>Ga0209514_10005415_pt1 | contig 16360 bp, 23 predicted proteins | sample Subgrocontami58m_FD_187452 | JGI IMG/M metagenome (GOLD analysis project Ga0209514, IMG submission 187452) | Subsurface groundwater microbial communities from S. Glens Falls, New York, USA - GMW37 contaminated, 5.8 m (SPAdes) (version 3) | ecosystem: Environmental > Aquatic > Deep subsurface >...
TCCTGCCTGCAGAGCCGGCAGGACACCGGCGCTTTGCGCCGGTTGTTTCGACACTTTTCCGTAGTTCGCCAGTCGTGGTTTGCTAGGTTGCAGGACGCGACACTTTCGCGGACTGCAATAATTTGAACTGCACCGCTGCAACTAATTTGCATTGCTGCGGCTGTTTTGCATCGCTGTAGAAAGAATTAATAAATCCGGCCATTATTCCAATACACATGTTCCGAATGCGCACGCCAGGTTTCGATGCAGTTGAGGAGCCTGGAAGGATAGCCACTGAAAGGCAAAAAGCCATAGATTTTGCAGATGGCGTGATAGCCGAAATCCTATCTGGCAACAAAGGCAGCAGGGCAGCCATTGCAAGCCGCCTGAAAACCAGGCTGTCCGAAGTATCCGGCGGCGGAATAATGGTTGAAGGTGAAAACGGCAAATCCATCAACAGCGTAAAAAACGCTTACCCTGAATTGCAGAACGAACGGTATTCCCTGGCCCAAAACGGCGCCCCCCTGACCAAAAGAGGCGGTCTTTATCTTGGGGACGCGCCAACGCGCGATGACCCGGCGCTCAAGGAAGCATACAACGCCTACGGCATAGTGCATGAAATTTCCGACAATCCCGATTACAGTATGGAAAAAATGCGGGAACGCCTTCAGCACCACATCGATGAAACCGACACCAATGTAGACGATGTGCGCAAATCCAACAAGCGCACCTATTGGCCTTACCTTGACATCCGCAATGAGATTTATCGGCGCGCCCTTGCTGACTTGGATACTGAGCCTGAAAAACTGCCTGAAAAGAAAGAGGAAAAGCCGGAAGAGAACGAGCCGAAAATCGGCACAGGCACTGTTCCGGAAAAGAAAAACCCCATCCCATCTGAAAAACCAGCGCCCCCAAAAGAGCGGGAAAAATTCAAGCCAGAGGACAAGGGCAAGGAGAAGAACACCGAATTCCCGGAAGACATCGGACCTCCCCCGGGTTTGGAAGGGGGGAAAAACGGCGGCGCAGAGTCTGGGGAAGGCGGCGGCAGAATAAGCTCTATCGGGCGCATCAGGCGCAACCGCACGGCCTAACCGGGCCCTCAAGCACCTATTTAAACCCTTCAGGCGATAACTGATTATTCTCTTTATACGGAGGAGATTTCATGAAGATTGTTGTATCCAACCCCAAAGACGGTAAGAGCTACCAGGCGGAAGTGCCAAAGGAAAAGGAAGGCTCGCTTATCGGCAAGCTTATCGGCACGGAAATTGACGGCGGAATTGTCGGCGCCTCAGGCTACACGCTCAAAATAACGGGAGGCAGCGATTTTGCCGGCTTCCCGATGCGCCATGACGTTTCAGGCCCCAAGAGGCAGAATTCGCTGCTCTCGGGGGGCACCGGCATGAATTCCGATGCCAAGGGCATGAGGCGGGCAAAAACCGTGAGGGGCAACATGCTTTCCGACGAAACCATGCAGATAAATACAATCGTCTTAACTGCGGGGGAAAAGCCCCTTGCCGAGCTTATGCCAAAGACAGAGGGCAAAAAGAAAGAGGACAGGAGATAGCAACTTTCTTGAATTTACGGGTGTTTTATTTTGCAGGCTGAAGTGAACATAGGCATGTTCGGTCACGTCGACCACGGCAAGACGAGCCTCACGCGCGCCCTCACCGGGAAATGGACCGACACGCATTCCGAGGAGCTAAAAAGGGGCATCACCATAAAAATCGGCTACGCCGACACCACTTTTTACAAGTGCGGCAAATGCGCTCTTTTTGGCATCGCGGCAAAGTGCGCATCGTGCGGCACCGATGCAAAAATCACGCGCAGGGTGTCGTTCCTTGACGCCCCCGGGCACGAAACTTTAATGACAACAATGATAGCGGCGGCAAACATCGTGGATGGCGCCATGCTCGTCATTGCGGCAAACGAAACCTGCCCCCAGGCGCAAACCGCAGAGCACCTCATGGTGCTCGATATGCTGGGCATAAAAAACGTCGTCATTGTGCAGAACAAAATCGACCTGGTCAAGGCTGAAAAGGCAATGGAAAATTACAGGCAGATAAGGGCTTTCCTCAAAGGCACCACATGTGAAAACGCGCCCATAATCCCGATTTCCGCCAACTACAATGCAAACATCGATGCGCTTATCGAAGCCATCGAATCCGCAATCCCGACGCCGCAGCGCAACCTGGCTGCACCGCCAAAGCTTTACATCGCCCGCTCATTTGACGTAAACAAGCCCGGTGCCGACATCTCCAAGCTCAAGGGAGGAGTTCTTGGGGGCTCGCTCATCTGCGGCACAATCAAGCCCGGGGACAAACTTCAAATCAAGCCCGGCATAATGCGCAAGACAAAGGACAAGGAAGCATCCACGCCAATCACATTCGAAGTGACTTCGGTAATGACAATGGACGGCCCGCTATCCGAGGCAAAGCCCGGCGGGCTTATCGGAGTGGGCACGCTTCTTGACTCCGCGCTTACCAAGGGCGACACCCTTGTCGGGAATATCGTCGGGGCTCCTGATGCCCTTGGCCCGGTGCTTGACACCCTTGACATCGAATACACGCTGATTAAGAGGGAAGGCCTTGAAAATCCGGCATTCAAGCAGGCAGAGCCTCTTGTGGTATCGGTCGGCACCGCAACGGCAATCGGCGTAATAGTGAAACTGAAGGGCGGCGTGGTTTCGCTCAAACTCAAGCGCGGCGTGTATGCGGAAAAAGGGGCGCACGCCGCTATTTCGCGGCGCATCGGCACAAGGTGGCGGCTTTCCGCATTCGGCAAATTAAAGTAGGCTTTCCGCAGATTATAGCAAACCACGAAAGTTTCCTGCCTGCAGAGCCGGCAGGACACCGGCGCTTTGCGCCGGTTGTTTCGACACTTTTCCGTAGTTCGCCAGTCGTGGTTTGCTAGGTTGCAGGACGCGTTACTTTCGCGGACTGCAATAAATCAGTTTTCCCGCTTCTTTCAGGAAATACTCGTGCACTTTAGTCGTAGTAAGTTCAGGATGGAAAGTCGCCCCCATCAAAAATTGCGACGAGGATTTCTGCACAACTATGGCAGGCTCTCCATCCACGCTTGCCAGCACATCCACACCTGCGCCTGTGGACACAATTTTCGGTGCGCGGATGAAAATCACGTGCAACTTTCCGAATTCAGCTGTTCCTATGTTGTGCTCGAACGAGTGCGCCTGCGAGCCATAGGCATTGCGCGAAACCTTCACATCCATCACGCCGATAAGCTGCTGCCCCTTCTCCGCCCCGTCCGCCTCCTTTGCCATCAGGATAAGCCCGGCGCATGTCCCGAACATTGCCGGAATCGTGCGCATTTTTTCCATCATGCCGTTGTGCACAAGAAGCTTTGAAATCGTGGTGCTTTCCCCCCCTGGCAGCACAATGGCGTCCAGCCCGCCCAATTCAGCTGCAGTCCGGACGGGTTTCACCCTGACTTCCATTTTCGACTTTCGCGCCGCGCCCTGCAGTGCCGCCATGTGCTCCGCAACCCCGCCCTGCAACGCCAAAACCCCGACAGTCAACATAAAATCATCCCGTTTCCCGCAATGCCGCCATGTGCTCCGCAAACCCGCCCTGCAACGCCAAAACACCTATAATTAGCATCGAATCAACCGCCTGCCTATCGCAATCCCCCACTCATTTCAGTCACTTGAATATCCGCCCTGTTTCTTCCGACCAGAAAAGCAGGTCAAGATGGGACATCGGAATCCCCGCCTCTTTTGAAAACTTCCGAAGCCTTTTCTCAATTGCCAGGTATTTTTTCGGGGTAAGGCTCTTGGGCTTCCTTTTCAAAACTCCAAGCGAGCCTAAATTCCTGAAAATGTGCCTGTCCAAAATCGCGAAGTCATGCCCCCTGCCTATGTTTCTCAAATAATGCGCCGCTTCCTTGTAGCCTATTCCTTTCGCCTCTTTCACAAGGTAGAAGCGCAATTTGTGCGCGTCCTCCTCTTCCGAAAGTTTCCGTTTCAATTCGCCCGAATCAAACAGCTTCTTGCGCGTCATTATCAGGTATTCCGCCTTTTTCTTGTGGAACCTAACCTTGCTTTTCAGAAGTATGGCTGAAATTGCATCCGCGTCGTCCGAAAACAAGAAGCCTGTTTCCGCCAATTCCTGCTGCGCCCGAAAAGCCGCCTCGGCAGATGAGTTTGCCGCGCTAATGCAGAATGCCATTTCCGCAAGCAATTCCGCATCCGTGCCTTTTCCCTTTTCCTCGAACTCCTGCAGCCTTCTGAGTATTTCGCCCTGGCGCAGCAAGTATTTTTCCTTCAATTCCTCGGGTTTGATCATAAAAATCGGCTTTCCTTCCAGTCCTTCATTCTCCCCTTCCTGTCATCCTATCTTCTCACTCACGCCCTAGTCCGTCCCTCTTCCCGCCAATCTTTCCCCGTCCTTGAGTATTTGCACATCCGTTCCCCTCATGGCATCCCCGAGCCCCTCGGATGCATATGCAATTGTTTCGGGATTCTGATAATGCGCCACCGCCTGCACAATCGCGCGCGCCCTTGCCTGCGGGTTTGATGACTTGAATATTCCGCTTCCAACGAACACCCCGTCGCAGCCCAATTGCATGCAAAGCGCAGCATCGGCTGGCGTGGCTATTCCTCCTGCTGCAAAATTAACCACAGGCAGCCTTCCTGCCTCCACTGTCTTGGCAAGCAAATCAACATTCACATTCATTTTCTTCGCTTCGGCTGCTATTGCTCCCTTTCCCGCCCCCTTCAATTCGACAATGCCATTTTCAATCGCCCTTATGTGCTTCACTGCCTCCACTATGTCTCCTGTGCCTGCTTCCCCTTTTGTCCTAATCATCGCCGCCCCTTCCTTAATCCGCCGCAATGCCTCGCCCAAATCCCGCGCCCCGCACACAAACGGCACCTTGAAAGCCCACTTGTCCACGTGCTTTTCCGAATCCGCCGGCGTGAGCACTTCGGATTCGTCAATGAAATCCACTTTCAGGCTTTGCAGCACCTGCGCCTCCACAAAATGCCCAATCCTGCATTTTGCCATCACCGGAATCGAAACGGCAGCCTTAATCTCTTTCACAATTTTCGGGTCCGCCATCCTTGCCACTCCCCCCTCCGCCCGGATGTCTGCAGGCACTCGTTCAAGTGCCATTACTGCAACTGCGCCTGCCTCCTGCGCAATGCGCGCCTGCTCGGCATTCGTGACATCCATTATCACGCCGCCCTTTAGCATCTGGGCAAGCCCTGATTTTACTGAAAAAGTCCCATGAATCGGAGCAGAGGATTCCATTGCAACACCTTCGGTTTATGCTAGCAATACAATGCTTAAAAATGTGGGTTTGCCCTAAAACTGCCATATGTGCGCCCTATTGCTGAAAAAGCCCGCCGTTTTCCAATTCGAGGATGAAAATTCAGGCTTGCTTCATTCAACTCCAAAGAAAACCGGCAAGGATGAAACCTATTCATATGCCGCGGGCGAAAGAAGGCTTCGGATTGAACTTGATGACCGGCCGCCCAATGTGGTCGAGGGCTACATAAAAAAATACCGCGATTTGTGCGATTCAATTTATTATGCCCTGATTGATGCGGGCGTTGCATCAAAGGATGAGAAGAAATTCGCCATCGAATTTTGCAGCGTACTTTATTCGAACATGAATATGAAACACAAATCAACCGACTCCCTTTACCAGTTTCTTGACACTCTCGGCTCCGAAAACCCGGAGCTTGACTGCGACATTTCCGCCTTCCTTGCATTTGACATCGGCAGCAGGCTTGGCATAAAGGGACTTGAAATTGTTTCTGTCCCTGACCATGTTTTTATCCGAACCGCTCACTGGGCAATTGAAACCACCGAAGGTTCTCCAGGCGATTGCGTTTTCCCAATATCTAAATTAAACGAGCGTTATCCAGTTATCTTCTTTTCAAGCGGGGATCTGGATAAAATCCATTGTATTTCATTCATGGTTCGCGGCGCTGCCAAATATGATTTGAAAGATTACAAAGGCGCAATAGCTGACTATGATGAAGCTATAAGACTGAACTCAAAATATGCGGATGCAATCTACAACCGCGGCCTTGCCAAAAAGAAACTCGGAGACTTCAAGGATGCAATTGATGACTACACCAAAGCCATAGAGCTAAACCCAAAAGAGGCAGAGGCATATTACAGCCGCGGCAATGCCAACGATGATTTGGGCGATTTCAAAGGAGCGATAGCCGACCATGACGAAGCCATAAAACTCAACTCGAAATACGCAAACGCCTACTATAACCGGGCTCTGGCCAGAAGAAAATTGGGGGACGAAGAAGGCCATGACGCCGACATGGAAATGTACGAAAAATTGGAAAAAGAGCAGAAAAAGTAATGCCCTATTCGTACTGTTCCACCGTTTTCACAAATCCGTGCATTCCGAGCCCATAGCATTAAATATGCCTTATTTCAATTATAATAATCCAAATAAGGTGATTTAGATGTTCATTGACCGGAAAAGCGAGCTTGCGGCATTGAAAGCAAGGCTCTCTTCCAACAAATTCGAGCTTGTCGTGCTGTATGGCAGGCGCAGGGTGGGCAAAACCGTCCTCCTGTCCGAGGCGCTCAAAGGAAAGGGGGCAATTTTCTACTGCGGGGTGAAAAACAACAACCTGGGCAAATTCAAGCAGGCTGCAAATCTGCAGCATCTGGCGGACGACTGGGGCGTGGTTTTTTCCGCATTGAAGGATAAAATTATTGTCTTGGACGAATTCCCCTACATGCTGGAAGAGGAACCGGGCATCGGCGCAGAGCTTCAGAAGGCAATCGACCACTCCTACGCCGGCAGCAAGACGAAGCTGATTCTATGCGGCTCCATCATTTCCGTTCTCAAGGAAAGCATACTGGATTACAACGCGCCCCTATATGGGAGAAAAACCGCGCAGCTTAAGCTTCGCCCGATAGCTTTTCCGGATTTCCGCGGATTCTACCCGAAAGCCAGGCTGGAGGACATCATAAAGGCGTATGCGTTTTCAGGGGGCGTGCCGCAATATGCAAGAATGGTGGGTTTCCCGTTTGAAAAATGGCTCAATGACGAGCTTGCAAGGGAGGATTCCCTGCTGCAGGACGAGGTCGAATTCCTGATAAAAAGCGAATTCAAGAAGGAAAAGTCCTATTTCTCCATTCTTGAGGCTGTGGCGTTTGGAAAGAACACTTTCGGCGAGATAAAAGACCACGGGCATTTCAAGGAAACCGATATTACCCCATACATTTCAAACCTGAAATATGTGGACCTTTTGGGCACGGAAACGCCGCTATTTGCGCTCAAGCGGGATTCAAGATACTACATCAAGGATTGGTTCATCCGCTTCTGGTTCAATTTCATCTATCCATTCGGGCATGAACTCGGTGTAAAGAATTACCGCATTGACGGCGGGGCATTCAACAAATACCTGGGCTTTGCATTCGAGCATGTTGTTCGGGAGCTTTTTGCGGACTCCTCTTTTGCTTCCCTGATTGGCTTTGCCCAGGAAAAATTCGGAAGGCAGTGGGGCAGGATACCTGCCAATTTCAGCCCCGAAGCCGGCAAGGACCAATACGAAATAGACGTTGTTGCAATTGAGGGGAAAACCAGCCGCATTCTTTTTGGCGAGTGCAAGTGGCAGGAAAATGCCAATGCCGTATCCATTGCCGCCGCCCTGATTGACAAAGCGCGGTATGTTGGTTGGCATGAAGGCAGGCGCGAGGAGTCGTTTGCAATATTCGCAAAATCATTTTCCAGGAAAATAACCGAATTTGAGGGGAAGCCGGTCAAGTGCATCGATATTCTGGATTTGGAGCGGCATCTGAAATAGTTATGCCCATGCCACTACCGCTTCTTTTAGCGCCTGCTTTGCAATAAGCGGCTTCAGGCTCTTGAATGTGACCAAATCGACTTTTCGCCCAAGAAGATTGCCGATGAATTCCTCGGCCCTGACAATGGTAAAAAGGCCCGGGACAATCTCAAAATCAACCAATAAGTCCACGTCGCTGCCTTTTTTCTGCTCCCCTCTTGCAAAAGAGCCGAAAATCCTTATTTCCTTTATCGAAAACTTGCCGTAAAGCTCTTTCTTGTGCATGGCAATCATACGTTTTACGCCTGCAAGGTCCATATGCTGCATATGCGCTCTTGGCAATAAAAACCTTATCTATCAGAATAATCGCATGGGCGGCATAGTCTTCCAATTGTCATCCGTTCTGCCATTTGAAGAGCCAAACCCATTGCTTTCAATGAAGCCAAGCAAAACCTCGCAGGCAGAAGAGTACAAATACGCGGCAGGGGAAACAAGGCTTCGGATAGAACTGGAGGGCAAGCCGAAGGAAGTGATTGAAAGCTACGTGAAAAAATACCGGGAATTGTGCGATACGATATATGGCATTCTCAAAGACTTGGGAATCGGCCAGAATGACGAGAAAAAATTCATAATTGAAACAAGCAGCATCCTTTATTCAACTTTAAATCTGAAACACTTGGGGCGTGCGTTTATATACGATTTCTTCGATAAGATTGATACAAAAGATGCTGGGCTTGATTGCGATACGTCTGCCTTCATTGTCTTTGATGTCGGAAGAAGGCTGGAAATTTGCGGCCTTGAAATTGTGGACGTTCCTGGCCACTCTTTTATTAGGACAGAAAAATACGGTTTTGAAACGACATTTGGCTCTCCAGAAGACTGCATATTTCCGATTAACGACCTAAAAATGCATTATCCCGTAATTTACATGTCGACTTCGGATATTGTAAAAATGCAATCAATTACTTACTCAACCCGGGGTGTGGCAAAACATATTCTAGGCGACTACAAAGGCGCCATAGATGATTTTAACAAATCAATCCGCCTGAATCCTGCCTGTGCTAGGGATTATAGCAACCTAGGCTGTTCCAAAAATGAATTGGGCGACTTTGAAGACTCAATCGCAGATTTTAACGAAGCCATCCGCCGGAATCCAGATGATTCGGATGCCTATTACAACCGTGCCAGCTCTAAATTGGATTTAGGCAACCACAAAGGTGCAATCGCTGACTATGATGAAGCCATCCGCCTGAATCCAGAACATTATGCCGCCTTCTTTAATCGCGGCTTTGTCAAATTCGAATTAGGCGACTACAAAGGTGCTATCGTCGACTATGGCAAATCCTTAAAACTCGACCCAAAATATGCGGACTCCTACTATTTCCGGGCTCTTGCACGAGAAAGGCTCGGCGACTTGGATGGCTTTGATGAGGACATGAAAATGTATGGCAAGCTGAAATCTGATCAGTAGCCCTATTCATACTGCTCCACAGTCTTCACAAACCCGTGCTTCGCCTTGTACAAATCCCCCTTGTAAACAAGCTCGTCGATTATGCGCCGCGCGACAATTTCGTCTATGTTATACTCGCCGCATTTCTCCACAATCTTGTTGATTTCCACAAGGTCGAACTCCTTCTGCAGTTCCCGCGTAATGCCCAATATCGTATTGATTTTATCAACCTGCGACTTTGGCTTGCCGGTCTGGATAATGTCAATATCTATTCTTCCTGTTTCCTTATCACGCATGATTTCATTCAGCACGAAGTCCGAGAGTTTCAGCGCTCGGTTCGCATCCTCAATTTCAACTTTAGGCGAAAGCCTGATTTTTGCAGACGCTTCCGCAAGCCGAACAAGCCCTTCAATCTGCCTCGGCGTAATTGGCACCGCCCCCTGCTGCGCCCCCCTTTTCCTCAAATTCACATAATACGCCTTGATGAGGTCGGATGCCTCCATCGACAGCACTGGCTTGCAGTGCTTGCGCGAATAAGCCACGTATTTTGTGAATAAATTCCGTTCAATCAACCCTTCAATGACCGTTTTCTCAGCAAGCGTGCCCTCACGGTGCGAAGTAAGTATTTTTTCAGCCAATTCGGTGTCGCGCACCTCGTCCAAAACATCAAAAATAACAAAAATCAAATCAAACCTCGACAACAAAGTGGGGGGAATTTCAAATTGTTCCGCAGGCAGCCTGTTGCGGTCAAACCTGCCGAATTTGGGGTTTGCCGCAGCAAGTATCGCCGTTTTTGCCTTGAATTGCGCCACAATGCCCGCTTTCGCAACAGAAACAGTCTGCGATTCCATCACTTCATGCATGGCTGCACGGTCCTCCTCGTCAATCTTGTCAAATTCGTCAACCGATGCTATGCCGCCGGATGCCAGCACAAGAGCGCCGGCCTTCAGCGTCCAGCCTCCCTCTCCAAGTTCATCTTTCTCAGCCGATGCGGTCAAGCCAACGCCCGTCACGGATTTGCCAGAAACATAAATTGATTTTGGCGCCAATTCTTTTATGTGCTGCAAAAACCTTGTTTTGGCAGCGCCAGGGTCGCCTACTAACAGTATATGTATGTCGTCGCGGATGCGCCCTCCTGCAACAAGAGTTTTCTCTTTTGTCCCTCCGAATATCTGCAGCGCAACGGCCTCCTTCACCATGTCGTGCCCGTAAATTGCCGGCGCAATTGTTTTGAAAATCCTCTCGTAAAGCTTGGGGTCCTTCGACAGCCCGATGATTTCCTTTTCCTCCTCCTCGGAAATTTCAATTTCCTCAAAATCCATCTTGTCCGTGCGCACGGCCAACACGTCAAGGTAGCGCGTGTAAATGCCCATTTCCTCGTTTTTCTTCTTGTATTTCAGCGGCGGGCGCAGGCGCAATATGCCTGTCATGATAATGGTTTCCCCCGGCGTGAGCACGTTCACAAGGTCGTCCTCCATCAAAAGCTCAAGGTGCGATGCTGGCGTGCCGCCCTTCATCCTCTCAAGCAGCTCCTGCATTTCCGCCCTCTGGATGTCGACAAAATAGCTCCCTTCCTCATCCAATTTCAGCGCCCTTCTTTTGCATTCCGGGCACACTTCCGGCACCACTGTTTTCTTTGTCATGGGCACGCGCAGCACATGCGCGCACATCAGGCACTTGTAAAGCGCCACTTTCACCTTGTGCAAAACATCCGCCCTCTTTGTTATCACTCCCTTTAGCGAAATCAGTTTGTCAATATGCGTTGAAGACACGCTCATAATTAGCAAATTGTTGTCCGGGATGTTGGTTATCCTAACGTGCGGCTCGAAAACCGTGCCGGGCATTCCCGCGCGCATGCTCCACACCGCCTTTTCCGCCGCAGCCAACACAACATCGGGCTTGTCAAGCAGCATTTCCGCCAAATCCGGGGAGAATTTCTGCAGTTCCTCATAATCAAGAAGAAGGCTTCTTTTGGTGGGGTAGCTTGACGCAAGCTCGGACAGCGCTGCCCGTGCGTATCTGTCGACAAATTCCTCCCACATTGAAACGAGCGTCGAGTCGTCAAGCTTGGCATCAGGTGTCATCTTACCATCCTGCAATCCGCGCGATGAATTTCTCCCACAAATGCGCGCGGGACTGGATTATTGCCCCCCCATTAATTAAAGCTTGCCTTTTGCCGGCCCAAATATTTTTCCCATGCATGCATTTTGATAGCGTCAAAGCCCATCGGTATATATTTAAGCTTTTCTTCTGAATTCTGTCTTAATGGTTCATGCGGGGTGCGTATAATGCGGTTTTTGGGGCTTGTTCTTCTTGTTGCAGCAGTGGCTCTTGCCATCTCTCCTTTTGCATCCGCCGAAATCTCGCTTGCAAGCGCTAGCGCAAGCCCGCAATTCCTGAGCTTCAGCATGAACAACACCAACATAACAGTAATAGCCAATGACACCCTTGGCGGCAACATCACGGGGGTTAATGCTTCCTTCCCAGCCTCGGTTTGCAATGGCGCAAGCCCTGCGCAAATGACCGGAAACGGGCCCGGCCTGTGGTGGTACAACTGCGTAATCAACTGGTCGGCCGCAACAAATGCAACGTATGTGCTTAACATCACGGCTTCAAACGGCACGGCTACCAATACAACTTCAGTTAACTTCACAATCGACACTATCGCCCCTAACGTCACTCAAATTGCGTTTCTTGAGCCGGACATATTCTACTCTGACTGGGCAGGGCAGGAAATAATCAATGTCAATGTCACGGTGAATGGAACAGGAAGCAGCCTGCTCAATGTCAGCGTCCGCCTTATGAACACAAGCGGCAGCGTCATCATGACTGCGAACATGACAAACAACGTCACTTTCTGGTGGGCATCGTTCAATATCACCAACCTCACAACCAACCTTACGAACAACCAGCCCGTGAGCGGGTACGGCGTAAATGTGGTTGCCGTAGACTTGGCGCTCAACAGCAGGAATTCAAACGATCAGGGCTTCAATGTTTCCGCCCTCGTGCACCGCCTCGGCGACTTCCAGGGCCCGCCCGCGCAATTCCAGAATTGCATGAGGGAATCCCCGGAAACCACCAACCTCTCGCGCATCAGCAACTTCAACGCAGTCAACCTCGTGCAGGCGATGATGCTGAATGGCAGCGCCGCATGCGCCTTAAACTTCACTGGCATCAACCGGTCATTGCCCTGGGGCGACACCTTCAAGTCAATGGGCAAATTCAACTTCAGCTCCGTGAACATCAGCACGCAGGAGCAGGCATCGGCGGTGATGAGCGCACCGGGCCAGAATATCCGCATACAGATAGCCCCGCCGCGCTCTTTCGGCACATCAAGAATATATGTAAACAGCACGGCACTTGCCGCACTCAATACAAATACAACTATTACCCTCTACGACCTGCCTTTCGGTTCCACTCCTGTCGTCGTCAATGACACCGGCGGCACAGGCGGTATTGTCCTTGTCTGGTCGCAGGGGCCATACAACTCATCGTTCAATACAACAGTCGGAAACCTGAGCATAACTGTCGCAGGCTTCTCAGGCTATAATATCAGCGACAATGTTACACCTACAATCAGCATACTCCAGCCTATAGCCAATTTCAACACCAGCAACACCGCAGTCACCATAAACGTGTCCGCGAACGGCACAGGCACCGAAATAAGCTCGCTTACTATAAATATCAGCGGAATTGGGGCTTACAACTACAGCAACATAACCAATACTGCAAACTGCACCCAAATCTCTGCCGGAAGCGAGAATGTCACCTGCCAGATTGTGGTGGCACATTCAGCAGGCGCCTATACTGTCAACGTGACCGTGGTTGATTACGGTGGCGTTGCAGGCAACAGCAATTCAACCACGGCAAGCTATACTGTAGATACAACCGCCCCATCCATCACCATCAACTCCCCCGCCAATCTTACCAACACTTCCAGCAACAACCCAACCTTCAACTGGACAGCAACCGATGTGCTGACTTCAATATTGTGCAACCTCACAATTGATGGCGCAATCAACCGCTCAAGCCTTTCAGTTACCAACAACACAGCTTACGCCAATAACACAACCACTGCATTTGCAGACGGCGCCCACACATGGGCAGTAACCTGCTGGGATAGGGCAAATAATTCAGCTACCTCAGCTACAAGGACATTGACGATTGACACCACAGCCCCGACAGTCACACTCAATTCCCCTGCCAACCAGACCAACACCTCCAACACCTCCAACACCTTCAACTTCACCGGAGTTGACGTGCTGTTCTCCACCCTCAACTGCTCATTGTACATAAACGGGGCAATCAACCAAACAAACGCATCAGTTTCCAACAACACCGCCACCACCCTGACAGCCTCAGGCATTGCAAACGGCGTGCACACCTGGAACGTAAGCTGCACTGATGCAGCCAGCAACACCGGCAGCGGCTCTGCGGCAAGGACTCTGCTTATTGACACCACAGGCCCGGCCATCACCCTAAACTCCCCTGCCAACCTCACCAATACTTCCAACAACAACCCCACATTCAACTGGACAGCAACCGATGTGCTTAGAAGCGTCATCACCTGTGAGCTCTATGTTGATGACCAGCTGAATAAGACCGGCTTGTCAGTCACAAACGGAACCGCCTACACCACCACCGCAACCTCGGCATTCTCGCAAGGAACGCACACCTGGCAGGTTGTCTGCAACGATGACCTGAACAACCCAACTACTTCGGCAATCCAGACCTTCACTGTAGACACAACCGCCCCCACCCTCACCCTCAACTCACCTGCCAACCTTACCAACACAACAAGCACCAACCCAACATTCAACTGGACTGCAACCGATGTGCTGACCTCAATACAGTGCAACCTCACAATTGACGGCGCAGTCAACCGCTCCAACCTCATTGTCACCAACAACACAGCCTACACCAACACTTCCACTTCAGCATTTGCAGACGGCGCCCACACATGGGCAGTTACCTGCTGGGATAGGGCAAACAATTCCGCCACATCGGCCACAAGGAACTTCACGGTTGACACCGCCGCCCCAGCCATCACCCTCAACGCCCCTGTCAACCTGACAAACACCACCAGTAACAACCCAACATTCAACTGGACCGCAGCAGACGTGCTTAGAAGCACTATCACCTGCAACCTCACAGTTGACGGAGCACTGAACCGCTCCAACCTTGTGGTCACCAACAACACTGCCTATAACAATACCGCAACTTCTGCATTTGCAGACGGCGCCCACACATGGGCAGTAACATGCTGGGATGACCTGAACAACTCAGCCACCTCTGCAACAAGGACACTCACAGTAGCCACCGCTCCGCCCACCCTCACCATAAACTCACCTGCCAACCTTACCAACACCACAAGCACCAGCCCCACATTCAACTGGACCGCAACAGGCGTGTTCTCCACCTTCACCTGCAACCTCACAATTAACGGCGCAGTCAACCGCTCCAACCTTGTAGCCACCAACAACACAGCCTACACCAACACATCCACCACTGCATTTGCAGACGGCGCCCACACATGGGCAGTAACATGCTGGGACGGCGCAAACAGTTCCACCACATCCGCCACAAGGACATTGACGATTGACACCACAGCGCCAACAGTCACCCTCAATTATCCGCCCAACCTCACCAACACCACCAACACCTCCATCACTTTCGACTTCACCGGAGTTGACGTGCTGTTCTCCACCCTCAACTGCTCGCTTTACATAAACGGGGCAATCAACCAGACCAACTCATCAGTTTCCAACAACACCGCCACCACCCTGACAGCCTCAGGCATTGCAAACGGCGTGCACACCTGGAACGTAAGCTGCACTGACGGGGCTGCAAACACAGGAGGCTCTGCGGCAAGGACTCTGCTTGTTGACACCACAGGTCCGGCCATCACCCTCAACTCCCCTGCCAACCTCACCAACACTTCCAACAACAACCCAACATTCAACTGGACCGCAGCAGACGTGCTTAGAAGCACCATCACCTGCAGCCTCAGAATAGATGGCGTGACAAACAAGACCGGCTTGTCAGTAACAAACGGAACCGCCTATACCACCACCGCAACTTCGGCATTCTCGGAAGGAACGCACACGTGGAGAGTTTCCTGCAGCGATGACCTGAACAACCCGACCACTTCGGCAACCCAGACATTCACGGTTGACACCACAGCGCCAACAGTCACCCTCAATTATCCGCCCAACCTCACCAACACCACCAACACCTCAATCACCTTCAACTTCACCGGAGTTGACGTGCTGTTCTCCACCCTCAACTGCTCATTGTACATAAACGGGGCAATCAACCAGACCAACTCATCAGTCTCCAACAACACCGCCACCACCCTGACAGCCTCAGGCATTGCAAACGGCGTGCACACCTGGAACGTGAGCTGCACTGACGGGGCTGCAAACACCGGCAGCGGCTCTGCGGCAAGGACATTCACAGTTGACACCGCAGCGCCCTCACTCACCCTGAATTCCCCTGCCAACCTCACCAACACCTCAAGCAACAACCCAACATTCAACTGGACCGCAGCAGACGTGCTAAGAACCACCCTCACCTGCAACCTCACAGTTGACGGCGCAGTCAACCGCTCCAACCTTGTGGTCACCAACAACACTGCCTACACCAACACATCCACTTCTGCATTTGCAGACGGCGCCCACACATGGGCAGTCACCTGCTGGGATGACCTGAACAACTCAGCCACCTCTGCAACAAGGAATTTCACTGTAGCCACAGCAGCCCCAACACTCACTCTAAACTCCCCTGCCAACCTCACCAACACCTCAAGCACCAGCCCCACATTCAACTGGACCGCAACAGGCGTGTTCTCCACATTCACCTGCAACTTCACAATTGACGGCGCAGTCAACCGCTCCAACCTTGTGGTCACCAACAACACAGCCTACACCAACACATCCACTTCTGCATTTGCGCAAGGTAACCACACATGGGCAGTCACATGCTGGGATAGTGTGAATACTTCCGTTACCTCAGCCACAAGGAATTTCACAGTTGACACCACAGCCCCGACAGTTACCCTCAATTATCCGCCCAACCTCACCAACACCACCAACACCTCAATCACCTTCAACTTCACCGGAGTTGACGTGCTGTTCTCCACCCTCAACTGCTCG
>Ga0209514_10005417_pt1 | contig 16354 bp, 14 predicted proteins | sample Subgrocontami58m_FD_187452 | JGI IMG/M metagenome (GOLD analysis project Ga0209514, IMG submission 187452) | Subsurface groundwater microbial communities from S. Glens Falls, New York, USA - GMW37 contaminated, 5.8 m (SPAdes) (version 3) | ecosystem: Environmental > Aquatic > Deep subsurface >...
TCAGGTTCGTTGCGCCCATCCGCAGGTTGAAGCCCTCTCCGCCCACGTAGACGGCGTCGGCGCCGTACTCGATAGCGGTTTTGAGTTTTTCAAGATCGCCTGCCGGGGCGACGAGTTCAGGCTTTTTACGGGACGTATGGTTTCCGTGTATCATAATCTGAATAGAATGTGAACAAGGATATTTGTTAACGATTTGGACATTATTTTCCCTTCATTGTTATTGCGCTTTTTCAGAGCTAAAAATATATTGCCTCTTACCCGGGGCGCTGCCCCGGGCTTTCCTGTCTGAGCCCTTTGGGCTGGCAATATCAGCAGGATTCAAGTCTCAAGCCTGAATCCGCAAAGGGATTTATTGTATATGCCCATTCATCTACCTGAGGCACATGAGCAGGATGCCGGTGGCAATGGGTATGAGCAGGTTGTCCAGAGACTTCAGGGGCAACGACTCAATTATACTCGAAAATGACGCGGCAAGTAAAGCATACGAAACGGGTAAGTAGGCGCATCCGCACAGAAATGCCGTAATCCAGGCGGCCGCCGTGCCTTCCCAGCTTTTTTTCGTATTGTACGGGATGCGATGTCTGCCCACGCCCCTTCCGACAATGGTGGCGGTCGTGTCGGCAAACGCCACGATCAGAATGACCGTGGTGGCGATGACTGGCGGGAAGAACATCAGGGAAATAATCGCCCCCAGCACAAGGGTTACCGGGCCGAATGCGATGCCCCGTTCCTCCGTTCTGCGAATGCTGTACCTCGTTATCCGCCCCAGCATGGGGAATGAGTATCCGTTGATTCTCAGACATTCAGAGATCAGATAAAAGGCCACCAGGGCGAAGAGTACCGCCAGCGTTGCATGGTAAACCATGCCTGAAAAGAAAGGTGTGCCCGCGATAAGGATGTGCAGAAGTTTTCTGCGTATTTCCTGGTACCAGGAGCGCGTAAATTGCTTGCGCATGCCTGCGAAGAGGGTCTTGTAGGTGTGCGCGTCCGCCGTGTTCAGGATGTCCAGCACCTCTGCAAGATCGCCGCTGTCAATCAGGTACTGCGCCTGCTGCCGTATGGGATAATGGGCGTTAACGCCGATGTTGATGCTGGCCTTGTGCATGATATTGAGATTGTTGCGGTCGTCCACGAGGACAATCGTGTCTTTCCAGGAGAGGCTGTTTTTGTGCAGTAAGTCTTCTATGATTTCCTTTTTCCCGATTGAATGGGAGAGACGTCCGAAGACGTCGCCCGTTAACTGGTTATTATGTACGTCAATTTTCACGCCGTAACCGGCATTTGCCGATAATCTCGCCGCAAGGTCTCGCACGAAGAGATCGGGCACCCCGCTGCTGATGAGCACCACCTGGCAGCCGCTCTTGTTCAGGGCGTCTATCGTTTCCCGCGCGTTTTTTATCAAGGCGATGTTCAGATAAACTTTTTTTGCCCGTTCAATGGTGATGCCTTTAAAGCGGGCATACACCCTCGTTATTAACTCCTGAATAGGTATTTTATTTATGTTAAAGAGAAAGCAGAGCAGGGCAGTCCGGATATAAATCAGCGTTCCCGCGTGGCGCGCCAGATGCAGGATGAAGTGCCCCCGGAAGAGGACGCCGTCCACGTCCATTACCACAAGTTTTCTAACAGGGCTATTTGTCATGTGCTGAGCGTATTCTATGAATTACCAACTGGAGAAGAATGCCGAAACTAAAGCCGTGCGGGTCTGATAATCGGCGTGTGGCAGACGACGGATGACGTTTTTTCTCGTCGCTATGGGTAAAACGTCTCCGGAGTTTGTCGTTTCCCGTTAAAACATGCCCCCGACCATCCGTTTTAGAATACCTAGGGCGAAGAAGACAATGATAGGGGAGAAATCTATGCCCTTGATGGGAGGGATGAGTTTTCGCACGGGGTTTAATACCGGGTCGGTAATCTTGTAGAGGAATCGTACGGCTTGGTTATAAGGGTTGTGCGGCACCCAGGAGATTACTATTCTGACGAGCAGCGCAATTTCATACAGTCCGATGAGTTTGCCTAACAGGGTTCCCATGAAAAGCTCCTTTTCTGATAGGCAGGGCAATTCATGAATTGTCCTGCCTTGTGTTCCTCCCATTAACGTGGGGGAGAATAGCCGTCTGAAATATACTTTACGATAGTCAAGTTTGGAAAATTTTATCATAGCGCAATACACAGAGCAACAAAATAAATAGGAAAGGGCGCGGCTGGCAATGGAGATGATTACTTGAAATATGGGAAAGGGCGTGGTAGAATTCCCCATGGTTAATCCGTGCGTGATTACAGGGGAATTCCCATTTTGTTCGTGCGGGTTAGGGATTTTCAGGTGAAAATATGCAAAAGGAAGGCAAATGAAGTTTGAGGTGAATTCCATCGGTATCAGGGATACCATACAGATTATCCTGGACGAGATACACTCTGTGCTTGACAAGATTGACGAGCGGGCTTACGAGGAGTTCCTTTCCGCCCTGCTTGCCGCGAAGAGCGTGTTTGTCACGGGACAGGGGAGATCGGGTCTGGTGTCGCGCACCTTCGCCATGAGGCTTACCCATATTGGCTTGAATGCGTACTGCGTCGGGGACGCCACGACCCCCAATATTGATAAAGGCGATTTGCTGGTGGCGTGCAGCAGTTCCGGCAGCACGCACATCACCCGTTACGTCGCGGGACTGGCTAAAAAGTCGCATGCTGCGATCGTTGCCGTGACTTCTCACAAAGACTCGCCGCTTGCAGGGCAGGCGGACGTGATTGTCGAATTGCCCGTGCAGGAAGTAAGCACAAACTACAAGCACAGCGGGTCAATTCAATTCCGCAGCACGCTCTTTGAACAGGCGTGTCTGGTGTATCTGGACGGCGTCATTCATTCCCTTGTTAACAAGCTGAACAGTTCGGAAAAGGACATGCACCGGCGTCATTCCAACCTTGAGTAGTGCACGTCTCCACGAAAAGCACTGTGGGGAGTGACGGGTGGTGAGTGACGAGTGACGAGAAACGTACCTGATACCTGCCTTATTTGATTGGCGGTTCAGCTCTTCAGTGAACGGGTAATTCCCCATAACGTGCCGGAACCCAGCGAGGCCGCCCTGATCAGCAGGAAAAACACGGCAAGCATCCCGACCAACAGGTCTTTTCTCAAGGCTGACACGGTAAATGGCAGCGATGCTGCGCCGAATAAAAGTCCCGGGGCGATGAAAAGATACGCCGCCCACCCCGGCGCAATGCAGGCAAAGGGAATGACCGCAATAAGCAGGTACAGGCAGAGAATCTGCAGCTTTAAGGTCTGCGGCGTGTAGGTGTCCTTGAGCGCCTTGTCCGGAAATCTCTTGTAAACAACAATCCTCCAGTAACCCCGCCAGAATTTGAGTTTCGTATATCTCCTGATCGTGCCCGGATGATTGAGGTGGTAAACGATGGCGTTTGGATTAAAAACCATTTTATACCCGAGTCTTGACATCCGGTAGGAAAGCTCTGTGTCTTCATTGTTGGCCACCGGGAAATAGGGGTCAAAGCCGCCCATCTGCAGAAACACGTCCTTCCGGTAACCGGCCGAATAGGTGTCCACCATGTCAATGGATTCCGCCTTTTTCAGCATTTCGAATCTCTCCTCGAACTCGAGCTGGGCAAACCGCGCCGTCATGCTTGTTTGACGCGTTTTATAAGCGCCCTTGACGGCGACGACTTTTGCGTCGCCGAACGGCTTCGTCATCTCGGCTATCCAGTTGTCGGAAGGGACGCAATCGGAATCGGTGAAGAGAATTATATCCCCCTGCGCCTCCTTTGCCCCGATATTCCTGGCGGCGGCTGGTCCCTGATTTTTTTGATAGAGGTATTTTACCGGAAACGTTTTTACAACGCTTGCCGTTTCATCCGCAGAACCGTCGTCAATGACAATTACTTCGTAGTTTTCACGCGGATAATTTTGAGACAGAAGCGCCTCGATGCACCTGCCGACGGTCTTTTGGGCGTTGTAAGCCGGGACGATTACGGAGACGTTCATAATGTGATAGCCGTTTTGGGAATCAGTTTACTTTTTAACGACTGCCCGTTTGATCGTTATTGGCGTGACGGGAACGTCGCTCTGTCCGGCCTTTGACGTGGTGACAGCCCCCTCGATGGCGTCCACGACTTCCATGCCCTCCACAACCTTGCCGAATACGCAATAACCCCAGCCCCTGGAGGTCTTTTCGCTATGGTCGAGAAATGAATTGTCTACCGTATTGATGAAGAATTGGGCGGTAGCGGAATGTGGATCCATGGTGCGCGCCATGGCCACCGTGCCGCGTTTGTTGGGGAGTCCGTTGTTCGCCTCGTTTTCAATTGGGGCATGGGTGGATTTTTGCTGCATGTCTTGGGTAAAACCCCCGCCCTGTACCATGAAACCCCTGATTACGCGGTGAAAGACCGTGCCGTCGTACAATCCTTCGCGTACGTAGCCGAGAAAATTTTCCACCGTCTTCGGGGCGGCCTTTGCATCGAGTTCAAGGACAATGACGCCTTTGCTGGTTTCCAGCATGACGCGGGGCTTGGATGCGCCTGCCCACGAAGCCTGCGCGATGAAGAAAAGGGTAATACACAGCACGCCTATAATCTTTTTCAAATTGAGTCTCCTTTCACGGTTGGTAACGGTATAGTTTACGAAATTCTCCGATATTAATAACATGAAATACCGGTAAAATCAAATGGCAACTTATTCTTTTCGTAACAAGTTTCTTTGTCACAGCCCTTGTGATAATTTATAATGTTGCGAAAATAAGGACTGTGCTCCTTACAAAAGACAGAGACGGAGAAATCAGTATACGAACCAATGACAAAGACAAAAAGCCTGACGCCGGCGGCCGTGCGGAAGTTTCAAAAAATGATACTCAGTTATTACCGGAATCACGGACGGAATCTTCCCTGGAGATTGACACGCGATCCTTATAAAATCCTCGTTTCAGAGATCATGCTTCAGCAGACCCAGGTACAGCGCGTCCTGGGAAAGTACGAGACCTTTATTGGAAGCTTTCAGGATTTTTCTTCCCTTGCTGAAGCGCCGTTGCGCCTGATACTGAAGGAATGGCAGGGGCTGGGCTATAACCGCCGGGCAATAGCCCTGAAGCAGATTGCGCAGAAAGTTATGGGCGAGTTTCAAGGCAATCTGCCGGTTTCCACGGAGGTGTTAATCACCTTTCCCGGTATTGGAAGGGCGACCGCCTCTGCAATCGCTGCCTTTGCATTCCGTAAGCCAACCGTGTTTATTGAGACAAATATACGGAGGGTATTCATCCACAGTTTCTTCCATGACAGGGTCAACATCAGGGACGACGAGATTCTTCCCCTCATAGCAGAAACGCTGGACGCCGCCAATCCACGGGAGTGGTATTACGCCCTCATGGATTACGGTGTGATGCTTAAAAAGGAGACGGAAAACCCAAACAGGCGGAGCGCTCACTACCAGAAGCAATCGCCGTTTCAAGGCTCAAACAGACAGGTTCGCGGTGCGATACTCAAGGCGCTTGCCCGTGAATCAGGCGTTTCAGAACGTGAAATGAGTGAAAAACTTGGGATAAGTCCTGAAAAAATAAAGAGCGGCCTGGTTCAATTAATGAAAGAGGGTTTTATTAAAAGAATGCGGGGGAGATATAGCATAACGTAAAAACGCAGGTATGACAGTTATTGAAGAGACAGGTTTTAAACCTGTCTCTTCATGTTAAGGCATTTCAAAGTCGCGGCTGTAGAACGAAGAGACCCTTCGCTCTACAGTGCATGTACAGAAACTTCGATTGTCCCCATAATCACCCCGTGTACGGGGAGCGACAGGGGGGATGGATATTTTAGCTTTCGACGATGGTGACTTTCGTTATCGTATCGCCCTGGCGAATGGCATTTACGACGTCCATACCGTTCACTACTTTGCCAAATACCGTATGCTTGCCGTTGAGGTGTGGTTGTGGCGAGTGTGTGATAAAGAACTGACTGCCGTTGGTGTTCGGTCCTGCGTTTGCCATGGAAAGAACGCCGGTATCATGAGTCAGTGGGTTGCCTTTTAGTTCGTCTTCAAACCGGTAGCCGGGACCGCCTCTGCCAGTGCCCGTAGGATCGCCTCCCTGGATCATGAAGTTGCCAATTACCCGGTGAAAGGTAATGCCGTCGTAAAAGCCTTCTTTGGCCAGGAAGACAAAATTGTTGACCGTTTTTGGGGCGTGCTGTGGATAAAATTGTATCTGAATTGCGCCCCTGCTCGTATCAACCGTAGCCTGGTAAGTTTTCTTGGGGTCAATCTGCATTTCCGGCGGGCTGTTCCACTGCTTGTTGCTCATGAATAATTCCTTTCAAATAGATGTTCGGATTTAAAAAAAGTAGGGTGGAATTATAACATCACGAATGGCATGACTGCAACCTAAAACAGTCGAAACAGCTCAGGTGGCGCTGGAAATTTTTTCGTAACAATTTAGTTTTTTGAAAAACCCGTACACTTAGGTAAAGCCAACATAAAACGGAATACGTAGCGCGGGTGGTTTATCCCCCGCCCAATGCCGACCACAAGGGATCGGCGCTACGTTTTTCAAAAAGCTAAATTGTTACATTTTTTCGAGGTTTGGATTGTTGTGCGGGCCGAATTCAATACCCATTTTAAAGTAGGGGGAAGACTGCTTGTCCTTGCAAGGGTTGGACTGGACGATCTTTCCCTCAATCCCGCTAAACATGTCGTCATCCGGGAGGGTAAAATCGAGAAGTATCTTTTCCCCTACGGGCACGCCTATGCGTGAACTGATAAGCAAGCCGCCGGCGCTGATATTCTGGATGATACACTGGTTCGTTTTGGAATTGCAGGTGGTTTTAAAAGTCGCGAATATTGACACATTCTTTCTCATGAATCGCCTTTTGTTTTTTGCATCCGCGTCTGCTGTCGTCCGGATACTGTTTATTTCGTAGGTTACGACCGGACAAGACCTCCCTTTCACCAGGATGGGGTCAAGTTTGCTTGCAACGACAATGTCCCTGACTTTCATATAGGTGGATTCGCTGACGAGCACCGTCATTGGTTTTGCGTTGGATTCGATTCTCGACGCAAGATTGGCGTTATCTCCAACCACCGTATAATCCATCCTGTCCGGAGAACCGATGTTTCCGGCGATAACCTCGCCGGTGTTGATTCCGATGCGAACGCTGAAGGACGGCGCACCCTCTGTCGTCCATTTTTCCTGCAACTCCTTAAGTTTTCTGAGCATATCAAGTCCGGTTTTTACGGCGTTCCGCGCGGAATAATGGGTAAAGATGGGCGCTCCAAAGACTGCCATGACGCAGTCTCCGATAAACTTGTCCAGCGTACCCTGATTCTCAAAGATTATTCTGGCCATAGCGGAGAAATATTCGTTCAGCATGCGAACGACGCCTTCTGGAGGGTATTTCTCGGATATTGAGGTGAAATTACAGATGTCTGCAAATAATACGCTGCACTCCACCCGTTCACCTCCCAGCACGATTTTTTCCTTTTTGGTTACGATGTCGTTCACTATGCTTGGCGAGAGATACCGCTGGAGGTTCATCCGGATTTTTGTTTCACTCACGATGTTTTCGTACAAACGGGCGTTTTCGATGGAAATTGCAGCCTGATTGGCAAATGTTGCAAGGAGCTCGGTTGAACCCTCGGTAAATGCGCCCGCAACCATCCGGTTATCAACGTAAATAGTTCCGATCACCTCGTCTTTTATTTTCAGGGGCACACACATTAATGACCGTAGATTGTGATCCATGACGCTAGCCTGGGCATAGAACCGTTCGTCGCTCTGTGCGTCTGTGGAGAGTACCGCCTTCCCCTCCCGCGCCACACGGCTTATAATGCCGCTGCTTATGGTAAACAGCGCCTTGTCTTTCAGTTCCGTGCCCATATTCCTCGCCACCCTGACGGCCAGTTCGCCCGTTTCCCTGTCTTTGAGCATGAGAAATCCACGCTCGGCGCCAACCACTTTAACCACCATGTCCATAATTACATTGAGAAGACAGTCCATATCAAGGACTGAATTGATCGCCCTTCCCACTTCCATGAGGGTTTCCATTTCTTTTTTTGATTTCTCCATCCTGGAGAATTCATTTTTCAGCGCATGGTACGATTTCAGCAGTTCTCCGACGGTGTCGTTGATTGTGGAAAGGGTGTTAGGGGGAACCTCTTTTTTGGAGAGTAATTTATGAACGTTCTTGAGATGGGTCTCAAATGCGCTGAATGAATTCAGATGAGGCATAGATGAGTCCTCTTATCGTTGAATTATACCTTCGGCGGCTATTATCTGTTTAATACGTAGGGCAAGGCTTTAGCCTTGCAACTGTCCGAACACGTGCTAGGGATGGCAACCCTAAAGGGTCGCCCTACCTTCGCGGGTTCAAGTTTGCAACTTGAACCTGGCGGTTTATGTGTTTCTGGGCGTTGTGACTATTCAACTGGGTATCGTTTGTCCAAACTACAAGGTTCAGGTTGCAAACCTGAACCCGCCCGTATCGGTAGGAGCCGTCTCCCGACGGCGATTGACGGTATACGGCAGCGCATAAGCGACCGTTCGCCAACAGGAGTTGGCTCCTACCAAAAACATTGAAATTCCTGAACATTGAATTATACCTTCGGCGGCTTTTACCTCCCCTCTAAAAAGAGGGGCTGGGTGTGTGTTAAAGGCTTTTTTACACATCCCTTATATCCCCTCTTTTTAGAGGGGAAACGGTGATTGAAATTCCCTGCATCAGGGGAATATTACGTGTTCACTTTTACGGTGTTGTCAGAATGAATCGGGCTGTCAATTTCCTCCAGGATTTCCCGGACGGTCTGGTAACGGTCTTCCGGCTTTTTTTCAAGGGCGTCGGGAATATCCGGATTAAAGAGGGAAGGCGGCGAGGGGATCTCGTGGATGTGGCAATACCCGACGTCTCCATGAGCGAACGGGACGTTTCCGGTCAATAGTTCGTAGCAGACAATGCCCAAAGAGTAGATGTCGCTGCGATTATCCGCAAACCCGCCCTTGATCTGTTCCGGGGACATATAGAGCGGCGTGCCTAAAATCTGACCGGCCAGGGTCATTCTCGTTGCGTTGTTTATACATGCAAGACCAAAGTCGGTGATTTTAACCTTTCCGTCTTTTGTCAGCATAATATTTTCTGGTTTGATGTCCCGGTGGATGATGCCTTTTGAGTGCGCGGCGTCAAGCGCATCGCAGATTTCCATGACAATCCCTGTAAATTCCTGAACGGACATGGGCTTATTGTTCAGTCTCTCTCTGAGATTCCCGCCATCAATGTACTCCATGGCGATGTACATGGGGTCCGCAACGCTGATGTCAAATATGGTGACAATGCCGGGGTGCTGGAGGGCGCTTGCAGATTGCGCCTCACGGATGAACCGTTGCATGGTTTCCGTATCGCCTGCAAAGCATTCACGGATCACCTTCAGGGCGACAGTCCGTCCCATGACCCGGTCTTTTGCCCTGAAGATTGAACCCATTCCGCCTTCGCCGATCTTCTCGATTTGATCGTAACGGTCTTCCAGCTTTCGCTGATTTTTATCTTTTCTGTCAGGGGGGGGACTGGAAGGCAGGCGCGCCATTTTTTGCGCGGCATATCCGTATTTGGCGTCAAAGGAGAGTATTCGTTTATATACGTTTTTTGCCCTGTCAATAAGACCCTTGTTTTCGTATGCGTTTGCAATCTTGTAAAGCATTTCCACCTTTTTGTCTTCAGGAATTTTTGATTCTATAATGATGTCAAAATTTTCGTCAGCCAGCTCAATCATCCCTTTTGATATGAAAGAAAGTCCCACCCGGCAAAGCGCCTCAGCCTTATAGGGGGTCATGGATTTGGCAACCTTTTGAAAAAGCGGCAGGGCTTTTTCATCGTTGGTATCCCTTTTTAAATACAATTCACCCAGTTCAAAACGGATTTTGTTTACCTCTTCTTCGGAATGGTTGTTGCTGCTCAGGCTCGCTTCGTGCTCGCGGATTTTATTGCTGATGATACAATTCTCAATATCGGTGAGCTTCTTACGGTATTCGTCTTTGGCAGGGTTTAGCCTGATAAGCTCTTTTAGTTTTTCTCTGGCGGTTTCCATGCCGCCATCCATAAATGATTGGTCGGCGTCTTTCATGAGTATATTTTCTAATTTTGACTGGTATTCTGCATTTGACGGCTTTAAGCTTATCAGCAACTTAAGCTTTTCTTCTGCTGCCGTAAAGTAGCCTTCTTCACAATAGAGGTTTACCATATCGCGGAGGATTTCTTCATCGTTTTTTACGAGGGTAAGAACCTTTTCAAGGCATTTTAAGGCAATTTCCTGTTTCCCCTGATTTTTTTCATAAAAGAGTTTATATCCAACAACCGCTTTTCGATAGTCGCCTTTGGCAAGATAGATGCTTCCCAAAAAGAGCGGTATATTGGGGTCGGAATCAGGATATTTAGAAAAAAGAGATACCGCTTCATCCGTTCGGTTCGAACAGCGATAAAAGTTTCCTAAGATATATACATCAAAAGCATCTTCGTTTTTCTTTACAGCCTGTTCGTACATGGATATTTCTTTTTGAAGGATTCCCTTGGTACGATATGTTTCATACAAAATAGTGTACGCCCTTTCGTCGGCAGCGTTTGTCCTTATTAATTCCAGGATGCCCTTAATAGCATCGTCAATACGATGGGGACACTGCTTTATGAGATTTTGGTATTCATTGAGGGCGAGGTCGTATTTCTTCTGTTCCATATAAATCCTGGCAGCCAGATAATATTTATCTGAAAAATGACTTCCCAGTGATTTTAAGCTATCGAAGATTTTTAATGCCTTCTCGTATTCACCATGTTTATAGAGTATCTCGCCCATAACTAAATGATACCGCATGTATCGTACACCAAGATTGATGCTCTGTTTGATAAGGCTAGAATTGGGATTTAACAAAGAAATCCTTTCGCAGACCTCGAATGCATGAGGTATCATGCCCTTTCTGAGGTATGCTACTGCCAGATCATTGAGGATTCTGACGTCTTCGGTCTCTTCTCTAAAGAGCTTTTCCGCGACCTTGATTACTGCGTCCCAGTCTTCTTTTTCATACAACTTATCCAGTTTTTTAACGATATCAAACATACCCTGTAATTCCTTTTTCTAAGTGCTTTGTAAAATAAAAAAGCCTTACTGCCGAAATAATGGTATACAACACCTTTCGGCAGTAAGGCTGTCTTTGTAGGTAAGACCCTTTACTTTGCGCCCCCTGATCGCTCAGGGTTTGCCCTTTTCGAAAAGATATTTATTTGTATTTCTACTGAGACGACGAACGAGATGTATGCTTAAAAACGCGGTAGTTTTTAAAACCCCATGTCAATTCTGAAACGGTTACCTTCAGGATACCGGCGAATAATACGGCGACAAACATCCCTATCGCCCCCATTAAGTAGCCTCCGACAAAGATAACGATAAACACGATAACGGGATGAATGTGAATATGTTTTAATTCAATAATATGTGAAATAAACAAATGGTCAAACAACTGAATTGCGACAAAGGAGACGGTGATAACCAGCACCGGCACGAATGAGCCGGTTTCCATCAGCGCCATAACAATAGCGGGAATGGCGCCGACAACGGGGCCGAAGTGCGGAATGATATTGGCGCACCCAGCGAGCGCGCCGATAAGAAAGGCGTAGCGAATATCCAGCAGGTACAGCGTGACGCCCGAAAGAACGCCGACAATAAGGGCGTCCAGGAGCCGTCCGCGGATATAGGACCCCATTTGATGGCCGATCTTATGAACGAGACTTAACGTCATTTCAAAGTAACGATTCGGCACCAACTGTATGAGTGATTTTTTTATCCGTTGTCCGTCTTTGAGGAGAAAAAAGGTAAACACCGGCACGGTAAACATGATGGAAACGATATGAACAAATTCAAAGAGTATCTCAATGCTTTTTTCCACCAGATTGTCGAGGGTGTGGCGGAGATATGAAGCCATCTCTTCGGACAGGCCGCGCTGCTTCATGAGAGGGAATTTTTCTTCAATCGTCATCTTGAGTTCGTCGGTGAGCACTTCGGGATGTTTTAGTTGGAGATTCGCAGTTACGGACTGAATTTCGCTTGAAACGATCGGCAAAAAGAGGGCTACGCAGAATGCAATGATAATTGCAATAGAAACGAAGACGATACCGATGGCCCACGAGCGTTTAATATCGTAGCATTCAAAAAAACGCACGGCTGGTTCAAGCAGGAACGCCAGGAGAACGGAAATAATGCAGGTAAGCAGTAAAGGCTTTACGATAACAAAAAGCGTAATGACCGCTCCGAGCGCCAGGAATACCAGGAACCCCTTGAGCAGGCGTGAAAAGAGGTTCCGGTTGATGTGGATAATAACGGTATGTTTTGAAGTGTCCATAAATTTGTATCCTGGAATTTCAATCTTTTTTGATTCCCCTCTGGAAAGAAGGGATAGGTGTGTAGGTTTACCGTAACACACCCCCAGCTCCTCTTTTTAGAGGGGAACTGAGCAGCAGGTTTGCAACCTGCACCCGCAAATAGCATTATCTGTATCTGTGGCGTAAAAACCCTAACCAGAATGAGTCGGACGAGATATGTAGGGCGAGGCTTTAGCCTTGCGTTTATTGCACAAAGTCAAATCCAAAGGTTTGCCCTACGTATTGCTGATAAAGATATTTTTGCTAAAAATGTCAGAATATTTTCTGGAAGATGCCACGCCTTTTTCAAGACTTCGCTCGAAAAAGGCAGCGCTAAACGCCTATTTACGGTTCGTCTCAGACAGCAGTACGTCATCGGAGGCTATTTTCGATAATTTTTCCGGTCTGTGTATCCGGGCGCAGAGGGATTGGAGTTCGTTGTTGGTTATGCGCAGGCGGTTGCCGATCATCTGGGCAAGTTTTGTCGTTACTTTGAGGCCGAGTTTGGGTTTTCTTTCGAGGATGTCAAAAAATTCTGGCCGGAACAACCCCAGTATCTGACTCGTTTCCATGGCAACCGCTGAGGCGCTGCGCGGCGATTCATCAAGCAACGCCAGTTCCCCAAAAAAATCGCCGTTTTTCAGGACGGCTAGTTGTTTATCATTTCCGTCAGGCAGCGTTTTGTATATCTTGACCGCGCCTTCCTGGATAATGTACATGCCTACGCCCGGTTCGCCTTCCCAGAAAACAATCTCATCGCTTTTAAAATGTCTGCGGTGAACGATGCGCTCGAATTCCCTGAGTTCATCCCAGGAAAGACCGTCCAGAATCGGGACTGCCCTCAGCGCCGAAAGGTCGCTGGTTTCCTTTTTCCTAACCTCTTTAAAAATATTTCCCCAAAAGCCGTCAACCATAACGTACCCTTTTTAGGACGAAAAGTTTGGAAAATGACTGGCTGGCTGTTTTTACTATAAAGGGAATATTTCTCGTAGTCAAGACAAATATTAGGAATAGACCATGCTAACCCGTGCAAGATTAGCCCAATAATTAGTTTGATTTTACCGGGTGATTTTTATAAGATTTTGAAATATTGTAGTTGCCTTAATTCTGAATACAGCAAGGTATCCTTAATCGGCCAAAAGATATGTATTTAAATTCCTGGATGTCTTTCGCACGCAAACGCCTTTTCAGGGCGCTGGCCTTCATTCTGCTGGTTTCCCTGTGTTTGGGCGCTCAAATCGCCTCCGCCGTTTCTCTGGACAGCAACGTCTATCAGGCGTCGTCAAAAAAATACAGCGCGAAGAAATGGATTAAAAACGGAAATTCGAAGTACAAACGGGCAAAGTATGAACGTTCCGTTAAGGCGTATAACAAGGCCATTGCAAGCTATCCCGATTACTTTGAGGCGTGGGACGGGCTGGGGAACGCCTTGTATTGCCTGGGAAACTACGATATGGCCGTTCAGGCGTATGACAAGGCGCTGAGTATCAACCCAAATCACAACGCAACCTGCGTAAACAAGGGCATCGCCTTGTATAAAAAAGGCCGCTACGAAGAAGCCCTCACATTGTACGATAAGGCCATTGCGTCCGATCCCCATCTGGCGGCCACCTGGTATAACAAGGGCGTCGTCCTCATCGCATTAGGCAGGCACACCGAAGCCGTGCAGGCGTTTGACAAGACAATAGAAATTGATCCCCGGAACGACATGGCGTGGCATGGCAAGGGCTATATGCTGATTTTACTTGAGCAATACGACAATGCACTCCAATTCTTTAGCAAGGCAATTCAGGAAAACCCAAACAGGGGATGGGCGTGGAACAACATGGGCATTACCCTCGACAGACTGCGGATGTATGACGAGGCAATAAAGGCATTTGACAGGGCGATTGAGATTAACCCGAAGGGCGCGAGGGCATGGCACAATAAGGCGAACACCCTCTATAACATGGGCAAATACGATGAATCCGTAAAGACGTACAATAAGGCGGTCGAGTTAGACCCTCAGTTATATGCAGGCGCAAAGAAATAACGGATTCATTATTGAAAAGGTCAAATTCTTCCGTTTAATTCCCCCTTAATAAAGGGGGATTCAGGGGGTTGTGCTTTTTCTCTGCTATATTACAACCCCCCCAGCCCCCTTTTCTAAGGGGGATTTTTATGCTTCTACCGTCCTGAAACCCGCTTAAATATAATAAAAATTCCTATACAATTAAATTAAACTGGGAAGAGAATTCAATGAAAAGCGTTTTGAGAAAAATATTTCAAATAACACCTGTTTGTATCGTATCGTTTTTTTTCATGACAACAAATCAACAGCGTCCGGCGTCCGCCGCGTGGTCTTCCGGTTTGCGTGAAACCACGGCAATCTGTACGGCAGGCGGCCAGCAGAGCGCGCTTCAAATCATCAGCGACGGCGCGGGCGGGGCGATTATTGCCTGGGAAGACACCCGGAACGTCCATTTTGACATTTATGCCCAGCGCATTGACGCACAGGGGAACGTGTTGTGGGGGAAGGATGGCGTCTCTATTTGCGCTGCGCCGGAGAATCAGAATCGTCCAAAAATCATCAGCGACGGCGCAGGCGGGGCTATTATTACCTGGCATGATATACGCGGCGGCAAGAGCAACTCCGATGTGTATGTCCAGCGCGTTGACGCGAATGGAAACGCTCTGTGGACAAAAGACGGCGTGCCGGTCTCTGCTGAAGTCAACTCACAAAACAGCCCTTGTCTTGTCGCCGACGGCGCGGGGGGAGCAATTATTATCTGGCAGGACTCCCGTTCCAACTACGCAGACCTTTATGCGCAGCGCATTAATAAAAATGGGGAGTTGCTGTGGGCAAAGGACGGTATGTTTGTTTGCGGAGCTTCCGGGGCGCAGGGCGCGCCGATAGCCGTGGAAGACGGCGCAGGCGGCGCGATTGTCGCCTGGCAGGATTTCAGGAAAAGTTACGCCGATATCTATGCCCAGCGCATTGACGGAAGCGGCAAGATGTTGTGGGAATGGAGCGGCGTCGCTCTCTGCGCCGCTCTTGGACACGAAAGCTTTCCGGTAATTATCAGCAACGGCGCGGAAGGGGCAATTCTGGCGTGGATTGACGCAAGGAACGGCAACAATAATAATGACGTTTACGCGCAGCAGGTGGATGGGAATGGGGCCGTACAATGGCTGGATAACGGCGTGCCCGTCTGCACTGCGCCAGGCAATCAGAACTATCCGGTAATCATCAGCGACGGCGCGGGCGGCGCAATCCTCTCGTGGTGGGATATGCGCAGCGGCGATTACAATATTTACGCCCAACGCATGGACATTGCCGGCAACTCACTGTGGACAAAAGACGGTCTGGCGGTGTGCGTTGAAGCAAACATCCAAAATTGCGTTTCTCTTTGCAGCGATGGCGCGGGCGGCGCAATACTGGCGTGGAACGACAACCGGGTTTCGGCCTTTGATGTGTATGCCCAGCGGATTGACTCAAAGGGGCTGTCTCAATGGAATGCCAACGGCGCGCCCGTATGCACGGCGTCGGATACCCAGTGTTTTCCCGTATTGGTTTCCGATGGGGCAGGCGGCGCAATTATTTCGTGGCAGGATAGCCGCGACAAAGACAAGAGTTACTGGGACGTCTACACCCAAAAGGTCAACGGACAGGGTTCCCCCGGAGACTGAGGAAGTTCGTAAAAACAACACGTCAATTTACCTCTTACAAACCTGTGTACACCGGGACGAACGTACCCATTTGGTTTTTTTGAAATTCGAATACCAAAATTCGAACTTCGAAACAAATTCAATGCTCAGGAATTTCAAATCTGCCCACGAAAAGACGCGAAAATCCGCGGCGGGTTCAGGTTTTCAACCTGAACCTTGGGTTTGATTGAGCGATACCTGATTGGACAGCCACAGCGCCGATAGACGCATAAACCTTCAGGTTCAAGTTGCAAACTTGAACCCGCGTGGTTGTGTTTGTAGA
>Ga0209514_10005420_pt1 | contig 16329 bp, 12 predicted proteins | sample Subgrocontami58m_FD_187452 | JGI IMG/M metagenome (GOLD analysis project Ga0209514, IMG submission 187452) | Subsurface groundwater microbial communities from S. Glens Falls, New York, USA - GMW37 contaminated, 5.8 m (SPAdes) (version 3) | ecosystem: Environmental > Aquatic > Deep subsurface >...
CAACGGGTAGGCCCGCCACGAGATCGCCACCTGGTCGCCGAACTCCTCCTCGATGCGGTGCAGGCCCACGGCCGCGGTGTAGCACCAGGGTCAGAGATAGTCGGAGAAGGCCGTGATCTGTACTGGGGCAGCCATGGCCTCGGTCCTGGGCTCCTAGGAGATCAGCGGTGGCTCCGCAGGTGCAGAGACTGAGGCCGGAACGGCGCCTGGAGCCGGCTCCTGAACCTCCGATGCCTCGGCCGCAAAGAGGCGACGACGGCGCCCCGCCGCGGACACCTCTTCGAGGGCGCTGCGGAAGTGGCGAGCAAGCATCTCGATCCCCTCTGGCTGCGGGCTGACCGGAACGACCGGCTTCTCGCCCTTCGGGGTTGTACCGTCGGCGCCGATGTGCCCCCGTACCGCCTCCATGGCGGCGCGACGGCAGAGGGCAGCCAGGTCAGCGCCCGAGTAGCCGTCGGTCAGGTCGGCCAAAGTCTCGAGGTTCACGTCGGCCGCCAAGGCCCGGACGCGGGTATGGATGGCCAGGATATCGAGGCGCTCCTCCCGGTCGGGCAGGGGGCATTCGACCAGAAGCTCCAGCCGGCCCGGGCTCAGGAGAGCCGGATCCACCAGATCGGGGCGGTTTGTGGCCCCGATGACGAATACACGGCGCTGAGGATCGAGAGCATCAATCTCGGTGAGAAGCTGGCTGACCAACCGATCACCCACGCCGGAGTCGCCGCCCCCGCGGGCAGGCGCCACCGACTCGATCTCATCGAAGAAGAGGATGCAAGGAGAAGCCTGGCAGGCCTGGCGGAAGATATCCCGGACGCCCTTCTCGCTCTCGCCAACCCACTTGGAGAGGAGCGCGGGCCCCTTGACATGGATCAGATTGATGGCGCAGCGATGGGCCAAGGCCCGAGCGAGAAGGCTCTTGCCCGTGCCCGGCGGCCCGTAGAGCAGAATCCCCCGTGGCGGCGCCTCCCCCAGTTGCTCGAACAGCTCGCCGTACTTCAGCGGCCACTCGATGCTCTCTTGAAGGAGGCGCCGGGCCTCCTTCAGCCCGCCAACCTCCTCCCAGTCCGCCCGACCGGCGTCCTGGCCGCCCTGGCGAAGGCTCGCCGGGCGGATGCCAGCCATGGCATCCATCACGTCAGCTCGTCCGACGCGGAGACGCCGCAGTTGGCGCGGGGCAACGGCGCCGCGTCGCGACCACTTCTCCTGGGGCAGCTCACGCCGCACGGCCGCCATGGCGGCCTCCCGTACGAGATGTTCCAGGTCCGCGCCCACATAGCCGTGGGTGAGTCCGGCGATCTCGTCCAGGTCCACATCCTCCGCCAGGGGCATGCGCCGCGTGTGGATGGCGAGGATCTCGCGCCTTCCGGTCGCGTCGGGCGCCTGGATGCCGATCTCCCGATCGAAGCGGCCGGGGCGGCGCAGGGCGGTGTCGACGGCGTCGGGCAGGTTCGTGGCTCCCAGGACGATGACCTGCTCACGTCGCTCCAGGCCATCCATGAGAGCCATAAGCTGGGCCACCACACGCTTCTCGACGTCGCCGTAGGTGTCGTCCCGGCGGCTGGCCACAGCGTCGATCTCGTCCAGGAAGATGATGCTGGGGGCGTTGTCGCGAGCCTCCTGGAACACCTCTCGCAGGTGGGCCTCGCTGTCGCCGTAGTACTTGTGGAAGATCTCGGGGCCGCTGATGTGGGTAAAGAAGGCGTCGGCCTCCCCGGCAATGGCGCGGGCCAGGAGGGTTTTGCCGCAGCCGGGGGGGCCCCAGAGGAGAACGCCTTTGGGCGCGTCGATGCCCAGACGCTCGAAGACCTCGGGGAAGCGGAGCGGCAGCTCGACCACCTCCCGCACTTGCTTGAGTTGAGGGCCCATGCCTCCCACATCGGCGTAGGTGAAGCGGGGCCGTTGCTGGCTCGCCACCTCCTCCCTCAACTCGATGGCCGTAGCCTCCTCGACCACCACTACGCCCTCCGGTTCGGTCTCGGCGACCACCAGATCCAGGCGCCGGTGCTCGGAGACGCTCACACGGAGGCGGTCGCCGGCCAGCACGGGACAGCCGCGCAGACTCTGGCGGATCTGATCGAGGGAGCGCTCTCCGGAGGCAGCAGAGCCGGTTTCGCGCGTGGCCAGCACCAGACAGCGTGCCGGCCGGTGCTCAACCCGCTCCACTATGACCAGCTCCCGCAACCGGGCTCCGGCGTTGGCGCGCTGCAGCGCGTCGAGCTGGAGGGTGTTCCGGCTGGCATCCCGTACATAGGTCGGCAGGGCGCGGGCGGGCGCGCGACGGCGCCCTGCCACCATGACAATGTCGCCTGAGGAGAGGCCGAGGCGCTCGAGATCGGCCGCGGCGATGCGCGCAATGCCGGGACCCTGCCCAACGTAGTCGGGGGAGACATCGCTTACCCGGAGCCGGCGCGAGCCCACCTCAGTCTTGCCGGCTACCATGAGGCCTCAAACACACTTATTGTCCGTCTGCGGCGGCGAGTGTACGGCGCGCGGGGAGGAGTGTCAAAGGCTCAAGGGCGGTGGCCACGGTGGAGTAGCGCCGGAGAGGCCCTAGAACCGCATTTCGCCCAGCTCGGGGCTGAGCGCCAGGCGGGCCCCGGTGAACTCTTGGATCTTCTCGGGGGAGAGGCCGGGAGCTACCTCGCGCAGCGAAAGCCCCTGCCGGGTCACCTCGATAACGGCGAGATCGGTCACGATGAGACTGGCGACCCGGGGCGCAGAGAGCGGATAGGTGCACTGGCGGAGGATGCGCGGCGCGCCTTCGCGCGTGCAATGACGCATGGCCACGATCAGGCGGCGGCAGCCCGCCGCAACATCCATAGCCCCGCCGATGCTCCCGACTCCCCGACTGGGCACCAGCCAGTTGGCGATGTCGCCCCGCTCCGAGACCTGGTAGGCACCCAGAACACCGACATCGACGTGTCCCCCGCGAATCATGGCGAAGGCATCCGCGCTGGCGAAGAAGGACGAGCCAGGCAGGACCTCCACGGGCGCGCTGCCCGCGTCGACGTAGTCCTCGTCAAGCTTCTCCATCGGCAGATGCCGGCCGTAGCCAGCGATGCCGATCTCAGCGTGCAGGAAGGCCATTCCCTCGGGGAGATAGTCGGCCACCAAAGTGGGCAGGCCAATGCCGAGATTCACGACCTCCCCAGGTCGGATCTCCCGCGCGACGCGCAGGGCGATGAGGCTCTCGTCGACGCCTTGCGGGACGCGACGTTGCTGAGACACGCTGCCTTTCATGCCAAGAATCAGAGCCGCGAGCGTGAGCGAGTGGTGCCGTCCGCTCGCTCACGCTCGCGGCTCTGATGAGTCACCTCATCGCCACGCTGGCAAAGGCCTCCAGGACACCCAGGCGGTCCTTCGGGTTGGGCGTATGGGGGATGATCGCGAGCTGATCGACCCCGGCTGCCTTGATCCGCGCCGCCTGCTCGGCGCACTCTTCGGCCGTGCCGGCAATGGCGAATTTCTCCACGAGCCGATCGGGGACCAGGTCGCCATGATGCGTCCCCACCGCCATGTGCTCGTAGTAATCGTACTCGGCGTAGATACGCTGGATGACGGGCTGATCCTCTGGACCCAGGGCAAAGGGCAGGGGCCGCTTCAGCACCCGGGCCACGTGGGCCTTGACGAAGTTGCGGGCCGCCTGGCCGTCCTCACCCAGGGAGCAGGGGGTCCAGCACACAGTGCGGAAGCCCTCGCGCGCCAGGTCGCGCCCGGCCTCCCGAGCTCCCTTCTCGATTTCGGCCATGGCGGCAGCGAGGAACTCGGGCGCCACACCCACGAGGATGATGCAGCCATCGGCCACTTTGCCGGCCAAGCGCAGCATCCTTGGCCCGCTGGCGCCCACGTAGATGGGCACCCTGCCTTCGCGGCCGTAGACGATGTGCATCTCCCCGCCTTTCACAGGGACGCGCTTGCCGGCCATCAGGTCACGCATGGTCAGGATCGCCCGCTCCAGGTAGGCCAGCGTGGCCGGCTTGCGGCTCATCGTCTCGACCGAGCTGTCGCCCAGACCGATGCCAACGGCGACGCGGTCCCCGGCCAGCTCGCGCAGGGTGGCAAAGGCCGCGGCGGTGACGGCAGGGTCGCGAGTGAGGGGATTGGTCACGCCGGTGCCGAGGACAGCTTTCGTCGTCCGCAGAGCAGCGGCGCCGAGGTTAACGTAGGCCTCTCGCCAGATCAGATGCGAGTCGCCAAACCAGAGGTAGCCATAGCCCAGCTCCTCGGCGCGCTCAGCGAGACGCAGCATCTCCTGAGGTGTGTCGATGGGGAACAGACCGACTCCGTACTCCAAAGCGTTGTCGCCTCCGGCTTTATTGGACCGCCGCGCCTCCCTCGGCTCCTTCGCATCCGCTCAAGGTCGACCCTCCTCCAACGGCGGCGGGGACTGCCGCGCAATGACCTGGCGCACCCGTTCGGCCGTCAAAGGCAAGTGAAAGAACGGCACGCCGATGGCATGGGCCAGGGCGTTGCCGAGCGCCGCCGCCGTGGGCGCCAGGCCGGGCTCACCTACTCCCTTGGCCCCATATGGCCCCTCATCGTGGGCGGATTCGACCAGATACGGACGGACATCCGAGCTCATGTCCAGGGCGGTGAAGATACGATAGTCGAGGAAGCTAGGGTTCAGGACTCGGCCATCCTTCAGCAGCATCTGCTCGGTGAGCGCCGAACCCAGGCCCATGGCCAGGGCCCCCTCGATCTGCTGCTCGCAGCTCTGGGGGTTGATGGCCCTGCCCACGTCGTGGGCCGCCACCACCTTCACCAGCTCGACGAGGCCTGTTGCCGGGTCTACCTCCACCTCCACCGCCTGGGTGGCGTACATCCAGAAGGCAGCGGCCTTGGGCGTCTGGGCCGTCTCCGGGTCCATGGGGACAGCGTCGCGCACCGCATAGGTGGCGCTGCCGACGACGCTGGCTGCAGCACCGTAGTAGCGGCGAATGAGGTTACGGAGAGTGAGGGGCTCGCGGCCCGGCACCGAGAGCTGTCCGTCGGCGAAGCGGATCAGCTCCTCGGGAGCCTCGAAGACCTCCCCGGCCATGGCCACCACTTGCCGGCGCACCTCTTCCGCCGCCATACGTACCGCGTTGCCCATGTGGAATGTGGTGCGGCTGGAGGAGGTGAACATGTCAAAGGGGGTGATATCGGTGTCGGGGGTGGCAACGTGCACCTGGCCCATCGGCACGCCAAGCACCTCGGAGGCGATCTGAGACAGGATGGTGTGGGATCCCTGGCCGAACTCGACGGTGGAGGTGAGGATCTCGAGGGCGCCGTCCTCGTGCAGCTTGAGAAAGGCGGAACTGGTCGTTGGGGCCCGGCTGTGCTTGTAGATGCAGGCGAGACCCCGACCACGCAGCCGGCCCGGCCTGCTCGGCGGGGCCAGTGGTTCGCCCCAACCGATGCCCTGCACTGTCCGGTGGATGGTTTCCCGCAGCCCGACGCTGCCCCGCAGCACCTCCCCGGTTGACGTCTCGTCTCCTACCTCCCAGGCATTGCGCAAGCGAATCTCCACGGGGTCCATGCCGAGCTCGCGAGCGATGACGTCCATCTGCGATTCATAGGCCCACGCGGCCTCGGGTACGCCGTAGCCCCGCAACGCCCCACTGATGGGATTGTTGGTGTAGACAGCATAGCCGTCGGCCTTCACATGAGGTATACGGTAGGGACCCGCACCCTGGTAGGTGCCGTTGCGGCAGACATTCGGCGTGCAGTCAGCGTAGGCGCCAGCATCGTAATAGCCCTCGATCTCGCGAGCGACAAGTCGTCCATCGCGAGTAACGCCGGTGCGGATACGGATGGTCGTTGGTTGGCGTACGACAGCGCTCGTAAACTCCTCCTCGCGGGTGAAGAGGAGCCGAACGGGACGCCCGCCTGCTCGCTGGGCCAGAAGCCCGAGCACCGGCTCGATTCGGGGATAGATCTTGGCGCCGAAGGCACCACCTACCGGCAGACCGATGATACGCACCTGGCCCGGACGAAGGCCGAGACTCTCCATCAGCGAGTTCCGGCACTCCCACGGCCCCTGGGTGACACTCCAGATGGTAATGCGTCCCTGGGCATCGGCCTGGGCAAGGGCCACATGGGGCTCGATGGGCGCGTGCTGCATCATGTCGAGCGAGTAGGTGTGTTCGAAGATGCGATCCGCCCGAGCGAAGCCCTCCTGAACGTCGCCTTTGCGCAGCTTGAAGTGATGGCAGATGTTGGTATGGGGACGAGGATAGATGCCACCGATGCGCTCGTATTCGTCGAGGCCGCTGTGGAGGAGCGCCGACCCTTCCGACAACGCCTCGCGATAGTCGTGCACGACGGACAGCGGTTCGTACTCGACGCGTACTAACTCCAGGGCCTCTATGGCGACGTCAGCGTCCTCGGCTGCTACTGCCACGATCCCCTCTCCCTGATAGCGCACGCGATCGCCGGCGAGGACGGGCTCGTCGCGGATGTAAGAGCCGAACGGGTGGGTCTCGGCCGGACCGGCGATGACGCAGCGCACACCGGGGACACGGCCGGCCCGCTCGCAATCGACGTGGAGGATGCGCGCAGACGCCAGGGGGCTGCGCAGGATCTTGGTGTGAAGCATGCCCGGCAAACGGAAATCGGCCCCATAGACGAGGCTCCCCGTCGCCTTGGCAACGCCATCTACCCGGGGAAGGGACTGGCCAACGACGCGCAACTGTGTCACCCGAGGTCTCCCTGAGCGTTCGTGTACCCGCGCGGTAGCTGCAGACTGATGGCGCCGATCCGGGGTGGCGGTGAACTGGCACCGCCTTGCTGGGCACCCGCCGCAGTACTTGCGCTCGCAGCCCCGGCGGAATCTCGTACTATAACACAGTGGGAATCAATAGCCGTGGGCCGCGTCGACCACGTTGAGCAACGGCAGGCCTTCCAGATAGCGGAGCAGGTTCTCACAGAAGAGGTCCACGACGCGCGCGTCGTATCGATCAGACAGGCCGGCCAGGTGCGCACTCAGGAGCACGTTCTCCATCTCCCAGAAGGGGTGATCGGCTGGCAGCGGCTCCTGCTCAAAGACATCCAGCACGGCGCCCCGGATCCACGCCGACTGGAGGGCCTTGAGCAGGGCGGCCTCGTCCACCACAGGACCCCGACCGACGTTCACCAGCACCGCATGGGGAGGCATGGACAGGAGCCGCCCTTCGTCGATGACGGCACGTGTTGAGGAGGTAAGGGGAAGGGCTACCACCACGTAGTCTGACCGGGACAGGAGCTCGTCAAGCCGCTCCGGGCCCCACACTTCGTCGACGCCGGCGTGAGCAATGCCGTTGCTGCGGCGGATGGCCAGCACCTGCATACCGAAGGCGGTTGCTAGGTGGGCCACCTGAGATCCGACGGCGCCCAGGCCCAACAGGCCCAGGGTCCGGCCGCCGATCTCACCCAGATCGTGCCGCTCCCAGCGGTGGGCACGTTGGTTGCGCCGGATTCGGTCCATCTCCTTGGCGAAGTAGAGGATGCCAGCCATCGCGTATTCGGCCACGGGACGCGTGTTGATGCCGGCGGCGGTGGTGAGGGAGACGCCGTAGCCCGCGATGCCAGTATTGGTCAGGTAGTCGACACCGGCAGTGACCGCCTGGGCCCAGCGCAGACTGGGCATGCGGGCGAGGATGTCCGACGGCATCTTGCGCGGCGCGAGGAGCACCTCGGCATCGCGAAGGACACTCGAGAAGTCGCGCTCGGCGCTGGGCTTCGGAGGCGGCTGCCCAGGGCGCCGGGCCTCGGGCAGTTCGTGGACGAAATGGGAAGCAACGTCGCGCACGTGAAGCCGCGGGTCGAGCAAGGCGATGCGCTCGATGAGATCCGCAGTAAGGCTCGTGCCGATAGCGACCTCAATGGTCCCAGAGGATGACCTCAGCGTAGCACTGGCGCGGCCACGGCTCTCCCCGGGTATGGCTTCGGTAGAGGACTGATCCATACGCAGTAATAATAGTGCAGCCGGAGGCGGCCGGGCGAGGGGACCGCTAGAGAGGGAGGGGACCGCCGGCCGCAGGTGACGCCCAACCACCCACAAGCCAGCCAGGGGCAGGATATGGGGCAGACCGGGTGCCGCCGTGGGGCTAAGGGCTGGCGGCCTTGATGCCCGCGTCGAGGGCGCGCAGGTTGAGGTCCCAGGCATCCTGGGGTAGGCGGCTGCGGATGGCATCCTCCAGGGACTCGCGGGCTACGACGCCAGTAGCCTGCGCCAGTGACCCCAGAGCCAAGACGTTGGCCACCTGCGGATCGCCCAGCTTTCGGGCCAGGTCAACGAACGGGATGCCATAGACCCGGCCGGAGACGGTCGGCGGCGACACCGGCCGAGTGGCATCGTACAGGAGGACACCGTCCTCCCTGAGAAGGGTACCGTAGCGCTGACAGTCCTTGTCGGTGAGGGCAAGTACGACATCTGGGCGGGTGACCGAAGGGTAATCGATCTCTTCGTCGCTGATGATGACTTCGGCGCGGCTAGGCCCGCCGCGCACCGCCACGCCATGGCTTTCGGTCTGCGCCACGAATCTCCCCTCGCCCACTCCGGCGGCCTCGGCCAACAAGAGGCCGATCAGGGCGAGTCCCTGGCCGCCCACGCCCGCCATGATCAGCTCAGTCCGGCCGGGACGGCCGGCTACCGCATCCCTCTCCGACGTCACCAAGGCGATCGGCGTCAACACGGGAGCGGACGATGGCGTCACTCGCAATCCTTCAAGCGACTGCTGGTCTGGCTCGGGACCTGCCTCACGGTACAGCTCGCCGATGACGAATTTGTCCGCCGAAGACCCCAGCGCTGCGGCCTCTTCCACCCGGACCGTGTGGGCACGCTGCCAGCGGGTCATCTCGGCGACCCCAGGCATCCGGTTGCGCCGGCCGAACTGGGGAGGACAGGGCGAGAGAACCTCGATGAAGGAGAAGCCATGGTGGCGGATCCCCTCCAGAATGAGACGGCTGAGCTCCTCGTGATAGGAGGTTGCCCCACGGGCCACGTAGCTGGCGCCGGAGACACGCGCTAGCTCGCAGAGATCGAAGGCCCGCTCCTGGTGACCCTGGGGCGAGGTCGACGTCCGGCTCCCAAGGGGGGTCGTGGGAGAGTACTGCCCACCGGTCATGCCGTAGTTCTGATTGTTGAGGACCAGGGCGGTCACGTCGATGTTGCGGCGGGCCGTGTGGATAAGGTGGTTACCCCCGATGGCGGCGCAGTCGCCATCGCCCATCGGCACGATGACCGTGAGTTCCGGGTTGGCCCGCTTGATGCCCGTCGCCACAGGGAGCGCCCGGCCATGAGTCACATGGGCTGCGTCGAAGTTGAGGTAGTTGTACATGAAGCCCGAGCAACCGATGCCGGTGACAACGACAATGCGATCCGGGTCCAGGCCGGACGCGGCAATCGCTTGCAGGAGGGCCGACTCGACGGAGCGTATGCCGCACCCAGGGCACCAGATGGGCGGCCGGGACCCCGGCCGGATGTAACGATTGAGGTCCTTGCCCGCCTCCACATCAACCAAGGGCTGCCTCCTTCACTGCCCCCAAGATCTCCTCGGGAGCGATAAGCCGTCCGTCCCAGCGCGAAAGGGGGTGCACGGCGCACCGGCCCTGGGCCGCTTGGCGCACCTGATCCGCAAGCTGGCCGAGACTCATCTCGGGCACGACCAGCGCGCGCACGCGATCGGCCAGGGTCGCGACCGACTCCTCCGGGAAGGGCCAAATGGTCTGGAGTTTCAGGAGCCCGGCCCGGACCCCCTGAGCACGGGCCCGACGCACGGCGCCTCGAGCCGCCCGCGCCACCGAGCCAAAGGCCACCACTCCCACTTCAGCATCGTCGAGATCCTCTTCTTCCAGGAAGGTCAGCTCGTCGCGGTGTCCGGAGATCTTGCGATGGAGCCGCTCGATGAGGACACGCGCCACCTCGGTGTCGCTCGTGGCCTCGAAGCCACCCTCGTCATGCATGCTGGAGTTGGCGTACCAGTGGTATCCCTGGCCGAAGTCCGCCATGGCCGGCACGCCGTCCTCACCTGCAGCATAGGGTCGGTACTGCCCGGGGGGCACGATGGGCCGTCGTCGCTCCACTGTCTCCACTACGCGCGGCAACCGCACGACTTCGCGCAGGCGGGCGATGACCGCGTCGGAGAGAACGATGACAGGGTTGCGGAAGCGTTCGGAGAGGTTGACGGCCTTCACGGTCAGGTCGAAGCACTCAGCCACCGAGGATGGTGCGAGGACGATGGCTGGATGATCGCCATGGCTGCCCCACCGGGCCATCATCATGTCTCCCTGGGCTGGAGAGGTGGCCATGCCGGTGCTGGGTCCCACACGCATCGCGTTGATGAGAACGCAAGGTACCTCCATCATTGTGGCCAGGCTGAGGGACTCGGCCTTGAGAGAGAGTCCGGGCCCTGACGTGGCATCCATGGCCTTCAGCCCAGCGAGCGAGGCCCCGATACAGGCGCAGAAGCTGGCGATCTCATCCTCCATCTGCAAGAAGACACCCCCCAGAGGAGGGAGACGACGGGCCATGAACTCAGCGATCTCGGAGGAGGGGGTGATGGGATAGCCGGCAAAGAAACGCACGCCGGCCGCGAGGGCTCCTTCGGCGCAGGCCTCGTTGCCCGAGAGCAGGCGGGGCCCAGAGAGACTGGCGTCTACCATGACAAGCGGCACTCCATGACATACTCACGTGCAGGGGCTATTCGCATCTCGGGTCCGGCGACGAACCGGAGGAGCGATCCTGATACAACTCACGTACCGCGCATGCGGCGGATTGTCAATCGGTTGTACGTAGTCTACCCCCTATAGAAGGCACACATGCATAAGGCGGCCACGAGAGTTCAGCCATGCTCCGCCACGAAGAAGCCAGCGACCATCAGCCCCAGTCTGTTCTATAATGCCGTCGCCCATTCCGCCAGAGGAGACACCATGCCTAAGGACCTGCGCACCTACATCGAACAACTGGCCCGTGTCCGGCCCCAAGACATCAAGGTCATCGAAGAGCCGGTTGATCCACGACTCGGCCTCACGGCCGTCGCCCAAGCGGCGGAAAAGCGAGGTGAGTTCCCCGCCCTCTACTTCCGCAAGGTCGAGGGTTCCAATCTGCCCGTTCTGCTCAACCTTTGCGCCACGTACGAGCGGCTGGCCCTGGCCATCGACGCCCCCGTGGACCGCATGGGGCAGGTATATGGAGAGCGCCAGAAGAGCCCCATTCCGCACAAGCTAGCGAGCGAGGCTCCCTCTCAGGAAGTGGTCCTCACCGGCGAAGATGCCACTCTTTCAGTCCTGCCCATTTGCACTCACAACGCTCTGGACGGAGGCCCTTTCCTGACGATAGGGACCCTCATCTGCAAGGACCCTGATACGGGCGTTCATAACCTGGGGATCTACCGCCACCACGCGCAGGGACCCAAGCAGCTAGGCGTCTGGTTCTGGACGGGCCATCACGGTGACTATGTCCGGCAGCGGTGCGAGGAACTCAAGCAGCGCATGGACGTGGCCATAGCCATCGGACACCACCCAGCTTTTGTGATGGGCGCCGTGTCGCGAGTGCCAGGCATCGGAGGCGAGTACGAGGAGGCGGGTGCGTTGCTGGGCGAGCCCGTCGAGGTTGTGCCCGGCAAGACGGTCGATCTCCTGGTGCCGGCCCGGGCGGAGATCATCATCGAAGGCTACATCGGCCCGGGGGAACGTTACTACGAAGGCCCGTTCGGCGAGTGGCCCGGCCACTATTCCTCCGAGGGGGACAAGCCCTTCATCCACGTGACGGCCATCACGATGCGCCGGGATGCCATCTTCCTGGACCTCTTCGGCGCCCACCGCGAGCACACTGTGCTGGGTAGCCTGCCCCGCATGGGCAGCATCTATCGCCGGGCCAAAGAGGTAGTCCCCGGTGTGACGGCTGTGAACGTGCCTGCCCATGCCCGCATGCACTGCTACATCAGCATCAAGAAGTCGAACGATGCTGAGGTGAAGAAGGCGGCCTTCGCCGCTCTCAACACCGAACCTGAGAACCTGAAGATGGTGATCGTCGTCGATGACGACATCAACGTCTTCAACGAGCCGGAGGTGATGTGGGCAGTCGGGACTCGCTTCACTGCGGACAAGGACCTGTTGGTCATCCCGGACTGGCAGAACGCTGGCGGGCTCAATCCAGGCAACTACGAGTATCATGCTGACGGCACCAAGACCCCGCGCAAGGTGGCAGGCATGATCCTCGACGCCACCAAGCCCTCGCCACCCATTCCGTATCCGCCGCGAGCACTCGTACCGGAGGAGTTGGTGGCCCGGGTCGACTTGGAGCGGATACTCAAGGACTTTTCGAGCCTCTCGGAAGACGCCCGGGCCCGAGTGCTGCGCCGGTAGAGTCGTCTCCTCCTAGCGGAACAAGTCTCGTCTCGGCGCCCTCAGCAACGAGCGCCCAGAGCCCCGCCCCCGGGGGTAGTCGTAGCCGCGAACGAGCACTGCCGGCACCGCAAGCAGCTTCCCCATGGCGAGTTCGGCGGCCGCCGCCAGCTCATCTGCCACGGCCACGACGCTGGCATGCAACTCGTAGCCGTGAGGGTCCTGCTGGCCAGCGTAGCGTAGCAGCGGGCGCATGCCGGCTACACCGATGGCCACATTGACGATGCCATCCCGCCAGGGCCTGCCCCAGGTGTCGGTAATGACGACGGCCGGGGCGACGCCGAGGTGTGTTTTCAGGCCAGCGCGGATGGTCGCGGCGGAGGCATCGGGATCCCGCGGCAAAAGGGCCGCCACGCCAGGGCCGCCGGCGTTAGAGAGATCCACGCCAGCGTTGGCGCAGATGAAGCCATGGTGCGTCTCGCAGATCATCACGCCGTGATCCATCCGGACGATGCGCCGCGTCTCCTGGAGAATCACCTCCATCTGGCGAGGGTCCTTGCTCAACCGGACGCCCAGTTCCACCGCGAAGGGTGAGGGATCCACGCTAGACAGCACAACCAAACGCCCCTCGGCCTTCGACACGATCTTCTGTGTGACGACGAGGACGTCCCCGGACCGGCACCCCAGGCCGGCATCCCGTATCGCGGCGGCGAGGTGAGCCGGCAGATTCTGCCCAGGCATCACCTCGGGGATGCCTCGGAGCGGCACGAGTCGAATCTCGCCCGAGGAGTTCATGCGGCCTGCGAGCGGCCTTCTCGAGGCGATGGCGAGGATCAGCCCCCGGGCAGTCCCGTAATACGGATGCCGGTGTGGGCGCGATAGACCCGGTTGATGTTCAAGAGAAGCGCAGTTACGTGTTCAGCAAGGCCGGCATGGGCCAATCCACCGCCATCCACGGGACGAAGCACCGGAATCCGGCGCACGAGATCCATCGTCGCGGTCTTCGCCTGGGGGTCGTCGGCGCACACCACCACGTCGCCCTCCATCTCGTGATCGACATCCTGGAGCTCAGAGGCACCTACAGTCTGAAAGGCAGCCACGACCCTGGCGTCGGGCAAAAGTATCTGGGCCTCTTGCGCCGCCGATCCGGCGGCCAGCGGCGCGATGACGAAGCTCCTTCCCTTGCGTACCAGGGGCACAACGGCATCCACGAGCACCTTGGAACCGATGGGCGCGGCCAACTCGCGCAACGTGGCCTCGTGCCCCGCATAAGGAACGACGACGACGACGAGGTCCGCCTGGCGCGCCGCATCATCGTTGAGACACCCGCGAACCGAGCCGCTGACGGCGCGCTCGACAGCCCTTGAGGCCGCATCCTGCGCGCGGGCCAGGTCCCGGGACCCGAGCAGCACCTCGATGCCGGCGCGGCCGAAGCGCACGGCCATGCCAATGCCTTCGGGACCGGTCCCGCCGATCAAGGCTACCTTCACACCAACCTCGTGGCACGCACGCCGCACCGCTTCACGCGAGCCAAGACCGAACGGTGATCACCAATACTACCAGGCCCAAGACAACGACACCCACCTGCAGCCAACCGCGCCACCCCGCCGCCAGGGAATCGCCGAGAATAAGGCGGGGAAGCCTGCTCCACACGGGGCGGTGGCGGCGCCTGCGCCGCCGTGGGGACCCGGCATGAGCAGTCGATTCCCCACCATCGGTGGCTGCAAGTCGCCGGAAAACGTGGTCGCCGCCCGTCGGTTCAGGCAATCCGTGTGTCCCCCAAAGGAAGGCCACGGTACCAGAGGCCCCAAGCTTCCGTCAAATCTTGGTCCCCCGACGGCTGGCCCCCTATAATCGCCATGCCACCCCGCGAAGGACCCTATACCGGACCCCGCATGGAACGCCTCTCACGAACTCTCGTCGTTCTTACTCTCAATGAGATCGATGGTGTTCGCCATCTCGACCCTACGCTCCCCTTCTCCTGTGCCGACGAGACCCTGGTGATCGACGGCGGGTCCACCGACGGCACCGTCGAGTTCTTCACCGAGCGGGGCGTGCCAGTAGTCCGGCAGGAGGTGCGAGGACGGGGCGAGGCTTTTCGGCTGGCTGGTGAACAGGCCACGGGCGAAGCGCTGGTCTTCTTCAGCCCGGACGGCAACGAGGACCCGTCTGACATCCCAGGCCTGTTCGACCTGCTGGACCAGGGCTATGACCTGGCGATAGCCTCACGGTTCCTGCCCGGGGCGCGCAACGATGAGGATGGCAAACGGCTCCCGACACGCAAGTGGGCCAATCAGCTCTTCACGCTGGCCGTGCGGCTGCTGTGGCGGACGGAGATCTCCGACACGATCAACGGGTTCCGGGCGATCCGCCGGCAGCGTTTGTTAGAGCTACGGACGGATGCCTCGGGCTTCGCCATCGAGTACCAGATCTCGATCCGAGCAGCCAAGCGCGGCTTCCGGATCGCGGAGATCCCCACGATCGAGGGGGACAGGATCGGCGGGCGGAGCACTGCCGGCTCCCTGCCCACGGGCCTTGCCGTGCTGCGGGTGCTCTGGCGCGAGCTTGCCCGAGGCCGGTCCTGATCCGCCGCTGGGACGGGCCGCCTACTTGGCGCCGTTAGCGCCGAACCTTCGTTGAAGAGCGCCGACGAGGAAGCCCAGATCGAACAGCGGCCGGAAGAGATAGAAGCCCGGACGCCCATGGGCACGCGCCAGATAGCGGGCATGACGGAGGGAGCTCACCGGATTGCGTAGGAGCCAAGCGTCGCCGAGGCCCCCGACACGGCCGGCTCGGCCGATCCATCGTGCAGCCAAGAAGACCTCCCTCGGCGTCGAGGGGTTGTTATGGTAACATACCGCTCCGGGCGCGGCGAGGGCCAGGGTTCCCAGCTTCTTCGAGACCGACATGTCTGAGTAGTAGCCCTCGTCGTCAAACCCACCCACGGCGAAGAAGGGCTCACGCCGAATCGCGCGTATTCCCGGCGCGAGATCGGGGAGGTTGGGAAACACACGGTGGCCGGTTGGTAGGCCCTCATTCAGGGTCCAGAGCGTGGCCCAGCCTTCCCCAGCGTTGGCGACGAACTCTTCCTTGCTCCAGGTGCTGACGGCACGGCCCTCCCGGATGGGAGCCGTCAAGCGTTCCAGGAAGTTGGCTGCAAATGTCATGTCGGCATCCAGGAAGCACAGTATCTCTCCAGCAGACGCCTCGGCGCCGCGATTGCGGGCCGGAGCCATTCCGAGGTGCGGCTGGCGCACCAGACACACGCTGGCTCTGTGGGCGATGGCCGCGGTTGCGTCGCGGGATCCATCATCGACCACAATGATCTCTGCGCCGGGGAGTGTCTGAAGTCGCAGCGTCTCCAAGCATGCAGCGAGATGGCGTTCCTCGTCAAATGCGGGAATGATCACCGAGACGCTGCTCTTCAACTGAACGCCCAAGTCTTCTCTGGATTCTCAGTCGACGCGGCGGGCCACCGCCTCAAGCACTGACCAACCGGCGAGCGCAGCGATCAATGGGGAGCCCAGCCGGGCCGATAGCGCCAGCGCGCGCAAGAACGCGTATTCCACACGCTGGCGCGAGAAACCCCGGCCATCGACTGCAGGGGATGACCACTTCCAAGCGACTAGGTCCAAGAGCCGTTGACGCCAGGCTAGGGCAAGAAAGCCGAAGTCCGTCTCGCCCCCCTCCCGGTAGGGCACGCTCCTCAGCTCCAACGCGCTGAACCCGGCCCTCCGCAGGAGCGAGCGCATGCCCCGCGGAGAGAAGCTGTAGGTGTGGAGAGTACCGTCGGCGTCGAACCCCTGGGCCCAGGCATGGGCCCCCGACAGCCGCGCCCGGAGGCTGACTCGGTTGGGTGTGGAAAGAAAGACCAGCCCACCGGGGCGCAGGAAGCCGTGCACCCGTTGCATGGCAGCGAGGGGATCGCTGAGATGCTCGACCACGTGGGTCATGGTCACAACATCGAGGGGCTGATCCGGCGTGAACTCCTCCACGGTGCCCTGAACGACGACAGGGCCCAGCCGC
>Ga0209514_10005424_pt1 | contig 16323 bp, 11 predicted proteins | sample Subgrocontami58m_FD_187452 | JGI IMG/M metagenome (GOLD analysis project Ga0209514, IMG submission 187452) | Subsurface groundwater microbial communities from S. Glens Falls, New York, USA - GMW37 contaminated, 5.8 m (SPAdes) (version 3) | ecosystem: Environmental > Aquatic > Deep subsurface >...
CGATCCCCCGCGAGTACGCGCTCGCGCCGGCGATGATCATCTTGGGTTTGTGTTCGTCGGCGAGGCGATCGAGCTCGTCGTAGTCGATCCGCTCGTCCGACGTGCGGACGCCGTAGGGCACGATCGTGTAGAGCTTGCCGGAGAAGTTGAGCGGGTGGCCGTGCGTCAGATGACCGCCGTGCGCGAGGTTCATGCCGAGGACCGTGTCGCCCGGCTCGAGCAGCGTCAGGTAGACGGCCATGTTGGCCTGCGCGCCCGAGTGCGGCTGAACGTTGGCGTGGTCGGCGCCAAACAGCGCCGTCGCGCGACTGATGGCGGCCCGCTCGGCGTCGTCCACGAACTCGCATCCGCCGTAATAGCGCTTGCCCGGATAGCCCTCGGCGTATTTGTTCGTCATCACCGAGCCGGCGGCTTCGAGGACCGCCTGGCTGACGAAGTTCTCCGACGCGATGAGCTCGAGGCCGCTGTTCTGGCGGTGCAGCTCGTCGCGGATGGCGGTGGCGATCTCGGGATCGGCCTCGGCGAGGGAGCGCCACATCGACGGGGTCGTGGTGTTGGTGGCCATAGGTCTCTCGCTCGGCTAAAGCCTCGCGCTACCGGTGTCTTTCTGCTGCCGTGATCTGATCGATGCGGCGCTGGTGGCGTCCGCCTTCGAACGCCGTGTCGAGCCAGAGTGCCAGTATTTCGTCCGCGAGCCCGAACGCGACGATGCGGCCGCCCATCGAGAGGACGTTGGCGTCGTTGTGCTCGCGCGACAGGCGGGCGGTGTACAGATCGTTGCAGAGCGCGGCGCGGACGCCCGCGACCTTGTTGGCGGCGATCTGCTCGCCCTGGCCGCTGCCGCCGAGCACGATGCCGCGGTCGGCGCGGCCGTCGGCCACCTCGCGCCCGACCGCGATACAGATCGGCGGGTAGTCGACCGGCGCCTCGCTGTCGGTGCCGAGGTCGTCGACCGTGTGGCCGAGACGCGCGAGCGTCTGCTTCAGGTGCTCCTTGAGGAGGAAGCCCGCATGGTCGGCGCCCATAGCGATACGCACAGGGAACGATTGTACTATGACGGTTCAGGGTTCAAGGTTCTGGGTGCAGGGTTCGTTCGTGGTTCAGCGTTCGGGGTCCGGGGTTCAGCGTTCGGGGTTCAGCGTTCGGGTTCGCGGTGTCCGCCGACGGTTGTTATGTTTCCATCTGTCGTCATCTCGGCGCGCGGCGAAGATCGGTTGCGAGGCGGGCACCCGTGGATTTACCGCGCCGACGTGGCGGATGTCCACGCTGGCGCCGGCGACATCGTGCAGGTTCGCGGACCCCGCGGCCGTACGCTCGGGTCCGCGCTCTTCAGCGACGAATCTCAGATCACGCTGCGCATGCTGACGTACGGCGAGGAAGCGGCCGACGAGCCGCTCCTGCGCAAGCGGATCGAGACGGCGATCGCGTTTCGCGCGTCGCTCGCGATCGACGCCACGGCCTACCGCTTGGTGCACGGCGAAGCCGACCTGCTGCCCTCGCTCGTCGTCGATCGCTACGGGGATTGCCTGGTGGTCCAGACGCTGTCGCAGGGCATGGATCGGCTGTTGCCCTTCGTGGTGGCGACGCTCACCGATCTGCTGCACCCGCGCGGCATCCTCGCGCGCAACGACCCGCGCGTGCGCACGCTTGAAGGGCTGGAGCGGCGCGTGGACGTGCTGGCCGGCGACGTGCCCGACATCATGACCGTCACGGAGGTGGGCGTCGAGTACGACGTCGACCTGCGGCGCGGGCAGAAGACCGGGCTGTTTCTCGATCAGCGCGAGAACCGGGCGGCCGCGGCGGTCTACGCGCGCGGGCGCCTGCTCGACTGTTTCAGCTATCACGGGGGCTTCGCGCTCGTGATGGGACGACGCGCGCGGGAAACGATCGCGATTGACGCCTCCGAGGACGCGATCGCGCGGGTGAAGCAGAACGCGGCGCGCAACGGCGTGGCGGTCGACGCGCGCGTCGGGAACGTGTTCGACGAGCTGCGCGGCCTCGATCGTCTCGGCGAGCGGTTCGACACGATCGTGCTGGATCCGCCGGCCTTCGCGAAGAACAAGGCCGCGGTCACCAACGCACGGGCCGGCTACAAGGAAATCAACCTGCGCGCGCTGAAGCTGCTCAACCCGGGCGGGACGCTCGTGACCTGCAGCTGCTCGTACAACGTCAACGAGGCGGCGTTTGGTGAGATCGTCTACGCCGCCGCCGTGGACGCGCAGGTGCACGTGACGGTACTCGAGAAGCGGATGCAGGGCCGCGATCATCCGGTGATGCTCGGTGTACCCGAGACGTACTACCTGAAGTGCTTCATCCTCAGAAAGCTCGAGTGAGGTTGACGTCGACCCCGCGGCAGGTGGCCCGCGACGCCAGAGGCGCGCTGGCGCGCTCGAGCTGCTGTACGAAAACGCGCGGAGGCTGCGCCGGGACAAGGAAGATCTGATTCAGAAGGCCGTGGGCTGGGCGCTGCGAGAGGCCGGCAGGGCCGACATGGCGCGGCTCGAACGCGACCTGCGCGCCAACGGCGCCTCGATTCCGCGCACGACGCTCCGATATGCCATCGAAGGTTTCCCCGAGGAAAAGCGTCGAGCGCTTCTTGTTGGAAGCCGGAACGCCCAACGCTCAGGCCTTAGCCCTTAGCCCTCAGCCCTCAGCCCTTAGCCCTTAGCCCTGTTCCGCGTTATAGTCAGAGAGCCGCCAGGGGTATCCCCGCCGATCCGGGATTGAGATAGACCCTTGGAACCTGATCCGGTTGAAACCGGCGGAGGGAGCGCGGAAATGTCAGAGTTCTCGACAGCTTTTCCCAATTCTCAAAAGGTATTCGTCGACGGCGCGCAGGGCGTCCGCGTCCCGATGCGCGAGATCGCGATCGCGCAGGGCGCCTCATCCGTTCGCGTCTACGACACGAGCGGCCCGCAGGACCACGATGTGAAGCTGGGCCTCCCGAAGCTGCGCGAGGGGTGGGTGAACCCCCGGCGCGCCGCGGCGAAACGCGGCGAGGCCGTCACGCAGCTCCACTACGCGCGCAAGGGTGAGATCACGCCCGAGATGGAGTTCATCGCGGTCCGTGAAGGGCTGCCGGCGGACTTCGTGCGCGACGAGGTCGCGCGCGGACGCGCGATCATCCCGTCCAACATCAATCACCTCGAGCTCGAGCCGATGATCATCGGCCGCAACTTCCTGGTGAAGATCAATGCGAACATCGGCAACTCCGCCGTGTCCTCGTCAATCGAGGAGGAGGTCGAGAAGCTGCAGTGGGCGACGCTCTGGGGCGCCGACACGGTGATGGACCTGTCGACGGGAAAGAACATCCACGAGACGCGCGAGTGGATCGTCCGCAACTCCGCCGTGCCGATCGGGACCGTGCCGATCTACCAGGCGCTCGAGAAGGTCGGCGGCCGTCCGGAAGACCTGACGTGGGAGGTCTACCGCGACACGCTCATCGAGCAGTGCGCGCAGGGCGTCGACTACTTCACGGTTCACGCCGGCGTGCTGCTGCGCTATGTGCCGATGACCGCGCGTCGCGTGACCGGCATCGTCTCGCGCGGTGGCGCGATCATGGCGAAGTGGTGCCTCGCGCATCACCAGGAAAACTTCACCTACACGCACTTCCGCGAAATCTGCGAGATCATGCGCGCCTGGGACGTGTCGTTCTCCCTGGGCGACGGGCTGCGCCCGGGATCGATTGCCGACGCCAACGACGAGGCGCAGTTCGCCGAGCTGGAGACACAGGGCGAGCTCAACACGATCGCGTGGGAGCACGACGTCCAGGTGATGAACGAGGGGCCGGGCCACATCCCCATGCACCTCATCAAAGAGAACATGGACAAGCAGCTCGAATGGTGCCAGGAAGCGCCGTTCTACACGCTCGGGCCGCTCACGACCGACATCGCGCCCGGGTACGACCACATCACGTCCGCGATCGGCGCGGCGATGATCGGCTGGTACGGCTGCGCGATGCTGTGCTACGTCACGCCGAAAGAACACCTGGGCCTGCCGAACCGGGACGACGTGAAGGCCGGCGTGATCGCGTACAAGATCGCCGCGCATGCGGCCGACCTCGCGAAGGGCCATCCCCGCGCCCGCGAATGGGACGACGCGCTCTCGCAGGCGCGCTTCGAGTTCCGCTGGGAGGATCAGTTCAACCTGGCGCTCGATCCGGTCACCGCGCGCGCGTACCACGACGAGACGCTGCCCGCCGACGGCGCGAAGGTCGCGCATTTCTGCTCGATGTGCGGCCCGAAATTCTGCAGCATGGAGCTGACCCAGCAGGTCCGCGACTGGGCCCGCGAGAAGGGGCTTGACGAGCGGGCCGCGGCTGCGGCAGGCATGGAAGAAAAGTCGCTCGAGTTCCGCCGCGGCCGCGAGCTGTACGTCGCCACCAAGAGTTGACCCTTGCCCCGGGCCGCCGGAAATCCGGCGGTCCGGCGCCGGTTCGCCGGCCACATGGCCCGAACGCCCGCCGAATCCTCCGCGCCGGCGGAGCGCGGCGCTTGCAAAACCCGCCTCACGCGCTCAAACTCAGCGGCGGAGGTCCGTCATGAATCGCACGATACGGGTCGCACTTTGTGTGCTGTTGCTGATAGTTCCCTCGGCAGCGTTCGGACAAGCACGGCTGACCGGCGCTGATCTCGCCGGGGTCATCAGCGATCAATCCGGCGGTGTGCTGCCGGGCGCCACGGTGACCGTGACCAACGAGGCGACAAACGTCTCCCGGACCGTGGTGACGGACGGGAGCGGACGGTACGTCGTGCCCGCGCTGCCGCCGGGCACCTACACGATCAAGGTCGAGCTGTCGGGGTTCGCGACGAACACGCGCAGCGGGGTGGTGCTGGCGCTGGGGCAGGGCGTCACGGTCGACGTCGCGCTCGGGCTGGGCGGCGCTCGGGAGGAAGTATCGGTGACGGCGGACGCGCCCCTCGTGCAGGTGGGCCGCACCGAGCTGTCCTCGGTCGTGAACCAGCACTTCATCGACAACCTGCCGATCAACGGCCGCGACTTCATCAGCTTCTCCGTGATTACGCCGGGCGTATCGACGGATCGCACGCCGCAGCAGGGCGCGTCGGCGACATCCGGGTTGTCCTTCACCGGGCAGCGCGCCCGGTCGAACAACATCATGGTGGACGGCCTCGACAACAACGACCCGGTGGTCGGAGCGGTGCGTGCCACCTTCAGTCAGGAAGCGATCCGCGAGTTCCAGGTGCTGACCGACTCCTATTCCGCCGAGTTCGGCAAGGCCTCCGGCGGCGTCGTCAACATCGTGACGAAGAGCGGCACCAACGAGCTGCGCGGGAATGCGTTCTTCTACCTCCGCGACAAGAGCCTGAACGCCAAGAACTACTTCGACAAGTACGACATCTTCGGCAATCCGGTCGACCTGGAGAAGGCGCCGTTCAACCAGAAGCAGTGGGGCGCGACGCTCGGCGGGCCGCTGCGGAAGGATCGGTCGTTCTTCTTTCTGTCGTTCGAGCGGACCAACAGCGCCGACAGCCGGCTGGTGACCATAGATCCGGCCGCAGCCGCGCTGCTCAACACGCTCGGTTTCCCCGTCGAAACCGGCAACGTGCCGCTGAAGGTCACCAACGCCGAGCTCTTCGGGAAGGTCGACCATCAGTGGGCACCGAACCACTCCATCGCCGTGCGGGGCAACTTCGCGGACATCAACCGCGAGGGCATCGACGACTTCGGCGGCGGCGTGGCCCGCAGCCGCGGCTCCGTACAGTTGCGCACCGATTGGGCCCTGTCGGCCTCGCAGATCGACGTGTTCTCCTCGCGCTGGGTGAACGAGTTCCGCGCGCAGATCGCGCACGAGAACCAGACGATCGAATCGCTCGATCCGACCTGCGGCGGCGAATGCGTGGGCGAGAATCAGGGCGGCCCGACACTGGAGATCACCGGCGTTGCGAGCGTGGGGCGCCAGCGCTTCACGCCGCAGCCGCGCCTGAACAACCGCATCCAGCTCGTCGACACCGTCAGCTACATCGCCGGTAAACACCACGTCAAAGCCGGCGCCGAATACAACTGGATCGACAGCCCGGCCGGTCACAACGGGCTGCCGCTGCACTTCGGCGGACGTTACATCTTCAGCGCGATACCGCAGCTCGGCCTTCCCACGGCGCTCGCCGCGGTGAGGCTGGGCATCCCGGCGGCGTACGTGCAGGGCTACGGCAATTCCGGCATCACCACGCTCATCCAGGATGTCTCCCTCTTCGCGCAGGACGAATGGAAGTCCGGCCGATTCGTCCTCAAGCCGGGCCTGCGCTATCAGCGCCAGATATGGAGCGATTTCACGTATCAGGTCAGCGACGTGCGGGGCGGCACGTTCAGCTACCCCCTGCCGAGCGACAACAACAACCTTGCGCCGCGCATTGCCGTCGCGTACGACCTGACGGGAGACGGCCGGACGTCGCTGCACGGTTCGTACGGCATGTTCTACGAGACGACGTACAGCACGGTCGCGTCGGTCACGCAGATCGTGACGGGCGGCGCGAACGGCGTGCGCACGCTCGTGCTGGCGGCGCCGCGCGCGTCCATCGCCTGGAACGCGCCCGGCCGTCAGCTCAGCGAGGACCAGGTGAAGGCGCTGCTCGGCGGCTCGTTCCCGTCCACCGTGATCTCGCTCGATCCGGAGCTGAAGACCGGATTCACGCACCAGACCTCGATCGGTTTCGACCGGTCGCTCGGGGCCAACATGTCGCTGAGCATGAACGGCGTGTTCGTCCGCGGATTCAACCAGCCCGGCACGATCGACTACAACCCGGTGCTGCCGGCCGTGCTGGGGCCGTCACGACGCCCGAACGATCTGCCGTGCTCGGCGAATCCGGCCGCCACCTGCGTCAACGGCGCCATTCCGGGCACGTCGGCCTCGATTCTGCAATACACCTCGTTCGCGCGCACGTGGTACAAAGGCCTGACCGTCGCGCTCGCGAAGCGGCCGACGGACCGCTACCAGTTCCTCGTGTCGTACACGCTCTCGAACGCCGAAGACACCTCGACCGACTACCAGAGCAACTTCATCGTGCAGAACAACGGTCTCGGGCGCAACCCGAACGATCGGTACGGTCTCCCGCTGGGGTTCGATCCCAACTCGGAACGCGGTCCCGCGACGCAGGATCAGCGGCACCGGCTCGTGCTGTCGGCTGTCTACATGCTGCCGCGCGACATCCAGCTGTCGGGCATCGTCACAGCCGCGTCGGGGCGGCCGTTCTCGCCGCTGGCGGGCGCCGACTTGAACGGCGACGGCAACGGCGGCGCGTTTCCCCCGGACCGCGCGCGAACGAACCCGGCCGACGAGGCGACGAGCGCCGGCCGCAACAGCCAGACGGCCGCCGCGCAGAACAACGTGGATCTGCGTGTCAGCCGCAAGTTCAAGCTCGGCAAGAGCGCGGCCATCGAGGCCCTGCTCGACGTCTTCAACCTGTTCAATCGCGACAACTTCTTCGAGGACTCGAACCAGTCGTCCTTCACGATCTTCGGCACGGGGGCTTATCCGTCCAATCCGCTGCCGACCTACGGCAAGTACACGCTGACGCTGCCTCCACGCCAAGTGCAGCTGGCAGCGAAGATCACGTTCTAGGGTTTCTCGGTGACGGGCACGATCTGGATGAGCGTTGGAAATCTCGCCGGCTGGCCGCCCGGTTTCGGATTCGGGTAACCCGGCGAGACGTCCGACTGGTAGTCCTTGATCGTCACGCCGGGGGGAAACGCCATCGTGTCCTCGCGGAACTTGCCGACGTCGAACTCGTGCGTCGCGGGCACGTCGTACACGAGTTCGCCCTTCTGCTTGAGGACGGTCCGGTAGTACGCCACCAGATCGACAAACGAGGCCGCTGAGCCGAAAATGTAGTACCGCTGGCCGCGCCCGGCGTCGTAGGACGTGATGAACTGCGCGCCGGGGTAGATCGGCACGCCGAGCGTCGTTTCGGTCGGCGCAGCGTCAGCCGGCGCCGGCCGCGCGGGAGCGGCGGTCGGCGGAACAGATGGCGTCGGCTGCGGCGGCCCGGGCCGCGGAAACGGCTGCGGCACCGGCTGCTGCTGAGAAAACGAGCTTGGAACGCGAAGCGCGCAAAGGCCGCACAGCACAGGCTTCTCTGCGGGCTTGGCGGGCTCTGCGTTCAAAGCAACCCCGACGACGAGCGCGATCAGCATGGATCAGATTATAAGCCTCCGCGATTTCTGCCGCGCCAACCGGGAGTGGCTGCTCGAGACCACCGAGGCGCTCGTGCGCCTCGAATCGCCCACAACCGAGAAGGCCGCGGTCGATCGGTGCGGCGCTGAGCTCGCAGCGCGGCTGGAGGCGATCGGTGGACGCGTCACGCGCCTGCCGCGTCCCGACTGCGGCGATCATCTGCGCGTCGAGTTCGGTCCGGCTGAAGCCGGACGCTCCGGGCGGAAACAGGTTCTGCTGCTCGGCCACTTCGACACGGTGTGGCCGGTCGGCGCGCTCGAGCGCATGCCGCTCGTCCGGTCCAACGGCCGCCTCCATGGCCCCGGCGCGTTCGACATGAAGGCCGGCATCGCGATCGGCATGCTGGCCACGCGCGCGCTCCGTGAAACCGGCACGCCGCTCTCGCGCCGCATCGTCATGCTGTGGACGAGCGACGAGGAGATCGGCAGCGGGTCGTCGCGCGCGGCCATCGAGGACGAGGCGCGGCACAGCGACGCGGTGCTCGTCCTCGAGCCCTCGCTGCCCGGCGGGGCGCTGAAGACGTCCCGCAAGGGATGCGGCGGCTACCAGCTCCTCGTCTGCGGCGTGGCCGCCCACGCGGGCATCGAGCCGCAGAAGGGCGCGAGCGCCGTGCAGGAGCTCGCGCACCAGATTCTGCGCGTGAACGCGCTCCAGGATCTCGCGCGCGGCATCACGGTCAACGTCGTGCAGGTGTCCGGCGGTCTCAGGTCCAACGTGATTCCGGACCAGGCACGCGCGACCGTCGACGTCCGCGTGCCGACGGCGGCCGCTGCGGCGGAGCTGGAGACGGCTCTTCGCGGCCTGCGTCCGGTCGATCCGCGGACGACGATTGAGGTGAGCGGCGGGTTCGATCGTCCGCCGCTGGAACGCTCCGACCAGGTCGCGCGTCTGTACGTACACGCGCGCGAGGTCGCGCGGGAGCTCGGTCAGGAACTGGCCGAGGGCGGAACCGGAGGCGGATCGGACGGGAATTTCACCGCCGCGCTGGGGGTTCCTACGCTAGATGGCCTCGGTGCGATTGGCGACGGCGCCCACGCGCTGCACGAACACGTAGACATCGAGACGCTGCCCGAGCGTGCCGCCCTCGTGGCGGGGCTCATCACACGCCTATAATGTCAGTGAATAGCTGAGAGCTTCTATATGTCCAACACGATCAAGACCGCGCTGCTGCTGGGTGTGCTCAGCGCGCTGCTGATGTTCATCGGCGAAGCCCTCGGGGGCGCTCAGGGCATGGTGTTCGGCTTCTTCTTCGCCGTCGTGATGAACTTCGGGTCGTACTGGTTCTCGGACAAGATTGTCCTGCGGATGTACAACGCTCAGGAAGTCGGGCCTGGACACCGGTTGTACGAGACGGTCCGCCGGCTGGCCGAGCGCGCCGGCCTGCCGCAACCGCGATGCTACGTGATCCCGGATCCGTCTCCGAACGCGTTCGCCACCGGCCGCAATCCGAGCCACGCGGCGGTGGCGGCGACCGCGGGCGTCCTGCAGGTTCTGGACGACCGCGAGCTCGAGGGCGTGCTCGCGCACGAGTTGGCGCACGTCAAGCATCGCGACATCCTGATCAGCTCGGTCGCCGCGACGATCGCCGCCGCCATCATGATGATCTCGCGCTTCGCGATGTTCTTCGGCGGCAGCCGGGACAACGATCGCGAAGGCGCCAACCCGGTCGCTATGATCGCGACGATCATCCTCGCGCCGCTCGCCGCCATGCTCATTCAGGCGGCGATTTCGCGGTCGCGCGAATACGACGCGGACGCCGCCGGCGCGGCCATCGCCGGCAGCCCGCTCGGTCTCGTGAGCGCGCTGAAGAAGATCGACGCGGCGTCGAAAGTCGTGCCGCTCGACGCGAGTCCGGCAACGGCGCACATGTTCATCATCAAACCCTTCAGCGCGTCCGGCCTGCTCGGCCTGTTCAGCACGCACCCGCCCACGGAGCAGCGGATTCAAGCGCTCCTTCAGAAGAGTTGACCCTGAGCCCTGAGCCCTGAGCCCTGAGCCCTAAGCCCTAAGCCCTAAGCCCTGTAGAGTGTGGCCGCCAGACCACGCACTCTCATCGCTGGCGTACGTCTTGCTCATGTCCTTCCCGGACGGAGGGTGACGTGCACGTAGAAGACCTCGACATCTCACCGAGCAAGGTTGGCGAAACTGCGCAGCGCATTGTCGATCGGGCGATCGAAGAGGCGCGGCGTCGCGAGCACGCGCTGCTGACAAACGAACATGTCTTTCTCGCGTTCGTGCAGGTCGAGTGGGACATGTTTGCGGAGGTGATGCGGGACGTCGAGTTGAACCCGCACGCCATTCTTCAGGCGATTGAAGAGCATCTGCACATGATGCCGTCCTTCGCGGCGCGCGAGCTCCGCGTCTCGCCGGCGACCAAGCTCGTCTTCAAGCTGGCGCTCCACCATGCCAGCCGGGCGGGGCGGCAGATGATCGAAGCCGCCGACCTGTTTTCCGCCGTGTTCGAGGAAACGCAGGGCGTGCCCGTCTCGATCCTGAGGCGCCACGGCGTCGAGCCGGACGTGCTCGTGTCGCGGTTGAACGCGCGCATGCACGACCTGGAGCTGCGCGAAGAGCGGCTGAAGAAGCGCTTCGAGCTGCCGCCATTTCTCAAGCACTTCGCGACGAACCTGAACCTGCTCGCGCGCCAGGACAAGCTGCCGCCGGTGTTCGGCCGCGACAAGGAGATCCAGCAGGTGCTCGAAATCCTCTGCCATCGCGAGCGCGCCAATTCGGTGATGCTCGTCGGCGAGCCGGGCGTCGGCAAGACCGCGATCGCCGAAGGGCTGGCGCGCCGCATCGAGCTCGAGCCCGAGAGCGTGCCGGTCCGCCTGCGCGACTGCCAGGTCGTCAACCTGCAGATGAACGCGATGGTCGCCGGCACGATGCTGCGCGGCATGTTCGAGGATCGGATCCAGAACGTCATCCGCGAGCTGAAGGAGCGGCCGAACCTGATTCTGTTCGTCGATGAGGCGCACACGATGGTCGGCGCCGGCTCGGCGCTCGGTGCGCCGTCCGACGCGGCGAACATCTTCAAATCGGTGCTCGCGCGCGGGGAAGTCCGCATGGTCGCGGCCACCACGCTCAGCGAGTACAAGGAGTACATCCAGGAAGACGAGGCGCTGGCGCGCCGGTTCCGCTGCGTGACGGTCTCTGAGCCGACCATCGAGGAAACGCGGCGCATGCTCTACAGCCTGCGCCCGCGGCTCGAGCGGAACTACTCGGTGCGGCTGCTCGACGAGGCCATCGAGACCGCGCTGGATCTGTCGCCGCGCTACATGCGTCACCTGCACCTGCCCGACAAGGTCATCGGCTGGCTCGATACGGCGGCCGTTCGCGCCGAGATCGATCGCCGCTGGGAGGTGACGACAGACGACATCGTCTCGGTGATCTCGCACGCCGCGCAGATTCCCGAGGACATGGTCTTCCGCGACGTCACCGATCGCTTCAAGGACATCGAAGCGCGGCTGCAGAAGCGTGTGGTCGGTCAACGCAACGCGATCGACGCCGTGGCCCGGCGGCTGGTCCTGAACAAGGGACCACTCAAGGACGGCTTCGATCGTCCCGACGGTGTGCTCCTGTTCCTCGGGCCGACCGGCGTCGGCAAGACCGAGCTCGCGAAGGCGGTGGCCGAATTCCTGTTCGGCGACGAGAAGAAGATGATCCGCGTCGACATGTCCGAGTACCAGGACGGGTCGGTGTCGGTGGACAAGCTGATCGGCATGCCGCGCGGGATCGTCGGCAGCGAGCGCGGCGGCGTGCTCACCAATCAGCTGAGGGACAATCCCTACTGCGTGATCCTGCTCGACGAGGTCGAGAAGGCGAGCCCGAACACGCTGAACCTCTTCCTGCAGGCGTTCGATGAAGGGTGGATGACCGACGGCCGCGGCAAGCGCGTGTATCTCTCCGACGCCGTGGTCATCATGACGTCGAACATCGGCGCCGAGAGCTTCCGCAAGCTCACCAACCCGATGGGGTTCTTGTCCAAGGCGGTCGGCGTCACCCAGGTCGAGAGCGACGTGATGCGCGAGCTCGAACGCCGCTTCCCGCCGGAGTTCCGCAACCGCATCGACGAGGTCGTGCTGTTCGCCCCGCTGACGCACGACGAGGTGCGGGACATCGCGAAGCACTACCTGCTGCAGGTCACGCTGGCGCTGGCGAAGGCCGGGAAGACGATGGCGGTCGAGGCCGAGGCGCTCGAGCTCGTGGTGTCGAAAGGTCACAGCACGGCATTCGGCGCCCGGTTCCTGAAGCGCTTCATCGACGAGCAGATCAAGCTGCCGATCAGCGCGCGCTGGAACGACGGTTCGCACTTCGACGTGAAAGCGAAGGACGAGGCCCTCGTGGTGGAACCAGCCGTCGTGGGGGTGACGTCGCCCGACCAGGCGCTCGCCTATGGCGATGTTGCGTAGGGCAAAGTGCTCTTCCTCGACCGCGTCTTCGCGGTCGGCGTCCCTGCGTGTCGAGTCCGAGCGTTACAAGAGGTAGGCGAGGGCGAAACCGATCTGCGCGACGAACATCATGCGGTACATGTGCGCCCACGAAACATGGTTCTCTTCCACGGCCAGGTCTTCCGGCCGCCGCAGCATCAGATAGCACACGTACAGGCCGTAGACCGTCATCACGGCGCCAAGCACCTGCAGCAGCCAGAAATTGCCGGTCAGCACGTGCAGCCACGCGCCGACGGGAATCATCACGAAGGGCACGACGAACGAGGGCGAGATCATCCACGCCGCGCGCTGCACGCCGTACTGAATCGGCAGCGTGCGGCACCCGCCGCGCCGATCGCCGTCCATGTCCGCGAAATCCTTCGTGGTGGTCGCGCCGAGGAGGAACAGCCCGAAGATGGCGCCGATGTACCAGGGCTCGACGCCCATGATGGTCTTGATCGACGACCAGCCCGCCACCTTCAGCAACACGCCGCGCGGAATCGCGATCGTCACGTTCGCCCAGATGCCCATCCGCTTGGTGCGCAGCGGCGGCACCGAATAGATGTAGGTGCAGACGGCCGCGCCGGCGACCAGCCAGAAACACTCGTGGCGGCCGTGCGGGGCGACCAGCCACGCGAGCACCAGCGCCAGCGCATACGTGATGTTGGTGAACAGCCAGGTCTGCGAGATGGACAGCCGCCCGCTCGGCAGCGGCCGCTTTGGCTTGTTCACGCGATCGATCTCGAGGTCGTAGATCTGATTGAGCGCGTTGTTGCCCGCGTTGAGCAGCGCCGCCATCGCCGATCCGACGAGCGGCGCGACGAGCAGCGCGGGTGTCCACGCCTCGCGCGGCGCCGCACCAATCGCGGTCAGCGCTCCGGACATGAACCCGAGCGCCGGCGCCACGAGCGTGAACGGCCGCCCCAGATCGACAAACGCACGCAGCGTGCTGCTCACGCCAGCGCCAGGGCGACCGCCGCAGCGACGGCTGTGTTGATGAAGTTGAGCATGTCGTTGTTCAGGATACCCGGTCCCTCGAGCGTCGCGCCCAGCGCGCTCTCGACCAGCGCGCCGGAGGTGGCGCCGGCCACGACCGCGACCACCATCGAGGCGGGCGCCAGGCCGAGCGCGACGCCGATCGCGGCGAGCGCGAAGGCCGCGACCAGTCCGGCCGCGGTGCCTTCGAGCGATATCGCGCCGGGAGTGCCCGGCGTCACCCGCCGGAAGCTGGTGACCAGAAATGTCGAGCGTCCCCAGGCCTTGCCGATCTCGCTCGCGACCGTATCGCTGCCGCCTGCGGTGAGCGCGGCGACGAGCGCCAGCAGCGCGGCCGGCGCGTACGGCGTTGTGGCCCCGGCGACGGCCGCCAGCGCGGCGACGCCGCAGTTCGCGAAGGCGTTGCCGGCGCCGCGGCGTCCCTCCCGCTCTTCGGCGATCCCGAAAAGGACCTTGCGTTTCAGACCGAACCGCGACGTGATCGACGCGAGGAGAAAGGTGACGAGGAGCAGCGCCCATGCCCGGCCGCCGGCGCAGGCATAGATGACCGACCCGACCGCGATCCCGCCGAGGGCACCCGATCGCGATACCGACTTCGCGCGATAGCCCAGCCACGCGGCGGCGGCGTTGACGCCGAGCGCCCAGGGCGCGGCCGCGACGACGGCGTCCCGCGAGGCGGCCACCGACGCCGAGGTCATCAGGCTCGCGAGCCACAGCACGGTTCCCGCGGTCGCCGGCACCGAGATGTTGTCGTCGAGACGAACCGGCATCGACTCGACGAGCGCGGCGGCAACGGCCGCGACCAGCGGCGCCACGATCGCGAACGCCAGCGGGGGCACCGGCGTCACGCCCGGACGCGTCCACACGGCGAGCGCGACGGCCCCGATGCCGCCACACACGATGAAGGCCAGCGTGCCGGCCACCGTCTTCTCGCGGTTCCACGGCAGAGGACTACGTACGAACGCGAAGCCCGCAAAGCGCGCAAAGCTCGGAGAAGGATCTCTTTTTGCGGGCTTAGCGGCCTTTGCGTTCAAGCCCACGGCTCGGCCGACGAGCGTGGCGGCGCCGTCACCGAGCGCCATGATTCCCCACGCTGCGGCGACGATGTCGAGGCGGGACGGGACGAGGAGCACGAGCAGCAGCACCGACAGCGGGTACAGGAGGATGCCGAGCGGAAACCCGCGCGCTTCGTCCACCGGGCGATACAGCCGGCGTCCGCCGATTCGCGGGAGCACGAGGGCGTTGAAGGCGAGCGCCACCAGGGCGAGCGCCGCCGCCTGCCACCACGTGAGCACGCGGAGCAGGAGCGCGAAGGATCCGGATCCCACGTGCACCCATTGCCGCGCCCGTTCCGCGTGCGCCTTCACGATCGCCTCGTCTCCCGCGAGCGCGACGCGTCCACAATCGACGCCACCGTGCGGGAAATGCCCTCGGTCAGGGGCGTGATGGTGTAGCCAAGGTCGCGGACGGCGTCGCTGCTGTCGAGCGACCAGTCGTGCCGGAAGATCTCGACGGCGCCTCGCGTCACCAGCGGGGTGCCGCCGACGAGCGTCACGCGAAGCTCCTCGGCCGCGCCGAGCGCATTCGCGATCGGAAAAGGGATCCGCAGCGGCGGGCGCCGCCCGGTCAGCGTCTCGACGATCTCGAACACGCGGGACTGCGGGACGTTCTCTCCGCCGAGCGCGTAACGCCCGCCTTCGCGGCCGCGTTCGAGCGCCGCGCAGTGTCCCGCCGCCACATCGTCCACATACGAATAGGACCAGCGGTTCTCCGGTCCGATCAGGCCCGGCAGGCGATGGCGCAGATGGTCCGCGATCAGGCGGCCGACAAGGTTGCCTTCGGTGAGCGACCCGGGGCCGTAGACCACGCCCGGATAGACGCGCACGAGGGGGCTGCCGTCGCCGACTGCGGTGTCGGCGAGACGATCGGCGGCCACCTTCGTTCGCTGATAGTCGTTCGCCTGAAGCGGCTCGGTCCGGCCGCGGGGAGGGATCGCGACGAACGAGGAGGTGTAGAGGACGCGGGACAGACGTAGCGTGGCGGCGATCGCGAGCACGTTGCGCAGTCCGCCGACGTTGATCTCGTCGAAGTCACCGCGCCGGCGGCGCCAGATGCTGACGAGCGCCGCCGAGTGGGAGATCGCGTCGCAGCCGGCGGCGGCCCGTTCGAGCGCCGCGCGATCGCGGATGTCGCCGTCCACCGCGGCGCCCGGCAGGCCGCTGCGGCTCGCCGTGCGCGCGAACACCACGACGTCGTGTCCGCGCGCCGACAGCGCGCGCACGATGGCCCGGCCGAGATAGCCGGTCCCGCCGGTCACCAGGACCTTCATGGCTGTGCGCGCCAGTACTCGAGCAGATCGTCGAGCGTCTGCTCGAGCGGAATCTCCGGCGTCCATCCGAGCTCGTCGCGCAGGCGGCTGGGGTCGCCGAGCAGCAGCGGCGTGTCGTTCGGCCGATAGCGGGCCGGATCGACGTTGACGGCGACCGGTACTCGCGCGCGGGCGATCAACAGGTCGAGCAGATGCTGGATCGTGATCGCGCGGCCCGAACAGACGTTGTACGGCCGCCTCGGCTGACCGCGCTCGAGGATGAGGCGGTACGCGCGCACGGTGTCCCGCACATCCGTGAAGTCGCGCCGTGCCCCGAGGTTTCCGACCGAAATCTCATGGTCACAGCGATCTTTCTCGATGTCGGCGATGCGGCGGGCGAAGCC
>Ga0209514_10005427_pt1 | contig 16316 bp, 15 predicted proteins | sample Subgrocontami58m_FD_187452 | JGI IMG/M metagenome (GOLD analysis project Ga0209514, IMG submission 187452) | Subsurface groundwater microbial communities from S. Glens Falls, New York, USA - GMW37 contaminated, 5.8 m (SPAdes) (version 3) | ecosystem: Environmental > Aquatic > Deep subsurface >...
GGCGCCGGATCGCGCGCTCGGCGCCCAGGCCGTTGAGCACAGGCACCATCGTCGCCCCGGCGAAGCGCCCGGCGAGCGAGCCGGCCGCGGCCTCGAGCCCGGTCGCTTTCGTTGCGACGATGCCGATGTCGAACTCCGGCAGCTCGTCCGGATCCGCCGTCGCGGTCACGCCGGCGGTGAAGTCGCTCCGCCCGGAGACCCGCAGCCCGCGCTCGTTCAGCGCCGACGCATGGTCCGGCCGGCGCGTGAGCACGCTCACCTCCGTGACCCGGGCCAGGTGGCCCGCGAAGATGCTGCCGATCACACCCGCCCCGATCACGCAGACTCGCTCGGGCAACCGGCCTCCCCGCTCATGCGCGGACGTGCGGCATCACGGCGCTCGCGAACAGCTCCTGGTTCTTGATCGCCATCCAGTGCGGCGCGCCCCCTGCGTTGACCGTGATCGCGATCTCGGAGATGCCCGCGCAGACCTCACGCGTCGCGGCGATCCGCTCGAGGACGTCCCCCGGCGTGCCGACCCAGACGTAGTCCTCCGCGACGAGCTGCTCGAACGGGGTCGCCGCAAGCTGCTCCATGATCCCCGCCGCGTAGAAGCCGTAGCCCGCCTTCACGAGGTCGTCGGCGGGAGGCTTGTCGTACTCGGTCAGCGGCGAGCAGTTGCCCTGGATGAAGCCGACGATCCAGTCGCGTGCCTCGCGCAGCGCGGTCTCCCGGTCCTCGTCGAGATGGCAGGCGTGGATCCAGACGATGTCGGGGGTCGTGCCGTGCTCGGCGCACTTGGCCCGGTACAGATCGAGCTGCTCGGCCAGCGCTGCATAGGGCAGGAGCGGCGGCACGGCGACACCCCAGCCGTGCTCGGCCGCGAGCTCGTACGTTCGATCGGAGGTGCCGCCGAGGAAGATGCGGAACTTCCGCGCCGGGAACGGGACGATGTGCGAGTCGTCGACGTCGAAGTACTCGCCGTGGTGGGAGAAGCGCTCGTTCGCCAGCGCTTTGAAGAGGAGGTCGACCGCCTCCTCGTAGCTCGGGCGGGCGTGCTCGTCGAGGGGCACGCCGGCCTTGGTCGGGATCCAGCCATGGCCGCGGCCGACACCCCACTCGTAGCGGCCGCCGGTGAGGATGTCGGTGGCGGCGATCGCCGAGGCCAGGACCAGCGGGTTGTGGTACGGCAGGGCGTGCAGCATCGTGCGGAAGTGGATGTTCTTCGTCCGCTGCGCCGCCGCCGCGAAGAAGGCCGTCGGGTTCGTCGAGATCGAGAACCTCGGGAAGAAGAAGTGCTCGACGACCGCGTAGGCGTCGTAGCCGAGGCGGTCGGCGTTGACGACCTGCTCGAGCACCTCGGCGTACAGCCGCTCCGGCGTCTGCCCGGGATGCTGCTGGATCTCCGAGTAGATGCTGAACCTCATCGGCGTTCCTCGCTCGGTCGCTGCACGGTGACATGTCTCCGCAAGGGCCGGAGCATCCCACGTCCTGACATGTCAGTCAATGAGGGCGCGAAACTCGCTGTCGGAGACGAGCCGGCGCTTCGCGATGCCCAGCCGCTTGACGGCGGCGAGCAGCTCGGGGAAGCGCTCCTCGGGCACGTCGAGCCCGAGCTCCGCGACCTTGATCCGGATCGAGTCGAGGCCGCTCTTCTTGCCGAGCACGATCCCCCGCTCCGCGCCCACGAGCGCGGAGGAGTACGGCTCGATCGCCGGCGGGTCGTGGAACTGCGCCGCGACCGCGCCGCTCTCGCGCGTGAAGAGGTTCTCGCCGGTGAGCGGCTTCCACGGCTCGAGCGCGTAGCCGGAGCGCTCCTGGACGAGCGCGGAGAGAGCGCGGACGCGGTCGAGGCGGAGGTTCGTCGCGATCCCGTAGAGCCCCTCCAGGGTGAGCGCGACCTCGCCGAGGTTGGCGTTGCCGCCGCGCTCCCCCATGCCGTTGACCGTGCCCTGAACCCAGGTCGCGCCCGCCTGCACGGCCGCCACCGCGGCCGCCGTCGCGAGGCCGAAGTCGTTGTGGCCATGCCAGTGGACGGGGATCTCGGGCCCGAGCCACTCCACGGTGCGGCCGACGAGGTAGGCGGCTGCCTCCGGCGTCGCGATCCCGAGCGTGTCCACGACGACGACCTCGGTCGCGCCGGCTGCGACGGCGGTCTCGTAGGCCTGCCGATAGAAGCCGAGGTCGGCGCGGGTCGAGTCGACGCCGAAGTAGGCGACGTTGATCCCGCTCGACACCGCGAAGGAGACCGCGCTGCGGATGCGGTCGAGCATCGTCTCGCGCGAGACGCCGAGTGCGGCCAGCTTGCCTTCGGAGATCGGCGACTCGATCACGCTCGCCGTCACGCCGAGCTCGACGAGCGCCTCGACGTCTCCCTGGACGGCGCGCGAGAAGCCCCAGACCTCGGCACGCAGGCCGGCCGCGGCGATCAGCTCGACCGCCTTCCAGTCGTCCTCGGAGACGCGCGGGAAGCCCGCCTCGATCCGGTCGATCCCGGCCTCGTCGAGGGCGCGGGCGATCTCGAGCTTGTCCTCCGGCGAGAGGACGACGCCGACGGTCTGCTCGCCGTCGCGCAACGTCGTGTCGTAGAGGCCGATCGGCCCGCGTGGCTGCGGGTCGAGCGCGAGCCGGTTCAGGTCGCCGGTCCAGAGCTTGGAGCGGTCGAGCGTCATCCGCAGCTCACGATCCCGTCGGGGAACGAGCAGAGCTTCTCGGTGCCCGTGGCGGTGACGAGGAAGTTGTCCTCGACGCGCAGGCCGCCGCCGCCCGGCCAGTAGATGCCGGGCTCGAGCGCGAGCACCATCCCCTCCTCGATCGTGCCGCCGCCGGCCTGGTGCGCGTACGGCGGCTCGTGTGCGCGCGCGCCGACGCCGTGGCAAATCGGGTGCGACGGCTGCCCCGGGTGGCCGGCCGCGGCAATCCCCTCACGGACGAGCCGGTCGAGCTCGGCGAGGCTTGCTCCCGGCGTGCAGAAGGCGATCGCCTCCGCGTACACCGCCATCAGCTCCGTCTCGAGCCTCGCATAGTCCTCGCGCAGCTCCGCGAGGACGAGGTTCTTCGTGTGGTCGCACCAGTAGCCGTCGGCGCAGACCCAGATCTCGAACAGCGTCGGCTCGCCCTCGACGACGGGCCGGCTCGTGGTGGCGGTGAAGGTCTTGATCCCGGGCCCCGACCAGACGAGCGAGAAGCCGAGCGCGAGCTCGACCTGCCCGCGCCAGCCGGTGCCCTCGCCGTGGACGTAGCCCTCCCAGAGCGCGCCGGCCTCGCTCTCGGTCATCCCCGGGTGGAGGTTGTGCCTCACGTGCTCCATGGCCGCAGCGGCGATCTGGTTCGCGAGGCGCATCCGCTCGATCTCCTGCGGGGTCTTGAGCGCGCGCGCCCGTGCCAGGAGCGGCGTCGCGTCCTCGACGTCGGCCCCGAAGGCGTGGAACCAGTGGTGGGTGTAGGTCGTCGGCTCGCCGGCCATGCGGTCGGCCGCCTGCGTCCCGAGCGAGAGCTCGAGCCCGATCCGCCCGTAGCCGCGCTCCGCGATCACCGCCTGGGCAGCCTCCGTCGCGCGCGCGACCGGCGGGCGCGGGTCGGACGGGTGGTAGCCGGCGAAGAGGCGGACGTCGGTCGTCCAGGCCGTGCGCGCCGCGTCCTCTTCGGAGGGCTCGAGGCAGATCAGCACCGGCTCGCCCTCACGCGGGAAGACCGCGATGTCGTAGCCCTTCATCCCCCAGAAGTTCGTCAGGTAGAGGACGTTGTCGGGTGCGCGCACGACGAGCGCGTCGAGCTCCTGCTCGGCCATGAGCGCGCGCACGCGCTCGAGCTTGGCGTCGTCGCGCGGCCAGCTCACCAGCGCACGCGCGGCGGGGCGGGCTCGCCGTGGCCTTCCTGCCAGGAGATGACCGGGTTGCGGAGGACGCCGATGCGCTCGATCTCGCACTCCATCACGTCGCCGGGCTTGAGGTAGAGCGACGCGGCATCGGGCGAGAAGCCCGCGACGCCCGACACCGTCCCCGTCGAGACGACATCGCCGGCCGAGTAGCCGAGCGCCGAGTAGTGACTGATGATCTCCGGGATCGTCACCGACATCTTCCCGGAGTGGGAGACCTGGCGCGACTGGCCGTTGACGCGCAGCTCCATCGCGAGGTCGTGCGGATCGGGGATCTCGTCCGGGGTCACGATCCACGGCCCGAGCGGGCAGAACGTGTCGATCGCCTTGCAGAAGGAGAAGACGCCGGAGCGCATCTCGCGCCGCTGGATGTCGCGCGCGGTGATGTCGTTGAAGATGACGTAGCCGCCGATGTAGTCCAAGGCCTCCTCGGGCGAGAACCACTTGCCGGGCTTCCTGATCACGACGGCCAGCTCGAGCTCGTAGTCGAGCTCCTCGGTCAGGTGCTCGGGGTAGATCACGGGCTCGTCCGGCCCGACGATCGCGTCCACGTTCTGGAAGAAGACGATCCACGGCGCGATCTCGTGCGACCAGCCGACCTGCTTCGACTCCTCCTCGTGCTCGCGGAAGTTGCCGGCCGTGTGGAAGAACTTCTTCGGCACGATCGGCGCGCGCAGCCGCGCCCCGGCGAGGGGCACCCGCTCCCCGGTCTCGGCCGCGCCGCCCCGCTCGAAGTACGCGCGCATGTCGGGGACGTCGAGGACGGCGATCTCCTCGCCGGCGACGTGGCCGACGCGACCCTCGTCGAAGATCACGAGCTTCACGCCGCGACTCCGCAGACCCGCATCGCGGCCAGCGCATAGACCTGCGCCATCCGCGCGAGGCCGTCGATCTCGAGGTTCTCGCCGAACTCGGTGTCGAGCAGGCCGGTGGAGGTGCCGTAGTTGACCGTCGCGATCCCGTAGCGCGTCAGCACCGAGGCGTCGGAGAACCAGCGCGTGACGTCGCGCTCGGGCCGCTCGCCGAACACCTCCTCGTGGGAGGCGTCGATCGCCGCCACCAGCGGGTGACCCTCCTCGATCTCGGCGCCGGGGGCGGTGACGTAGACCTCGCCCTCGATCCCGTAGCCGGGGAAGCGCTCCGCGAGTCCGCGCACCATGTCGAGCACCTGCGCCCGCGCGGTCGCCATCGGCTTGGTCGGCGGGACCCGCACGTCGAGGAAGAGGTCGGTGCGGTGCGGCGTGCGCGAGACGCGCCAGCCGAAGCCGCCCTGGATGGCGCCGACGTTGACGATCGCCTTCGTGCCGCGGTAGGCGTTCTCCGGGTCGGTCTCCCAGGATGGGATCCACTCCTGCACGGCGGCGAGCACCTCCTGCATGCGCAAGATCGAGTTCTGGCCGCGCTTGCCCTCGGTGAAGGCCGTGTGGATGAAGTTGCCCTGGGTCGAGATGCGCAGCCAGAGCGAGCCGAAGTGGCCGAGCACGACCTTGCCCTCGGTCGGCTCGCCGAGAATGCACATGTCGGCGACCCCGCCGTGGGAGACGAGGTAGCGCGAGCCGGCAGCGTAGCCGCGGTACTGCGCTCCCTGGGCATCCCCGTACTGGGTCTTCTCGATCTCGCCGCAGACGGCGGCGATCATGACGTCGCCCTTCAGGGTCACGCCGGCGTCGGTGAGGGCTTCCAGCGCCTCGACGTAGCAGGCGAGCGCGCCCTTCATGTTCGAGATCCCGAGCCCGTAGAGGCGTCCGTCCCGCACGAACGGCTGCGGCTGGAAGCCCGGCACGTGGCGCAGCCAGGGCTCCTTGCCGGAGTACGACGTGTCCATGTGGCCGTTGAACATGAGGCTCGGCCCGCCGCCCGCGCCGGCGCGGATGCCGAGCGCGTTCGTGCGGCCCTCCTCGACCTGCTGGCGCTGCACGTGCAGGCCCAGCTCCTCGAAGGTCTCCGTCATCAGCTCGGCCATCGCCTGCTCGCTCCCCGTGAAGCTCGGGGTCGCGATCGCGCGGCTCGCCCAGTCGACGAGGCGCTTCCTGTCGATGCGAATCCTCATCGGTCGCGGAAGTGCGGCAGCACCTTCTCCCCGAAAAGGCGGATCTGGTCGTGCCGCTTGTCGCCCCAGAGCTCGAGCATGACGTGCGTGCAGCCCGCGGCGCGGTACTCCTCGATCGCGGCGATGCAGTCCTCCGGCGCCCCGGCGATCGGCTTGCACTTGTCGAGGATCGCGTCGGTCACCTTGGCCTTCGCGGCGAGGCGACCGCCCTGCTCCATCGCCTCGGCGACCGGCCTGATCTCGTCCTGCTCGAGCCCGGCCAGGTCGAGCAGCGTGTCGGCCGAGCCCTGGATGTTCTGCACCTTGTTCGCGAGGTACATGCCGGCGATCTCGCGCGCTCCGTCGCGCCCGGCGTCGCGGTCGGACGCGTGGATCGAGGCGACGACGGTGCAGCCGACGTCGATGTCCGGCCCGACGAGCTCGCGCGTGTGCCGGACGAAGGCCGGTGTCGTGATCGACGGGGTGAGGCAGCCCTCGGCGATCTCCGCCGCGAGGCCCATCATCTTCGGCGCGGTCGCGGCGACGTACACGGGCGGCACGTCGCGTGGCGAGTGCGCCTCCGGCGAGAGCGCGGGCACATCCGCGCTCCAGGTCTCGCCTTCGTACTCGAAGCGCTCGCCGCCGAGCACACCACGCACGATCGAGACCGCGTCGCGCATCGGTCCGAGCGTCTTCGTCGTCTGCATCTTCGCGTTGTTGAGGAAGATCTTCGAGGTCCCGAAGCCGAGCAGGAACCTGCCCGGGCCGGCCGCCTCCTGGACGACCCTCGCGTCCATCGCGACCTGCACCGGGTGACGCGTGAACGGGGAGATGATCCCCCAGCCGATCGCGAGGCGCTTCGTCTCACGCGCCATCAGCGCCGAGACGACGGTCGACGAGCGAGCCTCCATCTGGTGCTTGCGCCACCAGGGGTAGGCCTCGGCGAGCCAGATCGTGTCCATGCCGGCCTCGTCCATCACCCGCGCGCTCGCGAGCATCTCGTCGAGCGGCTCCATCGTCAGCTGCATCACGCCGATGCGGAACGGCACCGCCATCTGCCTCACCGCCTCTCTCTCGCCCGTTGTGGCACCGGGAAAACCCTATACGAGTCTGACATGTCACGGAAGCCCCGTGCGCCGGGACGTCAGCAGATGCGTGGCAGCGGGTCACCGACCAGCATGTCGACGATCCGCGTTCCGCCGAGCGAGGTGTCGAGGACGACGAAGCCCTCGGGCTCGTCGCGGATCTCGCCGACGAGTGCAGCGCCGGCGCCGAGCGGGAACGCGTGCAGGGCCTCGAGGGCGGCACCGGCCGCTTCGGGGGCGACGACGGCGACCAGCCTGCCCTCGCTGGCCACGTAGAGGGGGTCGATGCCGAGAATCTCGCAGGCCGCGGCGACGGGAGAGCACACGGGGATCGCCTCCTCGGCGAGCGCGACGGCGAGGCCGGCCTGGGAGGCGAGCTCGTTGAGGGCGGTCGCGAGCCCGCCGCGGGTCGGGTCGCGCATCCAACGCAGGCCGTCACCGAAGGCCACGAGCGCCGCGGCGAGCTCGTGGACGGGCGCCGTGTCGCTCTCGAGGTCGACCTCGAGCGCGAGATTGCCGCGGGCGATCATGACGGCCATCCCGTGGTCGCCGAGCGAGCCGGAGACGAGGACGCGGTCGCCCGGCCGGACGCGCTCGGGGCCGAGCCGGACCCCGTCGTCGAGAGCGCCGACGCCGGCCGTCACGACGTACAGCCCGTCCGCATTCCCCCGCTCGACGACCTTCGTGTCGCCGGCGACGATCGCGACGCCGGCCGCTCGTGCCGCACGGCCCATCGAGGCCGCGATCCGCCGCAGGTCGGCGATCGCGAAGCCCTCCTCGATCACGAACCCGGCCGAGAGCCACAGCGGGCGGGCGCCGACCATGGCGAGATCGTTGACCGTGCCGTTGACCGCCAGCTCGCCGATGTCCCCGCCGGGGAACGTGAGCGGGGAGACGACGTAGGCGTCGGTCGTGAACGCGAGCCGGCCGCCGCCGGGGACGATGGCCGCGTCCGCCAGCGGCGCGAGCTGCTCGCTTCCGAGCTCCTCGAGGAAGAGCGCCTCGACGAGGTCGCGGGTCGCCTTGCCACCGGCACCGTGGGCGAGAGTGACGAGCTCGTCGCGCAGGACGGGGCGGCCCGTGCGGCTACGCACCGACCGGCTCTTCCTGCGGCCGCCGCAGCCGGCCGTACGCGTAGAACGCGGCACACGCGCCCTCGCTCGACACCATGCACGTCCCGAGCGGCTGCTCCGGCGTGCACGCGGTGCCGAAGACCTTGCACTCCCATGGCTTGATCTTCCCGGTCAGCACCTCGCCGCACTGACAGGCCTTCGGGTCCTCGACGCGCACGCCCGGAAGCGGGAAGCGCGCCTCCGCATCCCACTCGGAGAACGCCTCCCGGAGCTGGAGCGCGCTGCGCGGCAGCATCCCAAGACCGCGCCACTCGAAGGTCTCGCGCAGCTCCATCGTCTCGGCGATCGCGACGAGCGCGCGCGGGTTGCCCTCGGCGTGGACGACGCGCGTGTACTGGTTCTCGACCGAGCAGCGGCCCTCGCGAAGCTGCCGCAGGAGCATCGCCACCGATTGGAGCAGATCGACGGGCTCGAACCCCGAGACGACGACCGGCCGCCCGAACTCCTCGGGAATGAACCGGTAGGCGTCCGTGCCGATCACGGTCGAGACGTGGCCCGGACCCACGAACGCGTCGATCGTGAGCCCCGGCGTCTCGAGGATCGCGCGCAGCGGCGGCTCGATCGTGACGTGGTTGCAGAAGACGGAGAAGTTCCGGATGCCCTCCGCGCGGGCGCGCAGGAGCGTCACCGCCGTGGCAGGCGTCGTCGTCTCGAAGCCGACCGCGAAGAAGACCACGTGCCGGGCCGGCTCCTTCCGGGCGAGCGCGAGCGCGTCGAGGGGCGAGTAGACCATGCGCACGTCGGCCCCGCGCGCCTTCGCCTCGAGCAGCGAGCCGCGCCCGCCGGGGACGCGGAGCATGTCGCCGAACGTGGCCAGAATGACCCCGGGCAGCTCGGCGAGTGCGATCGCGTCGTCCACCCGGCCCATCGGGATGACGCAGACCGGACAGCCGGGCCCGTGGACGAGCTCGACCTCGGGCGGCAGCAGATCTTCGAGGCCGTGCCGGTAGATGACGTGCGTGTGGCCGCCGCAGACCTCCATGACGCGTACCGGCACTTTGGGCCGGACGAGCCCCGCGATCTCGGCGGCGAGCGCCTTCGCGAGCGGGGGCGACCGGTACTCGTCCACGTACTTCACGCCGGTGGCGCCTCCAGGCGCTCGAGCGCGATGCCCGCATGGCAGAGGAGGACGTCCCCCGGTGCGGCGTCGGGAACGAGGTCGACTGCGACGCGCCCGGCCACGCCGTCGGCCACGATCACGGCCTCGTCGCCCTCGACGGCGATGACGCGGGCGGCGACCGCGGCGTCGGAGCACGTCACGCACCGCTCCGGCTCCGGCTTCACGCGACCGTCCCGGCACGCAGCTCGTCGAGCTCGCGCTGGTATTCCGCCGCCAGTTCGAGCAGCGCGAGCGTCGTGCGTGCCTCCTCCTCGTCGATCCTCGCGAGCGCGAAGCCGACGTGGACGAGCACCCAGTCGCCGACCTCGACCGGCGCCGCGGGCTCGTGGAGGAGCGCGACGCTGATCTCGCGGCGCACACCGGCGATGTCCACCTTGGCGAGCCCGGCTTCGAGGTCGGTGAGCTCGATGACCTGTCCTGGGATGCCTAGGCACATGCTGAGAGCCTTGCTGCGGCCACCGCGGCCTGGCCGTAGCTTATGCCGCCGTCGTTCGGGGGCACCAGCCGGTGCGAGAGGACGCGAAAGCCGTGCTCCTCGAGCCGCCGGCGGAACGAGCCGAGCAGCCGGCAGTTCTGGAAGCTGCCGCCGGACAGGACGACCGTGCGCGGGCCGGTGGCCTGCGCGCAGGCTTCGGCGAAGGCGCCCGCCACCCCCTCGTGGAAGGCCGCGGCGATCTCCTCGCGCGGCCGCCCCCCGGCGAGGTCGTCATGGGCGGCCGCGACGAGGTCCGCCCCGACGATCGCTCCCTGCTCGATCCGGCACGCGTAGGCCGCAGCGGGCACGTCCGCGGCCAGGTGCTCGAGCTCGATCGCGGCCTGACCCTCGTAGCTGACCCGGGCACGCACCCCGAGCAGGGCGGCGACGGCGTCGAAGAGGCGGCCCGCCCCCGACGACAGCGGCGCGTTCACCTTCAGGCTCTCCCGCACGAGCCCCCAGCGCTCGAAGGGCACCGGCCGGCCGGCCCGCTCGAGGTAGGCAGCCGCCATGCGCCAGGGCTCGCGGATCGCCGCCTCCCCGCCCGGGAGCGGTACGGGCTCGAGATGGGCGAGCCGCTCGAACGACCTGAGGTCGCAGCGGAGCAGCTCGCCGCCCCACAGCGCCCCGTCAGGCCCGTACCCGGTGCCGTCGAGCACGACGGCGAGCGCCTCATCCATCTCGCCGTGCTCCGCGAGACAGGCTGCCGCGTGCGCGTGATGATGCTGTACCTCGACGAGCGGCAGTCCCTGCTCGTGCGCCCATTTCGTCGCCCGGTACTCGGGATGGAGGTCGCACGCGACGGCCTCCGGCGTGACGTCGAGCATGCGCAGGTAGAGCTCGAGATCGGTGCGGAAGGCACGGTAGGAGAGCTCGTCGTCGAGGTCGCCAAGGTGTGGCGAGAGGAAGGCGTCGCCGCCGCGAACGACGCAGAACGTCGCCTTCAGCTCGGCGCCCGCGGCGACGAGCGGTCGCGGAGCCGCGACCGGCAGCGCCAGGCCGGACGGCGCGTAGCCGCGGGAGCGGCGGAGCGGGAAGGCGGCCCGCACGACGGAGTCCTCGCAGCGGCGGTGGATCGGGCGGTCGTGCGTGAGGAAGGCGTCGGCGATGCCGCCGAGACGCCGTCGCGCGTCCTCGTCGTCGAAGGCGATCGGTTCGTCGGAGCGGTTCCCGCTCGTCAGGACGAGCGGGACGCCGGCATCGCCGCAGAGGAGGTGGTGCAGCGGCGTATACGGGAGTAGCAGCCCCAGCCACGGCGAGCCGGGCGCGACCGACGGCGCGACGGGCGAGTCCGGCCGCCGGCGGACGAGGACGATCGGGCGCGCGGCCCCGCGCAGGAGCGCGTCTTCGCCGGGCTCGACGAAGGCGAGCGTGGCGGGAGCCGGAGTCATGACCGCGAACGGCTTCTCCTCTCGGTGCTTGCGCGCCCGGAGCCGCGCGACTGCCTCCTCGTTCGACGCGTCGCAGGCGAGGTGGTACCCGCCGAGTCCCTTGACGGCGACGATGCTGCCGCCGCGCAGCAGGCCGGCGGCCTCCGCCAGCGGCAGCGAGAGCCGCGGCCCGCACGCGGGACAGGCGATCGGCTCGGCGTGGAACCGGCGGTCGGCGGGATCCTCGTACTCGCGCCGGCAGTCGGCGCAGAGCGGGAAGCCGGCCATCGTCGTGCTCGCCCGGTCGTAGGGGACCTCGCGGACGATCGTGAAGCGCGGCCCGCACTGGGTGCAGTTGACGAACGGGTAGCGGTGGCGCCGGTCGGCCGGATCGTAGAGCTCGCGCAGGCAGTCGTCGCACGTCGCGACGTCCGCCGGGACGAGCGCGCCGCGGCCCCCGGAGGCGCGGCTCGGCCGAACCGCGAAGGCCCGCTCGCCGCGCGACTCGACCGGCTCGGCGACGACCGAGTCCACACGGGCAAGAGACGGAGCGTCGGTGGCAACGGCCGCGACGAACGCGTCGAGCGCCGCCGGGTCGCCTTCGACCTCGACCACGACCCCGTGGCCGTCGTTCAGGACGAAGCCGCCGAGACCGTGCCGCCCGGCGAGCCGGTGGACGAAGGGGCGGAAGCCCACGCCCTGGACGACGCCGTGGACGCGCAGGCGCAGACGGGCGGTGACGGCGGGACCTGCCACTGGACAGAGGCTGCCCGCTGCCGCCCGTCTGCGCAAGCGGGCCGGCCCGGAAGGGAGTAGCGGCAAACCCGCAGCGGCCCACGGAGCTGTACCGATGACACGCGCTGCGCGAGCAGAGAGGCTGGTACCGGCGCGATGACGGAAACCCCGACGGCACCGCTGAACGGCGTGCTCGAGCCGCAGAGCCTGGGAGCACTCGTCCGTTCGCTCTCCGGGCGCGGCTACCGCGTCATCGGCCCCCTCCTGCGCGACGGTGCGATCGTCTACGACGACCTCTCGTCGGCCGACGACCTGCCGGCAGGCTGGACGGAGGTGCAGGATGCCGCGACCTACCGGCTCGAGCGCCGGGACGACGAGGCCCGCTTCGGCTACTCCGTCGGGCCGCACTCCTGGAAGCGCTTCCTGCTTCCCGCCGACGTCCGCCTGTGGCAGGCGCAGCGGCGAGACGGCGGGCCGCCCGAGATCGTCGAGGAGCCGCCCCCCGACGAGCCGTTCGCGTTCATCGGCGTCCGCTCCTGCGACCTGCATGCGATCGCCGTGCAGGATCGAGTCTTCCTCGAAGGGGCCTACGTCGATCGCGATTACGCTGCGCGGCGCGGCAGCGCGTTTCTCGTCGCCGTCAACTGCGGCACGCCGGGCGGCACCTGCTTCTGCGCCTCGATGGGGACCGGGCCGCGGGCAGAGTCGGGCTACGACCTCGCGCTCACCGAGATCCTCGAGGGCGGGCACCGCTTCCTCGTCGAGGCAGGGTCGGAGCGCGGCGCGGAGGTGCTGGCCGACCTCGACGCGCGGGAGGCCGGAAGCGACGACATCGAAGCGGCGCTCCACGTCTCACACGAGGCCGCCCACCGCATGGGCCGGCGGCTCGAGACGGACGGACTGCGCGATCTGCTGGCGCGCAACGTCGAGCACCCCCGCTTCACCGAGGTGGCCGAGCGGTGCCTGACCTGCGGGAACTGCACCCTCGTCTGCCCGACTTGCTTCTGCACGTCGGTGGACGACGTGAACGTGCTCGGCGGCGACGCGGCCGAACGGCGGCGGCGCTGGGACTCATGCTTCTCGGTGGGGTATTCCTACATTCACGGCGGCAGCGTGCGGCCTTCCGCACGAGGCCGCTACCGGCAATGGCTGACACACAAGTTCGGAACCTGGATCGACCAGTTCGGCACGTCCGGCTGTGTCGGCTGCGGGCGGTGCATCACCTGGTGCCCGGTCGGGATCGACGTGACCGAGGAGCTCGCCGCCATCCGGGTCGCCGACGGAGAGGTGGATCATGCGCACGCTTGACCAGGTCGTCACGGAGTTCCCGTTCTTCGCCGGCATGGAGCCGGAGCACCTGGAGCTGATCGCAGGGTGCGCGAAGAACGTCCGCTTCCAGGCGGGGGAGCGGCTCGCCCGCGAGGGGCACCCCGCCGACACGTTCTACGTCGTCCGTCGCGGGCGCGTCGCGCTCGAGATGTTCGTCCCGCCGCGGGGCCCGATCACGATCGAGACGGTCGAGCCCGGCGACACGGTCGGCTGGTCGTGGCTGTTCCCTCCCTACCTCTGGCATTTCGACGCGCGCGCCGTCGAGCTCGTCCGCGCTGTCGCCTTCGACGGCGCCTGCCTGCGCGGGAAGCTCGAGTCCGACCCCGTGCTCGGCTACGAGCTGCTGTCGCGCTTCGCCCAGCTGCTGATCGAACGCCTCAACGCGACCCGGCTCCAACTCCTCGATGTCTATGGCCATCGCCCCCGCGTCTGAACCCCTCTACGTGGCCGGCGCTATGACGCCCGAGCCGTTCCGCGTTCTGCGCAAGCGGCGCGAGACGGCCGACACGTGGACGCTCGAGCTCGAGCCCGTCGGGGGCGAGCCGGTGGTACCCGCGCCGGGGCAGTTCACGATGCTCTACGCCTTCGGCGTCGGCGAGGTGCCGATCTCCTCCAGCGGCGACCCGGCCGGCGACGGGCTGCTCGTGCACACCGTGCGGGCCGTCGGGGCGGTCACCGAGGCGATCTGCCGCACAAAGCCTGGCGGCATTCTCGGCGTGCGCGGCCCGTTCGGCACCTCCTGGCCGGTCGAGGAGGCCTGCGGGTGCGACCTCGTCATCGTCGCGGGCGGAATCGGGCTCGCTCCGCTGCGGCCCGCGCTCTACCAGGCCCTCGCCGATCGCAACGCCTACGGGGCCGTCGTGCTGCTCGTCGGCGCGCGCACCCCGGGCGACCTCCTCTATGCAAAGGAGCTGGAGCACTGGCGCGGTCGCTTCGACCTCGACGTCGCCGTCACCGTCGACAACGCCGGCGGCGGCTGGCACGGGAGAGTCGGCGTCGTTCCGAAGTTCGTCGCGGGTGCGAGCTTCGACCCCGAGTCGGCGATCGCGCTCGTCTGCGGGCCGGAGATCATGATTCGCTACACCGTGGCGGCGCTGCTCGAACGCGGCGTAGCGAAGGAGCGCATCTACATCTCGCTCGAGCGCAGCATGAAGTGCGGCCTCGGCCACTGCGGCCACTGCCAGCTCGGGCCGGTGCTCGTCTGCCGCGACGGCCCGGTCTTCCGGCTCGACGACGTCGAGCCGCTCCTGAAGGTGCGTGAGCTGTGACCACGCGCAAGCCGAAGCTCGCTGTGTGGAAGTTCGCCTCGTGCGACGGCTGCCAGCTCTCCCTGCTCGACTGCGAGGACGAGCTGCTCGCGATCGCGGGCGAGATCCAGATCGCCTACTTCCTGGAGGCTTCGAGCGCAAAGGTGAAAGGGCCGTACGACCTCTCGCTCGTCGAGGGGTCGATCACGACGCCGGGCGACGCCGAACGGATCCACGAGGTGCGGCACTCGTCGCGCTTCCTCGTCACGATCGGCGCGTGCGCGACGGCGGGTGGGATCCAGGCGCTGCGCAACTTCGCCGACGTGAAGGACTGGATACCTGCCGTCTACGCCTCGCCCGACTACATCTCGACTCTCGCCACCTCGTCTGCGATCTCCGACCACGTCCCGGTCGACCTCGAGCTGCGCGGCTGCCCGATCGACAAGGGGCAGCTCGTCGAGGCGATCACCGCCTTCCTCGGCGCCCGCCGCCCGAACCTGCCCACCACCAGCGTCTGCTTCGAGTGCAAGGCCCGAGGGACGCCCTGCTTGCTCGTGGCGAAGGGGACGCCGTGCCTCGGCCCCGTCACGATGGCCGGCTGCGGAGCGCTCTGCCCCGCCTACGACCGCGGCTGCTACGGCTGCTTCGGGCCGATGGAGACGCCGAACACGCGCGCGCTCGCCGAGCGCTGGAAGGAGCTCGGGATCGACGATCGCGGGCTCGTGCGAGCCTTCCGGACATACAACGCCGGCGCGGCGCCCTTCAAGGAGGCGAGCCTCGACCATGAGTGAGCGCGCGAAGACGAGGACGATCCGCACCGACTACCTCGCCCGCGTCGAGGGCGAGGGCGCGATGCTCGTGAAGATCAAGGGCGACGAGGTCGTCGACGTCCAGCTCAAGATCTACGAGCCTCCCCGCTTCTTCGAGATGCTCCTGCGCGGGCGGCAGTTCACCGAGGCGCCGGACATCACCGCCCGCATCTGCGGCATCTGCCCGGTCGCGTACCAGATGAGCTCGATCGCGGCGATGGAGCAGATCTGCGGCGTCGAGGTCTCCGACACGATCCGCGCGCTCCGCCGCCTCCTCTACTGCGGCGAGTGGATCGAGAGCCACACGCTCCACGTCTACATGCTGCACGCCCCCGACTTCCTCGGCTACGCGAGCGCGGTCGAGCTCGCGCGCGACCACCGCGACCTCGTCGAGCGGGCATTGCAGCTGAAGAAGATCGGGAACGACGTGATGCGCGTCGTCGGCGGGCGGGAGATCCACCCGATCAACGTGCGCGTCGGAGGCTGGTACCGCGCCCCGACACACGCGGAGCTGCAGGCTCTCGTCCCGCGGCTCGAGTGGGCGCTCGAGGCCGCCGTGGCCACGGTCGAGCTCGTCGGCGGCTTCGATTTCCCCGACTTCGAGGCCGACTACGAGTTCGTCGCGCTCAGGCAGCCGGGCGAGTACCCGTTCGAGCGCGGCCGGATCGTCTCGAGCTCGGGACTCGACATCGCGGTCTCCGAGTACGAGGAGCACTTCGTCGAGGAGCACGTCGAGCGCTCGAACGCGCTCCACTCCACCATGATCGGCACGGGCGCCTACCTCGTCGGCCCGCTCGCCCGCTATGCGCTCAACTCCGCCGAGCTCTCGGAGGTCTCCCGCGCGGCCGCGGCGGCGGCGGGCCTCGGCCCCGTCTGCCGCAACCCGTTCCAGAGCATCGTCGTCCGCGCCGTCGAGACGGTGGAGGCGTGCAACGAGGCGCTCAGGCTGATCGAGGCCTACGAGCGACCCGAACCGCCGGCCCTCGAGGTCGCGCCGCGCGCGGGCAGCGGCTGCGGCTGCACCGAGGCGCCGCGAGGCATCCTCTGGCACCGCTACACGATCGACGGCGAGGGCACGATCCTCGATGCGAAGATCGTGCCCCCGACCTCCCAGAACCAGAAGATGAT
>Ga0209514_10005428_pt1 | contig 16310 bp, 19 predicted proteins | sample Subgrocontami58m_FD_187452 | JGI IMG/M metagenome (GOLD analysis project Ga0209514, IMG submission 187452) | Subsurface groundwater microbial communities from S. Glens Falls, New York, USA - GMW37 contaminated, 5.8 m (SPAdes) (version 3) | ecosystem: Environmental > Aquatic > Deep subsurface >...
GCCATTGTGTATATCTAATTAGATATACAAGTATATAAAGCTTTTGGTTGTCAAATTTTAGCATTTACCGAAGAGAAGTTAGATGTAGTGCTAACTTTTGTCTGAACTCAGTTAAGAATTACGGGTATCTATCACAGGCATAAATCTGCTCAATTTTCAATGTCCTTTGCTATAGGAAGTAAAATTAGAACTATATCTCAATTATCTTCCCCTTCCTGCCAACATTAATAACTTTTGTCTTTCCAATTTTTTCTTCCATTCCCTCTAATTCATGTATATGCCCCGAGATAAACAAATCAGGCTGGAACTTGTCAATTGCTTTCCTTATCCCGCTCGAGCCAGGAAAGCCAGACAATTCAGACCTCGTGCCTGCAGCGTGCATATGAGTCACTAAAATCTTTTTCTCAAGAGTTTTTATTTTCTCAAAATTCTTCCTTAGCTTGTCAAATGCTTCCTTCTCATTCAGCGATAGTATTCCGGCGTTTCCCAATCCGAATATCCCTACATTCCCCGTCTTAACATAGTAGTCATCAAGATTTTTTATCCCGTAGATCTTTGAAAGAACCTCGGCAGTATCTTCTGAATCCCAGTTTCCAGGCACAAAAACAACTTTTTCCTTCCTGTCAGTAAATGGTTTTATCAGGTTCTTGGTTTCAACCAGCCCGGTTATATCCCCAGTCAGTATCACCAAGTCAACTTTCTCCTTTTCAGCCCTCTCAGCAAGCCTCAGGGCCAGCTTTGCATCTCCGTGTATGTCGCCTGCCGCCAATATTCTCATTTTTTTCTTTGTCTTTTCCATAATCAAGAATGTTAATTATGTTTAATAAATCTTTACATTTGCCTGCAGAACAAGGATAAAAGTTGATTTAATCCAACAACCACTGATTTCCATTTAGCCATACAAACTCACCCCCTAAATTAATAATCAACTAACAAAAATAAAGAATAAAGAGGATTAAGGTTAATTTTAATATTTTCACATAATTAATTTAGACATAAAGTGAAGTATAGTTCCAGCAGTAAGCGGGATAAGAAGATTATCATCAATTATATGCCCCTCTACCTTTAATTCAAGAAGCTCGATTATCATTGCAGACAGGCTCGCGATGAACGCGAGCCATACAGGAATAAGAAAACTTCCGAGTGCCGTTCCAACCGCTATTCCTGCAACAGTTCCTTCTATATTCTTTCTTTTGCTCACAATTTTCGTCTTTCCAAAAGTGCTGCCTACAAGGTGGGAAATAGGATCTGAAAAAGTCAGAATCAAAATAGAAACAATAGCAATATTCTCCTCGAACAGCTGGATTGACAGCAAAGAACCGAGGAAAAACATAATAACTCCCTTTCCCGGAAAACTCCTGTTGCATCTTCTTTCAAACAAACATAAGAAATTCGATACGACAGGAATAGGGATATACGCAGATATCATGCTTATCAGCATCCCAATAACAAATATCGCAAAAAGTATGTATTTAGAGTACGGAACAAATATAAGCACCAGCAGGAATCCTATTCCTGATAGTATGTGGAATACTTCTCTTCTCAATTCGAACATGCTTAGGTGGTTCATTTTTCAATTTTCTCCGTTATTTTTTGAGATTTTCCAATGTTCAAAAAGCCATCGCAAGCCAGGATACTGGCTTTTTTCCGCATATCCTTCTCTGAATAAAATTGAATCATCAAATTGCTGTCTGACAGATTTTAATGATTCTTTAAAATATTTTGCTGCATCATTTCCATCAATAATCTGTTTATAAACACATATGGCAAGATATTCATAGTAATTAAATAAAAGAGAGTCATAATCAAGAGTTATTTCTTTTGGTTCTAAAGATTCATCAATTCTGCTATGTATCTCTTCACGATATTCTTGCAATTTTATTCTCAACTCTCTCTCCTGTTTTACTGCCTCATTAAAAAGGAGATTCTGATTTAATTTTTCATTGCTTTTTATCGTCCTATAAATAAGAATAACCGAAGCTAGCATAATTAATGCAATAACCTGCTGAACTAACAGATTAATATCCATATGAGCGCCCCAATCCTTTCTTGGATTTGGTCACGCTCTTTTTTCTTCTTGGCTTTTTTTTACAAGTGCATTTTTTGGTTGCCATTTTATTTTTTTGCTTTAATGTTAGAAATGTTCTTTGATTTTCGCATTTCTGAGCATCCAAAAGTCCTTTCTGAGGACTTTTTGATTTCCTTAAATCCGGTATACTGCCATAAAGCTTTCGGGATTTTTATGCTTCCGTCTTTTGTCTGAAAATTGTCTACTAAACAGGCTATCATTCTCTCTGTTGCGATTGCTGTATTATTTAGTGTATGCGCAAATTCTGTTTCACTGCCGCGATGGTATTTGACATTGCTTCTTCTTGCCTGGTAGTCAAGGCAGTTTGAACAGGAGCCCAGCTCTCTGTACGCTTTCTGGCTGGGAAAATAGCATTCAAAATCAATTGTTTTTGTAGGGACTCTGCCCATGTCTCCTGACGAAAGAACTACAAATCTGAATGGAATTTCAAGTAATTTTAGCATCTGCCTCGAGTTATCCAGAATTAAATCAAATTCCTTCCAGGAGTCCTCGGGCTTGCAAAAAATAAACTGCTCAACTTTTTCAAATTGGTGGATTCTGAATATTCCTTTCGTATCTTTCCCGTGAGCTCCTGCTTCTTTTCTAAAGCACGGGGAAATTCCTGCGTATCTTTTAGGCTTCTCAAGATCTATTGTTTCATTGGAATGGTATGCATTTAAAGCATGTTCTGCTGTTCCTATCAGATACAAATCCTCGCCTTCTATCTTGTATATCATTTCTCCAAATGCTCCGAGAGGAAGGGCGCTTTCAAGAATGTCTTTTCTCAGCATATACGGGGGCTGCATTAGAGTAAATCCTTTGCTTTTGAGAAAGTCAAGGGCGAAGTTGATTATTGCAAAATTCAGTTTGACTAGGTCTCCTTTCAGATAGTAAAATCTTGAAGCAGCAACATCCGATGCTTTCTGGGTGTCAAGCAAATCCAGGGCAGACAGCAAATCTGCATGATCTTTGGCTGGAAAATTGAATTTTGGAATTTTTCCATGCTCTTCTGTTATCTTATTTTTTGATGCGTCCCCAACTGGAACTGATTTATCAACAATGTTTGGAATCTCTTTCCAGACTGCATTTCTTCTTTCTTCTGTTTCTTTCATTTCTTTTTCTGAGTTTTCGAGAAGTTTAGGGATTTCTTTCGCCTCTTTAATCATACCCTCGGCTTTTTTCCCCTGCTTTTTGGCTTTATTAATCTCTTCAGAAGTCCTGTTCCTTCTGCTTCTTAGTTCGTCGACTTCTTCTTTCAGTTTGCGCCATTTTTTGTCTAAAGCAAGCAGTTCATCAACTATACTTTCATCCATGCCTCTCTTATTTTGGCTCTCTTTCACTAAACTGGGATTCTCCCTTATCAGCTTTATGTCTATCATGCTACAGCTAAAAATGCAGTTTATTTAAAGGTTTTGCTTGAAATTGTATACTTATCGTCATCTGGAAAGAAGATGTCCAATATCATAATTTCTATTGACAAAATGAATATCGCGCTGCGACGATAAATTCATAACAATAAGCATGATATCATTTGAGATGAAAATGAAAAACCAGCAGATGATGATAACTAATCGGTGCCTGCTTGAAATTTCTTTCACTACCATTTAGAGAAACTTTTCCACAGAAAGGTTTAAAAGCCACCTCGTTACTCTAATATATAGTTTTGAAAGCATATATTCAACATGCTTAAACTGAAAAAATGAAAGATAATTTTGACATATTCTTCAGGAGAAAGCCGGCATTAATGCTGATTGCTTTGAAGAAGTTGTCCCGGGCAAGATACGGCTCAATACTCGCAAAAGAAGTTGACTGCACATATTCTCACGCCGTTAAAATTCTCCAGACACTTGAAAAATTGGATTTAGTTACATTTGAGAAGCAGGGAAGAATAAAGCTCATAAAACTCACAAAAAAGGGGCAGGATATTGCCGATAATATTGACAATATCAAGCGGCTGATAGGGTAATTAGCAATTGAAGAAAGCCCGTTAAACATTTAACATCTCCATAACAAATTAACAGGAGATCAAAAAAACAAAGGGCACCGCACCATAAATGGTGTGGTTTGAAAAGCCCTTTGTTTTTAGGATGCTCAGGAAAATCTTGACGCTGCAAGGCAACGTCTGCATCTTAAAGCTTCAAAGTTCACTGAACTTTGACAGTCATCAGAAACAAGAAGTGTTTCTGAGAGATGCAGTTTGTTTTCCTGACATTATAGTGCAAGACATAAATAATTCCCTAAGACTTTTATGCCTTCCCCTATCTATCAAAGGCACAAATAGGGGAATTATCAGTGTCCTTTGCTATAGCATTAACTCTGAGAACTATTGTTCCCCTTTCTTATTTCGCTCTATAATTCCGCTTATCTTTCTCATATAAAATTCATTTTCCCTGTTCCGTTCAGCAATTTCTTCGGGAGTATAATAATCAGGAATCCCCTTTTTCATATGATTCCCTATTTCAATCAATCTTTCCAACCGGTTAGCTCTTTCCTCTCCAATAATCAGTGAACATCCTCCGCTAACCAAAGCCAGCCCCAAAACAGCGTATTGAATTATTTTCATAAAATTCCTTCAAATCCCCTCTTAATGCAAAGTGGTCCCGAGGGGATTTGAACATAGAACCACCAGCAGGTTCTATTTATTCCTGCAACCAAAACCTTCGGTTCTCTTGTGAACAATTCACTCCACCAAGTTCAAATCCCAGAGTCATTAATTCATATTGCTTTGCAATATGAAATGGTCCCGAGGGGATTTGAACCCCCGACACCCTGATTTCTTCTTATTTAAGAGTCAGGTGCTCTGACCAGGCTGAGCTACGGAACCTGATAATACCAAATTCAATAATTTCGCATTTAAAAACTATACGTTCCCTGATAAATTAAGAGTATATCAAAAAAACTAAAAAACCCAAATTTTCAGATAAGTTTATAAATACTTTTTTCTAAAACAAATTGACTAAAGTTAAATGAAACCTAAAAAAGTTTTTTTCACGAAAGGTGTCGGCAGGCATAAAGAAAGGCTTGCTAGTTTTGAGCTTGCATTAAGAGATGCAGGAATAGAAAAATTTAACCTTGTTTGCGTTTCTTCAATTCTTCCTCCAAACTGCAAAATAATCACGAGGGAAAAAGGGCTGCCTGATTTAAGCCCGGGAGAGATTGTTCATTGCGTTCTCGCAAGAAATGAAACAAATGAAAATAATCGCCTTGTTGTCGCTTCTATCGGATGCGCAGTTCCATCAGACATCAATGCTTACGGATACCTGTCAGAGCACCACAGCTACGGCGAGACAGATGAGAAAGCAGGAGATTATGCGGAAGATTTGGCAGCCTCGATGCTCGCAACAACATTAGGAGTTGAATTCAACGCTGACAAAGGATGGGATGAAAGAGAGCAGATTTACAAAATGTCCGGAAAAATCGTCAAAACAAGAAATATTACCCAGTCAGCTCAGGGAAAAGAAGGAATTTGGACAACAGTGATAGCTGCCGCAGTTTTTATAGAAAATGGCGAGCATATCATCCCGCCAGTTCAGCAGGCAAGTCTTCCATCTGCCATCGAGTCGTTACCAAGTCATCCGATAATCTCGTCAGATGGTTCTGAAAAAGATTTAAATAGGCAGGCTGGTGTTAAAGAATTCTGACAAAAAACGCAAGAAATAAAAAGAAGGCGCGCGTTAATAAACAATGACAGATGATACACCCGAGAGTCATGAAGAAAATAATTCTGAAGTTAAAGAAAGCTCTAAAAGTAACGGCACAATTCTGAAAACAGCGCCAGTCTCAGAAGTGGACATTTTTGAAATACTAAAAATTATCTCGCCAGGAACGGAAATCAGAGTTTCCTTAGACGACATATTAAGAGCCGGAACAGGAGCGCTGATTGTTGTAATGAATGACAGCATTTCCAAGCTGGTTGAAGGTGGATTTAAAGTAAACTGCAAATTCACCCCTCAGAGACTGAACGAACTCAGCAAGATGGACGGCGCCGTAATTCTTTCCGAAGATTTGAAAAAAATCCTTTTTGCAAACGTTCTCCTTATCCCCGACCCAAACATACCAACAAGTGAAACAGGAACAAGGCACAAAGCAGCCGAAAGAACAGCAAAACAGGCAGGAACGCTCGCAATAGCTGTATCTGAAAGAAGAAAAAAGATTACTATTTACTACGGCGACACAAAATATGTCCTGAAAAATGCAGAAGAAATTCTTGGAAGAGCCACTGAAACATTGCAGATTCTTGAAAAGCAGCGCGAAATTTATGACGATTTGCTGACTAATCTTAATGTTCTCGAAGTTACAGGATTGGTTTCGCTGAGCGATGTGTGCAATATTTTGCAAAGAACTGAGATGATTGACAGGATTGAGGCAAGCATCAAGAAAAGCATTGTTGAGCTTGGAAAAGATGCAAATATAATCAGGATGCGCCTGAAAGAATTAACAAGAGGAATTGAAAAAACGGCCCAGTTTATTGTCAGAGATTATACGAGCAAGCCGGAAAAAGTGCGCGAGTTAATTTCAGACATCTCATTTGACGACCTGCTTGACACAGAGGGGATTTCCAAACTTTTATTCAACAGAAACAGCGAAGAATCTGTCCACCCGAAAGGGCATAGAATTCTGTCAAGAATAAGGATAAACTCCGAAGAAATGAATCTCATTTTGTCTAGTTTCAGCGACTTAAACAGCATTCTTAACTCGGGAACTGAAGAACTGGCAAAAGTGTTCAACAATTCAGAGTTTGCTGAAAGATTTCAAAGGGAACTTGCAGGATTGCGCGAGAATATTATGGTCGGGAAGAAAATATAACTTCAAGTTATCCTTAGTCATCGGGGTTTTGGAGGTTAATTTAAATTTTGGTTGGAGGCAAAATATTAAGAAAACCCATCAAACACTAACTATCTCAACGGAAATAAATTTTCGGAAATTTTTTCCTTGATACTAAGAAAATCCTCACTCTCTCTACTTCAGTTAGGATTTTCGATGCCCAGAAAACATTCGGATGTTTTCTTTGGGATAGGAAAAGAAAGTCCGATTATTAATTTCTTTTCCTATAACTCTGATAATAAATTATCTTGATACAGATAATGTCAGGAATGCTCACTGATGTTCGCATTCCTGATCACGTCAGAAACACTTCTTGTTTCTGAGCGCTGTCAAGTTCTTACGAACTTGAAGTCCTAAAAACTCCGCAAATGAGCATAGAGTTTTTTTGACATTTGGGTTCTTAGGGTTGCAGGATTTGGGGGTTATTTGAATGTTAATTAAAAACAAAGAATCTTCCATACGGATAATCCCAAGCCAATTCCTCATTAGTGATAGTTTTAAATATCGCATAATTTTATGAAAAGCATGTTAAGTGAAAGCGAGATTAAGACTGTAAGAAGCCACTTAGAGAAAGCTCAGAGTCCTCTCTTTTTTTTTGATAATGATGATGACGGATTATGCGCGTTTCTTCTTATGAGAAGGTTTATTGAAAGAGGAAAAGGAATCGCAATAAAGAGCTTTCCTGATTTGCAGGCAAGCTATGCCAAGAGGATACACGAGCTGAAGCCGGATTATATTTTTATACTGGACAAGCCTGTTGTTTCTGAAGGATTTTTGAGAGAAGTTGAGGAGGCGGGGCTTCCGGTTGTGTGGGTTGACCATCACGATGTTCCATTCCCCAATCTTGATGCGTTTCAGAATGTTTATTATTTCAACTCAATGAGAAGCGAAAAGCCAAGTTCTGAGCCAGTTACGTATTGGGCATACAAAATAACGGGCAGGAAAGAAGATTTATGGCTTGCTCTGGCAGGATGCATTGGAGACGGGTACCTGCCAGAGTTTTCTGAAGAAGCTGAAAAAAAATATCCTGAATTATGGAAAAAAGTTGCTTCGGCTTTTGAAGGGCTTTATACAACTGAAATTGGAAAAATTGCAAGAATATTAAGCTTCTCGCTAAAAGACAGGACGAGCAATGTTGTAAATATGATGAAGATGATGTTTAGGGCAGATGTTTCTGATGTTCTTCAGGAATCCAAGAAGAATATCATGCTTGAGAGATACAATCAGATATATTCAAAATATGAGAAACTTGTGGAAAAGGCAAAACTTTCTGTTTCAAGAGGGAAATTATTGTATTTTCAATATGGAGGAGATTTATCTATTTCTGCTGAAATCGCCAACGAACTAAGCTATCTATTCTCTGACAAAATTATAGTTGTAGCTTATATCTCGGGAACAAAAGCGAATCTCTCGTTAAGAGGAAAAGGAATACGGGAAATAACGTTGAGGGCAATTGAAGGAATCGAGAATGCCCGCGGGGGCGGGCATAAGGATGCAACCGGCGCTCAGATGAATGTCGAGGATTTGCCGAGGTTTAAGGAGAATATGGAGAAGTTGATTAAGGTGTAGATTAAGTTAATTGAAGAATAATCTTTATGATAATGTATACTGCCATAGCAATAATTGATATTTTTATTAAATTCAATAAGTCCTTGTCACTAACGCCTTTCTTGTTCATTTGAAAACTTTTCTTTTTAATTCTTGGATGTCCAGCTTTATCTCATTTAATTCAGTCATAGTTTTAAACCTTTTGTTTAATTCCTCTACTTTGTCTTCTTTGTTTTTTAATCTTTTATCAAACCTTGAAAGGATAGCTACCAGCGCAGTGAAAACGATTAAGGTTATTATAAACAGGCGATATTCTTCTTTTATTGGAAGAGGGATTATTAGTGTTAGCAAAATTAGTATAGAACCTAATAAGCTTTCTACAATTGTTTCTGCTTCAGCCATGCGAAGTTATATTTTTGAAATTAATAAAGATTTATATCCTAAAGTGAGTACTTGTTTCTAAATAGTTCAGAATTGCCAAAGATTAACTGGAAGACGCATTCCTTTTTTGCCAATTAATTTTGTTGCTCTAACAAATGTGTTTAATGCCAATGTCGCTTCCCGAGGAGAATAGATAACTATTTTGTAGCCTAAGCCATATTTTCCTGCTTCAAAGTCTGGGTTGGAATCTCTTTCAGCAGAAAGAATCATCGTTCCAGCATCGCTTACTCTTACATGTCCAGACATGTATACCTCTCCACTTTCTTCACTATAGTCAATAACAACGCCATCTCTTCTTGCTACAAAACTACTTTGAGTTGTGCTGCCCGTAGCATCTCTTTTGCCTGTGCCAAATAATTCAGCCAATAGAATAAACTTTGTAGCAATTTCTTCAAGAGTTGCTTTCTCATTCCCACTTAAGCTTAATGCTGTTTCATTAGCCATGGGAAATCGAGTTAGATTTGATTAATAAAGATTTATATAGTCTCTACTTTTAGAAAAAGTAGGCAAAACACCTTGTATAAAATGGGATTAGAAGATCATTTACCTAAAAACTGGGTTCTTAATTAGATTGACTTATCCCAAATTAATTAACCTATCATACATATTCTTTTAAAAAAGAATCAAAATATATTAAACTATGGCGAAAGATAACTGCGAAAAGGCATTGAAAGAGAACATATTCCGAGAGAGTGAAGAAGCTGAAGGAAAAAAGGTTGAAGGGTATAATTTTGATAATGGCATTGATTGGGATAAACTGATTGATTCGTATGCTTCAACAGGATTTCAGGCTGCAAATCTGGCAGGGGCCATTGAGATTATAAGAAAGATGAGGCAGGAAAAAGCATTCATCTATCTTGGATATACAAGTAATCTGGTTTCTTCGGGATTGCGGGATATTTTCAGGTTTCTTGTTGAGAGGAAGCTTGTGAGTGTTGTTGTATCGACTGCAGGAGGAATTGAGGAGGATATTATCAAGTGCTTAGGTGATTTTAAGCTTGGAAGCTTTGAGGCAAGTGGAAAGGAGTTACGAGATAAAGGGATAAACAGAATTGGAAATATACTTGTCCCCAATTCAAGATATGTAAAGTTTGAGGAGTTTTTGCAGCTGATTTTAGAAGAAATGTATAAAGAGAAGAAAACTATTAGTCCGAGCGAGCTGATATGGAAACTTGGAGAGAAGATTAATGATAAGAAGAGCATTTATTACTGGGCGTGGAAGAATAAGATACAGATTTATTGTCCGGCTATTCTTGATGGGGCAATAGGGGATAATGTTTATTTTTTCCAGTTTAAGCATCCTGATTTCAAGATAGACATTGTTCAGGATATAACTGGGTTCAATAACACCTCAGTTGGACTAAAGAAGTCGGGAGTCATTATTCTTGGAGCAGGAGTTATTAAACATTCTATACTAAACACTAATATGCTAAGAAACGGGGCTGATTACTCGGTTTACATTAATACTTCGCAGGAGTTTGATGGAAGTGACGCTGGCGCGAGGCCTGACGAGGCGGTTTCGTGGGGTAAGATAAGGAAGGATGCTGAATCTGTTAAAGTGTTTGGAGATGCTACGATTTTGTTTCCTTTGATTGTGGCAAAATGTTTTTGCTGAGAATTAGTTAACTCGCTCAAAAAGTTTTGCTCTTCTAATTTTTTAATATTTAGACAAGCATCTAAAGAGCAAAACTTTTTCGCTGATGAGCTCGCTCGTTAAGTTTTTATATAACGCTTTCTAAGCTAATTCATGAATAAAGAAGAGAACGAGAGAGAAAAACCTCCGGAGAATCAGTAAAATTAAAGAACAAATAAAGGATGTAAATCAAAAACTGCCAGAAGTTGAAAAAAAGCTAGAGAAATTTAAGAGTATGTCTATCGGCAGGGATGCTATAAAAGAAATTGAAAGTTTGGAAGCTATAGTGAAAGACATAAACAATTCACCAACATTTTATGTCTTTCCCCAGATACCAAATGCATGAATGGGGAAATATCAATGTCCTTTGGTATAAGAAAGATGTATTGGAAGAGGAGTTAAATGTATTAGAAATGAAAGTTGAATAGAAAACCATAAATATGCGGATTTCTAAGGTAGAATATGAGCACAAATGAAGAAAAACCTGAAGCAAAGACCAGGCATAGCTTAATAGATCCTAAGCTGAAAGCGGCGGGATGGGATATTCAACATTACAAAACTGCGAATGTCAACTCTTCTAAAGGTGTTGCTGTTGAATTCTTTAAAATTGACCAAGAAGAGGCCGATTATGTTCTTTTTGTTAATGGGGTGGCTGTTGGAATTATTGAAGCAAAGAAAGAGGGAGTTACTTTAATAGGAAAAGAAACCCAATCAAACAGATATGCTCACGGTTTCCCGGAAAATTTTAGGAGCATCAGTTTACCGTTGCCATTTGTTTATGAGACTAATGGGCACGAAATAAGATTTACTAACTTATGGGACCCTAAGCCCAGAAGCAGGCTTGTTTTTAATTTTCACAAGCCAGAAACATTTGAAGATTTGGTAAAACATCCAAAAGATACTCTAAGAAGAAAGTTGGAAAAGATACCTCCTGTCGAAAATAAAAAATTGTGGAGGGTTCAGGAAGAGGCAGTAAACAATATTTTAGGCTCTCTCTCGAAAGACAGGCCAAGAGCGATAGTACAGATGGCAACTGGCGCAGGAAAAACATTTATGGCAGTTAATCTCTGCAATGAATTAATTAAAAATGCTAAGGCGAAAAGAATTTTATTTCTTGTTGATAGAAGAAATTTAGGAAAACAAGCACTGCAAGAGTTTCAAAATTTTGAAGTTCCTGGAGATGGAAGAAAGTTTACTGAATTGTATAATGTTGACAGACTAACCTCTAATAAAATAAAAGATTCGGATAAAGTCTGCATTGCAACTATCCAGAGAGTTTATTCTATGCTTATGGGAAAAGAGTTAGAGGAAAAAGAAGAGGAAAAATCTTTTTATGAGCAAAAACTGAACATAAAACCTGTTGAAGTTAAGTATAATCCTAAATTTCCAATTGAAACCTTTGATTTTATTATTGTGGATGAGTGCCATCGTTCAATCTATAATCTATGGAAACAGGTCATAGATTATTTTGATGCTTATCTAATCGGATTAACTGCAACTCCTTCAAAAAGCACTATTGGTTTTTTTAATAGCAATCTGGTTATGGAATATGGGCACGAGCAGGCAGTTGCAGACCAAGTAAATGTGGATTTTACTGTTTATAATATTCGAACTAAGATCAGCAAAGAAGGCTCTAAAATCGGAAAAGGAGAGACTATTATAAAAAGAGATAAGAGAACCAGGAAGAAAAGGTGGGAAACATTAGAGGATGAAGTGGTTTATAACTCAGGAGAGCTTGACAGAAAAGTAACTTCAAAAGACCAGATAAGAAAAATAATACGGGCTTTTAAGGACAAGTTTTTGAAAGAGGTTTTTCCTGATAGAAGATGGGTTCCTAAGACCTTAATATATGCTAAAGACGACAACCACGCAGAAGAGATAGTGGAGATAGTAAGAGAAGAATTTGGCGAGGGAAATAATTTTTGCGTTAAGATAACTTACAAAACAGAGGGAGATGACCCTGAAAATTTGATAAGCCAGTTTAGAAACGACCCCTTTCCGAGGATTGCTGTAACAGTTGACATGATTGCGACAGGGACAGACATCAAGCCTCTGGAGATTGTGTTTTTTATGAGGGCGGTTAAAAGCAGGATTTATTTTGAACAAATGAAGGGAAGAGGAGTTAGAGTGATGAATAATGACGAGTTTATGTCTGTTACTCCTGATGCGATTGCAAAAGAGAGATTTGTTATTGTTGATGCTGTTGGACTAATTGACCAGGAGGACTTAAATGACACAAGGCCGTTAGAGCAGAATCCTTCGCTTAATTTCGAAAAGCTTTTGAGAATGATTCAATACGGAAAGCCTACAAAAGAGCTTATTTCTACTTTAGTAAGCAGGCTGTCAAGGCTGCAGAAAAAACTGACAGAAGAGCAGAATAACGAGATTAAAAGGATAACTAATGGCAAGACCTTAAAGGATTATGCTCAGGAGCTTGTTCAAGTTATAGATGAAGATAAGATATATGAGCAGGCTCAAAAAGAGTTTGGAGAAAAGCCAACAAAAACGCAGATTGATAGTGTTTCTGAAAAGAAAATGAATGAGGCATTGAAATCTTTTATAGGAAATGCTAAACTTATTCAGAGGCTTCCTGATATAAAAAAAGAGACAGAAATTATAGTTGATGATGTTTCTGTTGATGTTATTGAAGAGGCTGGATATTCTGAGATGGCTACAAAAAAAGCAAAAGAGATTATTGGCTCATTTAAGGAGTTTATTAAGGAGAATCGGAAAGAGCTGGCAGCCCTGCAGATATTTTACAGCAAGGGGAAGTTGAAATGGGAGGATTTAAAGGAGCTGGCAGATAAGATAAAGTCTCCGCCTTACTCGCTTACTCCGATAAAGCTTTGGATGGCGTATAAGCATTTAGCGGGAAATAAAGTTAGAAAGAAATCGACAGATAGAATAGCAGAGTTTATTTCTTTATTAAAGTTTGAGCTTGGAAGAACTGACGAGCTGGAGCCGTATTTAGACACTGTTGACAAGAGGTTTGCAGAGTGGCTTGGCAGGCAGAAAGAGCAAGGAGGAAGTTTCACGCAAGAGCAGTTAGTATGGCTTGAGAGAATAAAGGAGCATATTGGAACTTCTATAGAAATAACCAAAGACGATTTCGAAAATGCCCCCTTTGAGCAGATGGGGGGCCTGGGCAAGGCCAGCAAGGTCTTCGGCAGGAATTTCAAGGAAATTTTAGTTGAACTTAACGAAAAGGTGGGGGGATAAACATGGGCCTCCCAGGAATTCAATCTGTTGGCGGAAATTTAAAAGATACTCAAATCCAACAAAAAATAACTTCTTTATTTAATAGATATATAGACAGATTTCAAGAGAAGTTAAGAAAGAGAAATCTTGCTTTTGGATACTTCAGCTTTGCTAGACCCACAAATTATTATTTTTCTATAGACAAAAAAAGGTTACATATGATATACTCCTCAGAATTTGCAGGAGGAATAGCCGAAATTTTATACTTAGATTTTAGAGAACAAAATAAAAATAGTTTTGATATAGGGGAAATTGCAAGCTTTTTAAGAGCACAAAAAGGCATTTCTATTTGGGCAGGAATTACATTTGAAGCAGAGATCTTAGATAAATCTGAAGATGAGCAAAACAAAATTATTGACCTTAGAACTGAAGAACAAATAAATGAAGAATATCAACAATTAATACAAGTTCATCAGCCATTATTTATTCCAATTGAGCAGGTTATCAAATTTTTAGATTTGGCGAATGAGGATGAATTTATAAATATCTTACTGATTCCCTTATTAAGACATATTGGATTTAAAACTGCTGAAGCAAAAGGGCACAATGATAAAAGTTTGGAATTTGGGCAGGATATTCAGAGAATGAAAATACAATTGCCTACACAGCATTGGTTGTATTTTTCTGCACAAGTGAAAAAGGGAGATATAAAGTACAGTCCTAGAGACATGGATACTTTTGTTGAAAAAATACTTCACCAGACTTATGCTCAACTAGAATGGGAAATGCCCGATCCAGAAATTGGAATTAATATTAAACCAGACCATATTTTGCTCATTGTATCGGGGGAGATAAATGCGGGGGCAAAAAAGTATATTTACAGCCATTCATTAACAAAAAGTAGAAGAGTACTGCTTTGGGAAAGACAAACAATCTTAAGATTATGTCAAGAAAGAGGTTTACCGAAGACAGTCCAGGATACAATCTTAGACTTTAATGGCAAGAGTATAAAATGAAAAAGAAAAATTCGGAGGATAATTGAAGATGGCAAGAGTTTATAGAAGAAATGGGCGAACTTATTATAAATATAAAATTGATGCCCTCAGAGCTCGAAGAAGGGGGGACAGAATCTATTATGATGCTTATGAGCAAGCATATTACATCGTTCGTCCGAGCAACGATTCTTGGTGGGGGTGGTAGAAATGGATAATCCAAAAAGCGAATACTTAAGAATTCTGTATAAGATAAACGAAATCTATACTCGGCATTTGCCTAATGAAAAATACGACTTATTAAACGAGATAGAGCATTACTCTTCGAAAAATAATTTAACCCAAAATGATTTGATTAATTTACAAAATTTCTGTTTAAATGAGTGGAACAAGGCCTTGAAGAAATTATGCGCTTTGTTAATTAAAAAAATAAATTCGAAGTCAAAATTTAAAGAAGTCCTAAAAATTGAGTTAAAGGAATGTGAAAAAATTAATATTAAATTAGAAAATAATTGTATTGAAGTTTCAGAATATGAACAAATTTATGATGAGGATTTGGAGAGTTTAAAAGACAAAGTAGAGGTTAAATTCTCTATAGAAAAATTTGAAAGAAGGAAATTTTGGATAGCATTGATACTGGGTCTACTTTTTGGAATAATCGCAAGTATCTTGGCAGCAGTTTTGTGGGGGTATTTTGGATGGTAGAAGAGAAATTAAATAAAAAGGCGGGGGGACCAAGATGATTAATAAATTCTCTAAATTCATATTTTTTTATTTAGCATACTTACCTTTATTTCTAATCTTGTTAATTTTAAATCTAAAAATTTCTTGGAATCTATTATACCTTTCTGCTGGAGCGATTGTTCTTGGAGCACTCTTATTTTTACCGCTACTAAAAACCATTAAGTCGCTTGCCCCAACAAAAGAAATTATTGAAATTAAATCCAATAATAATGCAGAAGTTTTGGGGTTTATATTTACTTATATTTTCCCATTTTTAATAACATTCACAAATCTAAACTCAATATTAGCATTTGGGATTTTGATTATAGTTGTTTTTTTGATTTATATTGATACCCCTCTTTTCTCTATAAATCCTATTTTAAAAATATTTTTTAGATATAACATTTATGAAGTAGATTATAGGGGACAAAAATTTTTTATTTTAACTAAAAATAAATATGCTACAGGTAAAATAAGTGTTAAAGTTAAGCAGCTTGATTTGGAGGTTTTGATAGAAGATGATTAAACTCCCAGAATTTGATGATGAATGGAATCTTCATGTTGTTTTAGTAAAAAGATATAGAATGGAAGAAAATGGAGAAAAAAAGACAAAGTATACTTTTTTTAAAATAGGATTAAAAAAGAGTATATCTGATCAGTTAAAGCAATGGTTATTAGAAAATTTTGAGAAGTTAAAAGATGTGAAAGTTATGGACTATAATCCTTCTGTAGAGCTAGAAGAACTTGAAAAAGTTGATTTAAGAGGAATTGATGTTTGGGAAGATTTTGAGAAAAAAGCATTTATAGGAATTAATAATAGAGAAATAAAATTAAAGGAGATTAGATATGGGCTGTCAGGAATAATCATTTGTATGAAAAAAGG
>Ga0209514_10005429_pt1 | contig 16305 bp, 15 predicted proteins | sample Subgrocontami58m_FD_187452 | JGI IMG/M metagenome (GOLD analysis project Ga0209514, IMG submission 187452) | Subsurface groundwater microbial communities from S. Glens Falls, New York, USA - GMW37 contaminated, 5.8 m (SPAdes) (version 3) | ecosystem: Environmental > Aquatic > Deep subsurface >...
CTCGATCTGTATGGCACAGGAAGCGGCGAGGCAATCCTGCGTCACTTTTCTCAGTCCGTGCGCCAGCGGATTGCCGTGCACGGACGCCTGTCGAACCAGGAGATCGCAGATGGACTGTCCCGGGCCTGCGTATTTTTCTTTCCCTCGCAGTACGAGGGATTCGGGATGGCGCTTGCCGAGGCGATGGCCTGCGGCTGCGCGCCGGTCACGACTCCCACCGGCTTTGGCGCGGAGCTGCGTGACGGAGACGAGGCCCTGGTGTGTGCGTTCGACGATACGTCGGCGATGCGTCGAGCCGTACTTGCCCTGCTGGATGACGAGAGTCTGCGCTCACGCATCGCGGCGGCCGCAAGAAAGCGTGTTCACCTCCTTGCCTGGCCGACGCAGGTCGGTAATCTTGAGGCGGCATACCGGTCTTGGCTAGAGGCGAGTGCGATGGATGGCAAACGGCGGGCAAGTGCTTAGAACGGTGCTCGAGCGGTTGAGCCGCGGGGTGGTGCTCAAGCGCCGGCTTCCCGCCGAGTTCGGAGGCTTGGCCTTCTTCGTGTCTCCCGACGCTTCCTTGAAATACTGGAAGCGGGATCTTCGGAAAACCGATTCCGTTTTGCTCGCTACCGCGAAATCGCTGGTCGGCCCCGGCGATGTCGTCTGGGACGTCGGGGCCAACGTCGGTTTGTTCAGTTTTGCCTCGGCCGGATTGGCCGGGAAAAGTGGACAGGTGCTGGCGATAGAACCTGACCCCTGGCTTGCGGATCTTCTGCGGAGGTCGGTCAATCTCAACCGGAACTCTGGTTGCTCCGTTGACGTTTTGTCGGTCGCGGCTGGTGGTCAGATGGGAGTTGCGGTCCTGAACATCGCGCGGCGGGGCCGTGCGACCAATTTCATCGCAGGACATGAACCCTCAACGCAGGCCGGTGGTGTTCGTAGCGCGGTGAAGGTGGTGTCGGTCACCTTAAATTGGCTGCTCGACCATGGGCCTGCGCCGTCAGTGGTCAAAATCGACGTCGAAGGCGCGGAAGCGTCGGTGCTGCAAGGCGCGACGAGATTGCTTCGGGACGTCCGCCCAAGAATCATGTGCGAGGTGTCGGACGCGAATCGGGAGGAGGCTACGGCGATTCTGAGAGGCGCGGGTTATACTTTGCACGATGCCAGTGCGCCGGCAGGCGCTTCGCCGCAGCTCTCGCAATGCGCTTGGAATACCATCGCGTTGCCTGTCGGTGGTACCGTCGGCAAACGCGGGTCTCCGTGATGGAATTGCGCTCGACGCTTCGCGCGTTCGCCCGTTACGTGGCCCGCCGCGTACGAGACGGTTCTTCGGTCCGAAGGGCCGCCTTTCGCAGGATCTACACCAGGAACGCTTGGGGCAGCAAGGGATCCGTTTCCGGTTCGGGATCCGAGAGCGAGTTCACCGCCAGCCTGCGGGTCACCTTGCCCGACCTGCTGCGCGAGTTGGGCGTCCGTTCTGTCCTCGATGCGCCCTGCGGCGACTTCAACTGGATGCAAGGCGTCGATCTGCGATCTGAATGGAATCCGTTACCTTGTGCTGCGTGATTGGCCCACATGAGAGAGCAGCCTCAACTTGTCCAACTGGTCCCCAAACTCAGTTTGCTTGTGGACGGGGTCGCGGACTACGCCGCAACGCTCGGGGAAGCACTGCAGTCTGGAGAGCAGATCCCATCGTGGTTTCTGGGCGGCGACCCGCTGGATGCGCTGGCCCGCGCCGGCTGGCGCGAATGCTCAGGCAGGATCGAAAGGCGTTCCGCGGACGGGCTTCTTGCCGCGCTCGAAGACATTGCCGGGCGGCAGAGCGGCGGGAATGACATGGTTGTCCTGCTGCACTATGTGAACTATGGCTTTGCGACGCGGGGCTGCCCGTTCTGGCTGGTCAGCGGGCTGGGGCGTTGGAAACGCCGCAATCAACGCGCACGCCTGATCACCATGTTTCACGAACTTTACGCATTTGGCCCGCCGTGGCGAAGCTCCTTCTGGTTGTCGCCGGTACAGCGCTATCTTGCACGCAGGCTATGGCACATGTCCGATAGCGCCGTGACCAACGTCGAGCGTTACCGGCGCCAGCTTTGTCGATGGTTGCCGGCTAGTGAGAAGAAGGTCTCGTTGATGCCGGTTTTTTCCAGCGTAGGAGAGACCGGCGGGCTGACCGCCTGGAGCGCGAGACCCGCGCGGCTGGTGGTGTACGGCCGACCCGGGGCGGCGAATCGAGCCTACGGGCCCTTGCGCGATCAGCTGCTGCTAGCATGTGAAAGGCTCCAGATCGAGGAGATCGTCGATATCGGCTCTCGTGCCACACCGCCGCCGGCGAGGATCGGAAGCATTCCGGTATCTCCACGCGGCCACCTGCCGAGTTCGAGCATCGGCGCGGTGCTCGGAACAGCCAAGGCAGGATTCATCGACTATCCGAGTGATCTCTTGGGAAAGTCCACGGTGTTCGCCGCCTACGCTACGCATGGGCTTGTGCCGGTCGTATCGTGGTGCCGCGGGGAGGACGAGCCGGGCCTCGCCGAGGGCGTGAACTACTGGGTGCCGTCGCCGAATAACCAGCGTTCCTTGGACTTTGAGTCGATCGCTGCCAAGGCATCTGCATGGTACTCGGACCATCGCCTGGATATTCAGGTCCGGGAGTACGCAAGGAAACTTCGCGGTACGGCGAGCTGATGCTGCGTCGATTGGCGAGTGACCTGCCCAAGGAACCCTGGGCAGGTCAGGAGGATTCGCAGAGTTTCCTTAAGGCGACGATCCAGCGGTTATGGGGCAGTACCCGCTTCTCGGGAACGATAGCGCGATACCATCCCTTATCTACGACAATAGTTGAAAAGCCCGCCCCGTTCAGGAGTTCAAGACATCTCCTTTCGAGTTCCTTGCCGTGCGTCTCTATGATCAGCGACATAACCGAGCTACCCAACTGGTCCCCGCCACTTTCCAGGACTGACAGCTCGGCGCCCTCTACATCGATTTTTATGGATACCGGTTTTTCAAGTGATTTCAGCAGCGCCCCAAGTTGTACACCGCCGACACCGACTGCCCTATCGACTATTCTTATTTGCGCGGCGAGCATCGGATTGAGGGCTAAGTTTTCATGCAACTCACGAATCATTTCTTCGTCAGGTTCACACGCAACAACTTGAATACGGGGGTTAAGCTTGGCCGCCAATAGAGAGTACCAGCCATTGCTAGCCCCGACATCGATAAAGGATCTCGCATTCGCGATGCATTTACTAAGGTGCGGCTGCAACTCGCGCTCCGCCAGTCCTGTCAGCCTTTGAATACCGTGCGCGGGATTGGTGAGAAGAACTATGCGGCGCCCGGAGCCAAACAGCACTCTTCGCGGTCGGACCTCGTGTCCAAACAGCAGCTTCTTGATAGCTCTCCTCAAGAGGTCCGTCGCCGTGCCAAATCTGAAGATCATTTTAGCTTGAAGATCACTTTTTGGTAGTCGCGCTTCTTGAGCGCCGGGAAACTTGACGCTTGCTCCCACGGTCAGTTTTTTGACATTGCCCCTTCGCGGGACCTCGGAGTTTCCCTTCGCTATCCCAGATATTGCTGAGGTATTTGAGATGACACAGTGTTCCGTTCTCGGTTGAAAGGATGCGACGGCGGTAAATTCACAATCCACGCGGCTAGCGAGTTTGCGTCAAAGCGTTGGATACGCATTGAACGAATCCGTAAGCTTCCCCGAAATATTTACATCCCGCAAGAAGTGGTTTTTGGTCCACGTCCTGTCTGAGCCATTTAGCCAACGCGTAACATATATACTTCACTATTTGCTGCCTTTTCCAGCGCGGCACCGGGGCCGATAGAATGGAAGGTGAAATCCAGCTCATCCTGATCGTCGTGGCTATGGCTGCGGCAGGCGTTTGATCGTGTACTGGCGGCAGACAACCATCGCCGTAATGCTCTTGCTGGTCGTCGAGGGTGCATTGCGCAAGTGGGTGTTTCCCGAAGCGCAGGCGGCGCTCTATCTCGCCAAGGACGTCCTGCTGCTCGGCGCTTATCTTGGATTCGCCATGACGCATGGATTCGCCGCACCCGCCCGACAAGCGCAGCCTTTCGTCATTCTCCTTGCGATGACGGCAGCCTGGGGCTTGCTCGAAATGCTCAACCCCGCCCTGCCATCGCTTGTGTTAGCGGCGGTCGGCTGGCGATCCTACTTCTTTTACGTCCCGTTGCTTTTCATGGTACCGCACCTGTTCGATTCGCCCGATCATCTTTACCGGGCACTTGGCCGCTACGTATTGTTCGCGATCCCGGTTGCGGCGTTGGGCGTCGTGCAGTTCTTCAGCCCGATGGACAGCCCGATGAATACAAACGTGCAGCACGAACTCGGCGTTGGAGATCCGACAGGATTCTATGACATCGACAACCGAGTCCGCGTTACGGGACCGTTTGCCTTTATTTCCGGCTATACGTCATACCTGCTGGTCGCGGCCGTCCTCGTGGTAGCGCTGCTCGCGGGGAAAGGCTGGAGCTTCCGCGGTAACATTACCCTCTACGGCGCATTGATCCTCATTCTTGCGGCGATGTTTGCAACAGGTTCGCGGGCTCCAGTTTATTCGCTTATTGCGGTGCTCGCGATTTATGCGGTTTTCGCCGCCGCTGCAGGGGATCTGTCAATTGGCGCGGCGTTCCGAGCATGCGTCGGCGCCGCTATCCTCGCCACTGCGATATGGAATCTTCTTCCGGAACCGGCAACGGCGTTTTACCAGCGCGCGACGGGCACGGACGACACGATGTCGCGTATCCTGTCCCCGTTAGTGGAGCCGTTCCAAATCCTCGGAGAGGTGGGCCCCTTCGGTTTTGGCATCGGTGCCGCCCACCAGTCGGCGGCCTTTCTGGTCGACTCCGATTATTCGTGGTGGACCAATGGATTGGTCGCCGAAGCGGAAACCTCCAAGGTCATGCTCGAACTCGGGATTCTCGGGTTCATTTTCGTCTTCCTATTCCGGATTGGAATCACGTTATTTGCCCTGCGTACGGCATTCGAGTTGAAATCGCGTCCCGAACGGTCGCTGGCGCTGGTGCTCGCGTTGTTCCTGGGACTTCAGATTTTCGGCTCAGTGATTTTCAATCCGACTATGGACGTCCTGTACTGGTTCGCGGTCGGGATGCTCTTCGCGCTCCATCGCTACGAGGAACGTGACGCGTGGATTGCGGGGAACCTTGATGTCATGCCCGGAATACAAATTCCGGGAAGCGCAGAGCGCGGGCGAACCCGGAACGCATGAGGGCAGAGGTCAAGAGGGTCCTGGTCAGCCATCCCGGAAGGCAGCACTCCCATCAGGCCGCGATGGCGCTGGAGCGAGCGGGCATGCTCGCGGCGTACTGGGCCGGGGTGCCGAGCAGGGAGCATGAGCACGGTTTTATACCTGCTTGGATTCGACGGCGGCTGCGCCGCTACTCGCCGGTGGACCTGCCCGATGCGCGGGCACGCTGGCTGCCGGTCGCGGTTGTTCTAAGACGGCTTGGTCGAGCGATGCCGCAGGGGGTCGAGCAGGCGATCGACTTCCTCGCGTGCCGGGCGTTCGACTGGCAGGTAGCGGGGAAGCTCGGGCGCTCGGGAGCGTCGGCGGTCCTGGCCTGCGAGATATCCGCGCTCGATACCTTTCGTGCCGCGAAAAAGCTCGGGATGAAGACCATCCTAGACGCGGCTTCGGTGCACTACGCGGTGCAGGATCGCGTGACGCCGGTGGCGGAGGCGGGATGGCTGCACGAGCGGATCGTCGGCGTGAAGAGGGCCGAGATTGAACTCGCGGATCAGGTGCTGACGGTTTCCGAGATGGCGCGCGCCGGCTATGTCGAGGCAGGCGTTCCCGCCTCGCGAGTGCATGCGGTGACGCTCGGCGCGGATACGCGGCTGTTCGACGCGGGCGCCTCTGGCGCCCGGGATCTTTCTGGGCCGTGCACCTTTCTGTTCGCCGGTGCCACGATTCACCGCAAAGGGATAGACGTGCTGTTCGAGGCGTTCGGCACGGTGCAGAGGAAACTGCCGGGGCGCGCACGGCTGGTGGTGGTGGGTCCACGCGGCGATTCCCATGCACTGCTCGATCGGCCGGGAATCGGCGACGTCATCGTACGCCCGGCGGTAGCGCAGTCCGAGTTGCTGGAGTTGTACCGGGGCGCGGACTGCTTCGTGCTGCCCTCGCGCCACGATTCCTTCGGCATGGTGGTGGTGGAGGCGATGGCCTGCGGGCTGCCGGCGATCGTCTCGGAGATGGTCGGCGCGCGCGAGGCGATTGAGGAGGGAAAGAACGGCTGGGGGGTGCCGCTCGCCAATGCGCCGGCGCTCGCCGGACGTATGGCCTGGTGCGTAGAGAACCGCACCGCCCTTGCCGCGATGCGGCCCGCCGCGCGCGCCGCGGCCGAGCGCTACGGCTGGGACCGCTACGGCGAAAGGCTCGTGGCGGTGATGGCGGGAATCCTCGGCGGACCGCGGTGAAGATCCTCCATGTCATGCCCACCTACCTGCCGGCGGTGCGCTACGGCGGGCCGATGTTCTCGGTGCACGCGCTATGCCGGCAGTTGGCCGCGCTAGGGCACGATGTTCACGTCTGCACCACGAGCATCGACGGCCCCGGGGATCTCGAGGTCCCGCTGGGCGTGCCGGTGGAGCTGGACGGCGTCAAGGTCTGGTATTTCCGCGCCGATCGCCTGCGTCGGCTCGCGGCCTCCTCCGGTATGCGCACGTGGATCGGGGAGCAGATGGGGCAGTTCGACCTGCTGCATACTCATACCGTGTACCTATGGCCGCCATGGCGCGCAGCGCGCGCCGCCCGCGCGATGGGCGTGCCCTACGTGATGGCGCCGCGCGGCATGCTGGTCCCGGAGATGATCGCGCGGCGCAAGCGGCTGGCGAAGACGCTGTGGCTGAGGTTGCTCGAATGGCCGAACCTCGCGGGCGCCGATGCGCTGCACTTCACTTCGGAGTTGGAACGTATGGACGCGGAGCGCCTCGGCATCCCGGTGCGCAGGGCCGCGGTGATCGCGAATGGAATCGATTTAGAGGAAGTCTTGGTGTCAGGGGGTTCTCGAGAAGACACCGAACCCGCCCCATTCGTGCTGCACCTCGGACGCATCAACTGGAAGAAGGGTCTCGACCTGCTGGTGAGGGCGATGGGGCAGGCGCCCGATATTCGCGCGGTGATCGCCGGCAACAACGAAGAAAGCTGCCGGGAGTCGCTGGAGCGTCTCGCGCGCGAGTGCGGTGTCGCCGACCGAGTGCGCTTCCTCGATCCGGTCTACGGCGCCGCGAAGTGGCGCTTGCTGGGTGCGGCGCGAGCGCTGGTGCTGCCATCGCATTCGGAGAATTTCGGCAACGCCGTGCTCGAGGCGATGGCCGCGTGCAAGCCTGTGGTGGTGAGTCCGGGAGTCGGACTCGCGGCGGCGGTACGCGCCTCCGGCTGCGGCATGGTGGTCGAGCCGGAGCCCGGCGCGCTAGCCGCGGCGCTGGAGCAGCTCTGGCGCGACGAGCCGCTCTGCCGTTCGATGGGAGAGCGGGGGCGAGCGCTGGTAGAGCGCGAGTATTCGTGGCCGTGCATCGCGGGCCAGGTCGTGGATTTGTACCGCTCGATTCTCGAAGCGCACGCCGCCGGCGCGGCGCGGAGCTGAAGCGGTGGCGGCGCCGCGAATCGGCTTCCTGCTTGGCCAGCCGACGCAGTTCGAGGCGCCGTTCTTTCGCCATGCGCATGCCACCGGCAAGGCGGCGCTCACGGTGCTCTACGTGACAGCGGACGCATCGTCCCTGGTCCACGACCCGGAATTGGGGCGCAAGGTGGACTGGGGGTTCGACCTCTACTCTGGCTATGAGCACAAGACCTTCCCCGCGAGCGGGCGGCTGTGCTGGCTGTGGAACGAGTTGCGCCCGGAGCGCTACCACTGGCTGGTCATTAACGGCTACACGACGCTGCCGTACCTGGCGGCGCTCGCGATCGCACGGCTGCGCGGTATCCGCACCGCGCTGCGCATCGACTCGGTGCTCTTCAACGCCGCCGGATGGCGCCGGCAGGCGATGAAGCGGGTGGTGATGGCGATGCTTGCGCGGTGGTTCGACCGGTTTTTCGCGACCGGTACCTTGGCACTCGAGTACCTGGTCCACTTCGGGGTCGAGCCGGGACGGATCTCGCTTTTTCCGTATGTGGTGGACACTGAGAGGTTCTCTATTGAAGCCAGAAAACTCAAATCCGAACGGTCAGCAATTCGCGGGCATTTTGGGGTGCCGGCGTCGGCGCGCGTGATCCTGGCGGTGGCGAAAATGAACGCGCGCGAGGCTCCCTGGGACCTGCTCACCGCGCTGGAGGGTCTCGACCGACCGGACCTCTGGACCATGCTGGTCGGCGACGGCGAGCAGCTCGCGGCACTGCGTGCGCAGGTCGAGGCGCGGGCTCTCAAGCGCGTCGTCTTCGCCGGCTATGTACCCTACGCAGAGCTCGTGCGCTGCTACGCGATGGCGGATATGTTCGTGCACGCGGCGGCCGACGAGCCCTGGGGCGTGTCGGTGCACGAGGCGATCGCCTGCGGCCTGCCCGTGGTCGCCTCCTCGCGCGTCGGGGCGGCGCGCGACCTCGTGCTGCAGGGACGCAATGGCCATGTATACGCTTGGGGTGATACGGCGGAGCTGCGCGCTAAGCTGGCCGCTACCATCGACACCCTCGATCCTGAAGCAGTGATATGCGCCAACCGCGAAGTGCTCGCGCGCTGGAACTACGCCAGGACATGGGACGGGATACTCGAGGCATGCGCATGATTCCGGTCAGCGTCATCATCACAACGCGCAACGAGGCGGCGAACATCGAGCGCACGCTGGAGACAATCGCCGGGTTTGTGGACGAGATTTTCGTCGTTGATTCCGAGAGCACCGACGGCACAGTGGAGATCGCGCGCAGGTACGCCCAAGTTTCCAATCTTCCCTACAAGCACGGCAGCATCATCCCGTGGATATTTCAGTGGGGCCTGGACAACCTGCCGATCCGCAACGAGTGGGTACTGATTCTCGAGGCCGACCAGCGGCCCGACACGGAACTGAAGCGCGCGCTGGAACAGCTCTTCGCGCAGCCCTCGATCGATGAGAGCGGCTTCTACCTGCGGCGCAAGCAGATTTTCCGCGGCAAATGGATCCGCTTCGGCGGCTACGGCAACAAGTCGATGCTAAAGCTGTTCCACAAGGGCCGGGGCGAGCTCGACCCCAAGGAGCAGGACACGCGCGTCTACCTGCGCGGGCGCGCCGGCCGGCTGAAAGGCTGTCTGATCGAGGAGAACGTTAAGGAGGAGCGCATTCTGTTCTACCTGGAGAAGCACCTACGCTACGTCGAGGCGTTCGCTCGCGACGAGCTGGAGCGGCGCAATGCGGGCATGAAATGGAAGCTCGAACCCAGGCTCTTCGGCACGCCCGACGAGCGCACCCTGTGGCTCAAGACCATCTACTACCGAACTCCGTTGTATGTGCGCCCCTGGATCTATTTCCTGTACCGCTATTTCGGCTTGCTCGGGTTTCTCGACGGCAAGGAAGGCTTCATCTTCCATTTTCTCCAAGCCTTCTGGTTCCGGCTCGTCGTCGACATCCGGCTCGAGGAGATGATGCGTGAGCGCGCCGATCGTCCGTATGATCGTCCTCGGCCTTAACGCCTACCACGCCGACGCGTCGGCCTGCTTGGTGCGCGACAACGCGCTGGTTGCCGCGGCCGAGGAAGAGCGCTTCCGCCGCATCAAGCACTGGGCAGGCTTCCCTTCCGAGGCGATCCGCTATTGCCTCTCCGAAGCGGGTATACGTCTAGCCGACGTGGACGTGGTCGCGATCAACCAGGATGCGGGCGCGAACCTGTGGAAGAAAGTAGCCTATATGCTCATGCGCCGGCCGGATTTGTCGCTGGTGCTCGATCGCATCCGCAACAAGCGCGAGCGCGTGGGCGTGGCCGCGGAGCTCGCGCACCTGTTTCCCGGCGAGAGTCTGCGGGCGGGTTTGGGAACCGGGCTGCGCGAGGTGGAGCATCACCTCGCCCATCTGGGTTCGGCTTTTCTCGTTTCGCCGTTCGATGATGCGGTCGTGGTATCGGTGGACGGGTTCGGCGATTTCGCCAGCGCGGCATGGGGCGTCGGCCGCGGCAACCACGTCGAGGCCGAGGACAAGGTGTATTTCCCGCACTCGCTGGGGATCTTCTATCAGGCGCTGACGCAGTATCTCGGATTTCCGAATTATGGCGACGAATACAAGGTGATGGGCCTTGCGCCCTATGGCGAGCCGCGCTTCATGGCGGAGATGCGGCAGGTCGTGAAGCTTGAGGACGACGGGCCGTTCCGCTTGAATCTGGATTACTTTCGCCACCATCGGGAGAAGATTGCCTACGAGTGGGAGAACGGCGAGCCGTCCTTCAGCACCCTGCATTCGGCGCGTCTGGCCGAGTTGCTGGGCCCGGCGCGCAAGCCCGAGGGCGAACTGACCCAGCGCCACAAGGACCTCGCGCGCTCGGTGCAGGCGATGTACGAGGAGGCGTTTTTTCATCTGCTCAATCGGTTGCATGAACGCTACCGCGTGGATGCGCTGGCGCTCGCCGGAGGGTGCGGGATGAATTCGGTGGCGAATGGCAAGGTGTATCGCAATACGCCGTTCAAGCGGTTGTATGTGCAGTCGGCTGCGGGGGATGCGGGTGGAGCGATAGGGGCGGCGTTTGTGGTGTGGAATGAGATGAGTGGTGGAGCTGGCCCCTCATCCCGGCCCTCTCCCCGTCCCACAGGGACTTCCTCCGGTCGCAAGCGGGGCGAGGGGGAAAACCAGGAGGGGAAAACTAGGTTTGTGATGGACCATGCTTATTGGGGGCCGCGGTTTTCTGATGGGGAGATTGGGGCGCTGCTGGGTGCGAAAGCGGCCGAGATCGCGGCGCAGGCGTGTGTGGTGGCTCGAATGGGGGACGAGGATACGCTTTGCCGACGGACGGCGAAGGCGATTGCCGACGGCAAGGTAGTGGGCTGGTTTCAGGGCCGAATGGAATGGGGGCCGCGGGCGCTGGGGAACCGCAGCATTGTGTGCGACCCGCGCCGGGCGGATATGAAGGACATCCTCAATCTCAAGATCAAGCGGCGCGAGTCGTTCCGGCCGTTCGCGCCCTCGATCCTGCGCGAGCACGTGGCCGAATGGTTCGAGGTGGATGACGATGTGCCGTTCATGATGCAGGTGTATCCGATCCGGGAGGCGAAACGCGCGCTGATTCCGGCGGTCACCCACGTGGACGGCTCGGGGAGGCTGCAGACGGTCACGCGCGCTACCAACCCGCGCTATTACGCGCTGATCGAGGCGTTTCGCGAATTGACTGGGGTGCCGATGGTGCTGAACACTTCGTTCAACGAGAACGAGCCGGTGGTGTGCAAGCCGGAGGAGGCGCTGGATTGCTTCTTGCGCACGAAGTTGGATGTATTGGTGATGGGGGAGTGGGTGGTGGAGCGGGGGTGAGCAGGGTTTTCGCGAGTCCCCCAAGAGGATTTTCCCCTCTCCCGTCAAGCGGGACCGAGAAAGGGGGATCGAGACCTCCGGGGCACAAGCTCCCGCCTACAAAACCAGCTGTATCGCAAGCACACTGTCTGCGATAATCTCATGGCCATGCCGATTCGCCCATGAGAGTCATTTTTCTAAACCGCTACTTCCATCCCGACCATTCTGCGACTAGCCAGATGCTTTCTGATCTGGCTTTTTTTTTAGCTGGCGTCGGGTATGAGGTGTGCGTGGTGACGAGCTGCCAGCGCTACGACGATGCGGCGGCGGGTCTGTCGCTGCGCGAGCGCATCGATGGGGTGGAGGTGCACCGCGTGCGCACTACGCGCTTCGGGCGCGACAAGCTCGTCGGGCGGGCGCTGGACTACGCGACCTTCTACCTTGCCGCGGGCTGGCGGCTGTGGCGCATCGCCCACGCGGGCGACGTGGTTGTCGCGAAAACCGACCCGCCGCTGATTTCGGTGGTGGCGGCGATGGTCGCCCGCTGGCGCGGCGCGCGGCTGGTCAACTGGGTGCAGGACGTGTTTCCGGAGGTGGCCGAGGGGCTCGGCGTGCGCGCGCTCAGCGGGCCGCAGGCGGGGCTGCTGCGTTGGCTGCGCAATTGGGCCTTCAGGTCGGCGGCGGTGAATGTGGTGCTGGGTGAGCGCATGGCGGGGGTGGTGGGGCGCGGGAACTACGTGGTCAGGTCTTGCATTGACACAAACGACAGCGATGTCGGCGCAAATGCAACAACGCAAGACCTGACCCCGTCGATACGCATTCGCGTGATCCCAAATTGGGCGGACATGGAGGCGATCCGGCCGGTCGCGGCGGCGGATAATCCTCTGCGGCGCGAATGGGGGCTGGCAGACAAATTTGTCGTATGCTACTCCGGCAACATGGGCCGCGTGCATGAGTTCGATACCATCCTCGGCGCAGCCGAACGCCTCGCCACCAGCGCCGAGGCGATCGCGTTCCTGTTCATCGGCGGCGGCGCGCAGCGCGGTCTGATCGAAGGCGAAGTCCGGCGCAGGAGACTTCCCAACGTGCAGTTCCGCCCCTACCAGGACCGGGCCGGCCTGTCCTTTAGCCTCGGCGTCGGCGACGTGCATCTGGTGTCGCAGCGGCCAGAGGTCGAAGGCTACGTGTTCCCAAGCAAGCTCTACGGCATTCTCGCCGCCGGGCGGCCGCTGGTGTTCATCGGCGATCGAGAGGGCGAGATCGGCGCTCTGGTCGAGCGCGAGGGCATCGGCGTGGCGGTGCGCCAGGGCGATGCGACCGGGCTGGCGGAGCAGTTGCAGCGGCTTGCCGGCGATGCGGTTTTGCGCGCGGCGATGGGCGCGCGGGCGCGGGCGCTATTGTGCGAGCGCTACGACAAGAGGATCGCGTTGAAGGCATGGCTGGAATTGCTGCGGGAGCTGTGATCGCGGATTGCAAGGCATCTTGGCGCAATTCGCGAGCAAGCTCGCTCCCACAACATCCTTTGTAGGAGCGAGTTTGCTCGCGAACATCGTCGATATCACGTCGCTTCGAGGAGCCGCTTTTCCCAAGCCAGCGCTGATCGCGCAATCGCATCCAAACTGGTGCCCCGCGCCTGCCAACCGAAGGCGGCTTTGATCCTTGCGTTGGCCGCAACGAGTTGCGCTGGATCACCGGCGCGCCGTTCGCCGATGCGCACTGCGAAACCCACCCCCGAGACCCGTTTCACCGCTTCGATCACCTCGCGCACGCTGTAGCCGCGGCCATAGCCGAAATTGAGCACCGCGGAGTCGCTGCCGCGCTCTAGGTAGGCGAGCGCTTCGAGATGGGCGCGGGCGAGGTCTTCGACGTGAACGTAATCGCGGATGCAGGTGCCGTCGGGCGTCGGGTAGTCGTCGCCGAAAATCGTCATCTCCGGCCGCAACCCGAGCGCGGTCTGACAGGCGACGCGGATGAGGTGCGTCGCCACGCCGCCCGATTGCCCCAGGCGCCCGCCCGCTTCCGCGCCGGCGACATTGAAGTAACGCAGGATCACGTACTTCAGCGGGTGCGCGGCCGCCACGTCCGCGATCATGCGCTCGCTCATCATTTTCGATGCGCCGTACGGATTGATGGGCGCCAGCGGGTCGTCCTCCGGCACCAGCGCCTTGTCGGTGATACCGTAGACAGCCGCGGTGGAAGAGAAGATGAAGCGGTTGACGCCGTGCCTGACGCAGGCGCCGAGCAAGTGCAGCGTATTGGCGCTGTTGTTGGCGTAGTACTTGAGGGGATCGGTGACGGACTCTGGCACCACGATGGATCCGGCAAAATGCATCACCGCGTCGAATTTCCCCTGGCCAAGGACGCTGTCGAGCAGCGCGCTATTGCCGAGGTCGCCCACCACCAGCTCGCCGCTCAAGACGGCCTCGCGCCGGCCGGTGGAGAGGTTGTCGAGAACCGTTACTTCGTGCCCGGCGTCGCCGAGTCGCTTGACCACATGGCTGCCGATGTATCCGGCGCCGCCGGTTACGAGAACGCGGGTTTTGGATCCGCTGGTGGGTGGTTCGATTTTCACTGCGGGATTATAGCAAGGGGGTGGTTGCACCATCCCGGCTAAAGAGCATCCGCGCAAAATCGAGGGTCTCGGCTAAGACCGCTCGGTTCGAACCGCAAGCTCTCAGATTCTCCGGAAGATGATGTCCCACACCCCGTGCCCGAGCTTCAGGCCGCGGCTCTCGAACTTGGTCAGCGGCCGGTAGTCCGGGCGAGGCGCGAATCCCGGCGCGGTATTGGCCAGCGCCGGCTCGGCGGCGAACACGGCGAGAATCTGCTCGGCGTACTCCTGCCAGTCGGTGGCGGCATGCAGGCAGGCGCCCGGCGCGAGGCGCGAGGCTAGCAGCGCGATAAAGCCAGGCTGGATCAGCCGGCGTTTGTGGTGACGCTTTTTCGGCCAGGGGTCGGGAAAGAAAATATGCGCGCCGGCAAGCGCCGCGGGTGCGATCATGTGCTCCAGCACTTCGACCGCATCGTGCTGGACCAGGCGCAGATTCGCGAGCCCGGCCTCGGCGATGCGCTTGAGCAGGCTGCCCACGCCCGGCGTGTGCACTTCTATGGCCAGGTAATTGTTTTCCGGATGCGCCTGCGCAATCTGCGCGGTGGTCTCGCCCATGCCGAAGCCGATCTCGAGGATCGTCGGCGCGCGCCGGCCGAATACCTGCTCGAAGGCTAGCGCGCCCGGCGCATAGGCAATACCGTAGACGGACGACAAGGTATCCACCGCGCGCCGCTGCGCGTTGGACACGCGGCCCTGGCGCAGCACAAAGCTGCGTATCGGCGGATGGGAAGATTGGGGCATCGGATGGGACGCCTGATTGGCGCCGGGGCCGGGCCCTCGCCCGGCAAGCCTCAGGCGGCCTTGCCGATGATGCCGGTGGTGGGTGAGCTGGGCGCGGCCGCGTACAGCCTTTTCGGCATGCGCCCCGCAAGATAAGCCTCGCGCCCGGCCTCAACCGCTTTTTTCATCGCCTGCGCCATCAACACCGGATTTTTCGCAGCCGCCACCGCGGTGTTCATGAGCACCCCGTCGCAGCCGAGTTCCATCGCGATCGCGGCATCGGACGCCGTGCCCACGCCGGCGTCGACGATCACCGGCACCTTGGCGTTTTCCAGGATCAACTGCAGGTTCCAGGGGTTGAGGATGCCCATGCCGGAGCCGATGAGCGAGGCGAGCGGCATCACCGCCACACAGCCGATTTCCTCCAGGCGCTTGGCCAGGATCGGATCGTCGCTGCAGTACACCATCACCTTGAAGCCGTCCTGCACCAAAGTTTCGGCAGCCTTGAGCGTTTCCATCATGTTGGGAAACAGGGTCTTCGGCTCGCCCAGCACTTCCAGCTTCACCAGCTCGTGGCCGTCGAGGAGTTCGCGCGCGAGGCGCAGGGTGCGCACCGCTTCATCCGCCGTGTAGCAGCCGGCGGTATTGGGCAAATAGGTGTATTTCGACGGCGGCAGCGCATCGAGGAGCGAAGGCTCGCCCGCGTTCTGGCCGATGTTGGTGCGGCGGATGGCCACCGTGACGATCTGCGCGCCGCTCGCTTCCACGGCGCGGCGGGTCTCGTCGAAGTCCTTGTACTTACCGGTGCCGATGAGCAGGCGCGAGGCATAAGCCTTGCCTGCGATGGTGAGGGAGTCCATAAACGCCTATGCAGTTTCAGCGACGCTCACGCGCGCGTCGCAGGATACGGGAAAATTGACCGAGTTGGCGATGAAATAATGAATCCGGGCCATGTTCAACCGCCTCCGACCGCGACCACGATCTCCAGCCGGTCGCCGTTGGCAAGCGCCGTCTGCGCGAAACGGCTGCGCGGCACAATTTCGCCGTTGCGCTCCACCGCCACGCGCTTGCCGGCGAGCTGCAGGCGCTCGAGCAGCGCGGCGATGTCGGTGCCGGGGTCGAAGCGCTGGGCGGCGCCGTTGACGTTGACTTCTATCACTTTCGGACCCTATGTGGGCGGGCGGATTCAGCGGCAAACTGACTCCGCTGCAAGCCAGATCGTCCGTTCCGGGCAGCTTGCGTGCTGCCACGAAACCACGTCCGGGACAAGTTCGATTTTACGCCACTTCCAGCCACAGGTCATCCTCGGGCCGCAGGCTGCGCGCAAACCGATATAGCGTCAAACCGCAGCTGAGCGCCTGCTTCGCAGCGCGAGCATCAGCAATGCGGCCAGAGAGAACATGGCGCCGGCGTAGAAGGTCACGCCCGCGCCGAGTTGATCCCAAAGCAGGCCCGCGAGCACGCTGGCGACGAGCATCGCGATGCCGCTTGCCAGATTGAAAAGGCCGAACGCCGTGCCGCGCAAATGCTCCGGCGCGGTAGC
>Ga0209514_10005430_pt1 | contig 16303 bp, 15 predicted proteins | sample Subgrocontami58m_FD_187452 | JGI IMG/M metagenome (GOLD analysis project Ga0209514, IMG submission 187452) | Subsurface groundwater microbial communities from S. Glens Falls, New York, USA - GMW37 contaminated, 5.8 m (SPAdes) (version 3) | ecosystem: Environmental > Aquatic > Deep subsurface >...
CCGCTGCGCCGGCAGAACTACGCGGAGAGCCGCTGGGCGGCGGCCCCGGCCGATCTGCTCGATACCTACCTCAAGCGGCGCCTGGTGTTCGCCCAGGCGCCCGGCGGCGCCGGCTGCCGCCTGCAACTGGCGCTGGATGAATTCGAGCAGCGTTTCGACGATGCGCGGAACAGTCACCAGGTGCTCGCCTTGCGCGCCACGCTGACGCCGCGCAGCGGGCAGGAGCCCCTCGCGCGTCGCGCCCTGCAGGTGCGGAAGCCGGCCGTGAGCGCCGATGCGCGCGGCAGCGCCGCCGCCGCGCGCGACGCGGCGCAGGCGCTGGCCGACGAGCTTGGCACCTGGCTCGCCGAGCTGGCGCGCGAGAAGCCTGTCATCATTGAACGCTGCCGTACCTGACCTACACGACCCGAGGACATCCATGGCCAATCCCTACGCTTCCGGGCTGGACAAGAATCCGGCCAACTACGTGCCGCTGACGCCGCTCTCCTTCATCGAACGCTCGGCCTACATCTATCCCGAGCGGATCGCTTCCATCCATGGCCGGCGCCGCTACACCTGGCTGCAGGCCTACCAGCGCAGCCGGCGCCTGGCCTCGGCCCTGGCGGCACGGGGAGTCGGCGCCGGCGACACGGTAGCGGTGATGCTCAACAACACGCCGGAGATGTTCGAGTGCCATTTCGGCGTGCCGATGTGCGGCGCCGTGCTCAACACGCTGAACACGCGGCTGGATGCCGAAACCATCGCCTTCATGCTCAACCACGGCGAGGCGGGGGTGCTGATCACCGACCGCGAGTATTCGCCGATGGTGAAGAAGGCGCTGGCGGAGCTGGGTCGCGAGATATTCGTCGTCGATGTCGATGATTCCGAGTACGGCGGTCCCGGCGAGCGCCTCGGCAGCATCGACTACGAGGCCTTCATTGCCGGCGGCAATCCCGACTATGCCTGGCAGAACCCCGCCGACGAATGGGATGCGATCTCTCTCAATTACACCTCGGGCACCACCGGCAACCCCAAGGGCGTGGTCTACCACCATCGCGGCGCCTACCTCAACGCGCTGTCCAACATCGTCTCCTGGGGCATGCCGCCGCAATCGGTCTACCTGTGGACGCTGCCGATGTTCCACTGCAACGGCTGGTGCTTTACGTGGACCGTGGCGGCCAATTCCGGCACCAACGTCTGCCTGCGCCGCGTGGATCCGAAGCTGATCCTCGACGCCATCCGCGAGCACAAGGTCAGCCACTACTGCGGCGCGCCCATCGTCCATTCGATGCTGGTCAGCGCCCCGGCTGAGTGGCGCGAGGGGATCAACCACAAGGTCTCGGCGCTGGTCGCCGCCGCGCCGCCGCCGGCCGCCGTGATCGAGGGCATGGGCAATATCGGCTTCAACATCACCCACGTCTATGGCCTGACCGAAACCTACGGCCCTGCCGCCGTCTGCGCCAAGCACGACGAGTGGCTGGAACTGCCGCTGGACGAGCAGGTGCGCCTGAACGGACGCCAGGGCGTGCGCTACCACTGCCAGGAAGGCATCACGGTGATGGACCCGGAGACCATGCAGCCGGTGCCCTGGGACGACCAGACCATGGGCGAGATCATGTTTCGCGGCAACCTCGTGATGAAGGGCTACCTGAAGAATCCGCGGGCCACCGAGGATGCCTTCCGTGGCGGCTGGTACCACACCGGCGACCTCGCCGTGATGCAACCCGACGGCTACGTCAAGATCAAGGACCGCAGCAAGGACGTGATCATTTCCGGTGGCGAGAACATTTCCTCGATCGAAGTGGAAGACACGCTGTATCGCCACCCGGCGGTGATGGGTGCCGCCGTGGTCGCCACTCCCGACGAAAAGTGGGGCGAGGTGCCCTGCGCCTTCATCGAGCTGCGCGAAGGCGCCAGCGTCACGGCCGAGGAACTGACCGAGTTCTGCCGCGAGCGCATGGCGCGCTTCAAGGTACCGAAAAAGTTCATCTTCGAAGCACTGCCGAAAACTTCGACCGGCAAGATCCAGAAATACGTGCTGCGCGAGAAGGCCAGGTCGACCACGGCCATCGAGTAGCCGGCTGGCCCCGCGGCAAAATGAACGACTGATACAGGACATAAAGGAGACAGCACCATGAATGCACCCAGTGAAACGACATTGCCCATCCTGCTGCGCAGCGACAGCGAAGGCGTTGCGACCCTGACGCTCAACCGGCCGACGCAGTTCAATTCCCTGTCCGTGGAACTGCTGGCCGAATTGCAGGCTGGGCTCGAGGCGATTGCCGCCGACAACACCGTGCGCGCGGTGGTCATCGCCGGCGCCGGCAAGGCCTTCTGCTCCGGATGCGACCTCAAGCAGATGCGCGCCAACCCGAGCAAGGCCCACCAACAGAAACTGTTCAAGGCCTGTGCCAGGATGATGTCGACGCTGACCCGGATTCCGCAGCCGGTGATAGCGCGCGTCCACGGCATCGCCACGGCGGCGGGCTGCGAGTTGGTCGCGATGTGCGACCTGGCGGTGGCGGCGGATGGCGTCAAATTCGCGGTATCCGGCGTCAATCTCGGCCTGTTTTGCTCGACGCCCTCGGTGGCACTGGGGCGCGCCATGAGTCGCAAGCAGGCCATGGAGATGTTGGTGACCGGTGATTTCATCGATGCCGTCGAGGCGCAGCGGCGTGGCCTGGTGAATCGCGTGGCGCCGCTGGAGCAGCTCGATGCCGAAGTGAAAAAATTTACCGATTCGATATGTGCCAAGTCGCCCGTGGCCCTGACCATGGGCAAGCAGGTGTTCTACAGGCAACTCGAAATGGGCCTCGACGGCGCTTACCAATTGGCGGCCGAAACCATGGCCTGCAACATGATGGCCGCGGATGCCGCCGAAGGCATCGATGCCTTCATGCAAAAGCGCAAGCCGGAGTGGAAGGGCTGCTGAAGGGTCGACGCCGGCGCCGCGGCGTTTGAGAGGATGGAACCGGTTCCCGGGCCCGACCGGGCAGCGCAACTACTGAGCCTGATCGATGCGCTGGTCGCTGAAGTGCGGCCCGGCGCGCGCAGCCGCGCAAGGATCGACAGCCGGCTCGACAAGGACCTCGGCCTCGACAGCCTGGCGCGCGTGGAATTGCTGGCGCGCATCGAGCGGGCCTTCGGCGTGCGCCTGGCCGACGACCTGCTGGGCACGGCGGAAACCCCGCGCGATCTGCTGGCGGCCGTTACCGTCGGAGTTCTGGCGGACGGCGTGGCCGCCAGCAGCCATGGGCACTGGCAGACATCCCAGGCGACCGGGGAGGGCCGCCCGGACGGCGCGGCGACCCTGGGCGAAGTCCTCTACTGGCACGCGCAGCGCCATCCCGACCGACCCCATGTGCTGTTCCAGCGCAGCGCCACGGAAACCGTGACGCTGACATACGGTCAGTTGCTGGGCGCCGCGCGCGAGGTCGCCGGCGGCCTGCGCAAGGGCGGCGTCCTTCCCGGCCAGTGCGTCGCGCTGATGCTGCCCACCGGGCTGGAATTCTTTCATGCCTTCTACGGCATCCTGCTGGCCGGCGCGGTGCCGGTGCCGATCTACCCGCCGACGCGGCCGGGCCAGGTCGAGGACCACCTGCGCCGCCAGGCCGGGATATTGCAGAACTGCGAAGCCGTGGCGCTGCTCAGCTTCGACGCGGCGCGCATGGTGGCTCACATCCTGTCCGGGCTGGTGCCGACCCTGCGCCAGGTGACGACGCCGGAGGAATTGCGCGTTGCGGGCAGGGCGGCGCCGGTCGCCGACCATCGCGGCCAGGGTGCCGAGATCGCTTTCATCCAATACACCTCCGGCTCGACCGGAAATCCCAAGGGCGTTACCCTCGATCACGGCAATCTGCTGGCCAACATCCGTGCCTGGGGCGAGGCCGTGGCCCTGACGCCGGCGGATGTGGTGGTGAGCTGGTTGCCGCTGTATCACGACATGGGCCTGATCGGCGCCTGGCTGGGCAGCCTCTATCATGCCTGTCCGCTGGTGCTGATGTCGCCGCTGGATTTCCTGGCGCGGCCCGAGCGCTGGCTGTGGGCCATCCATGAACACCGCGGCACGGTGACCGCCGCGCCCAATTTCGCCTTCGAACTGTGCCTGCGCCACCTTGATCCGCAGCGTTTGCGGGGGCTCGACCTTTCCTCCTGGCGCTATGCGGCGAATGGCGCCGAGCCGGTCGCGGCGGAAACCCTGGCGCGCTTCGCCGCCGCCTTTCGTCCTTACGGTTTTCGCAGCGAGACGCTGGCGCCGGTCTATGGCCTGGCCGAATGCTCGGTCGGCCTGGCCGTCTCGCCGCCGGGCCGCGGGCCGCTGGTGGACCGCGTGCAACGCGAGGCGCTGGCCGCCGGCGTGGCACTGCCGGCAGCGGCCGACGACGCACGCGCCTTGCAACTGGTGGCCTGCGGACGGCCCCTGCCCGGGCACGAGGTGCGCATCGTCGATGAAGCCGGCGGCGAACTGCCTGCGCGCCGCGTCGGCCGCCTGGAATTTCGCGGGCCCTCGGCGACGCGCGGCTATTACCGCAATGCCGAAGCCAGTGCGCGGCTGATCCGCGACGGCTGGCTGGATTCGGGAGACCTGGCCTACCTCGCCGACGGCGACATATTCATCACCGGCCGCATCAAGGACATGATCATTCGCGGCGGGCGCAACCTCTATCCCTATGAGCTGGAAGAGGCGGTCGGCGGCATTTCCGGCGTGCGCCGCGGCTGTGTCGCCGTGTTCGGCGTCACGGTGGCCGGAGAGGGCACCGAGAAGCTGGTGGTGGTGGCGGAAAGCCGCGAACGCGACGAGGCCGCGCGCGAGGAGCTGATACGCCGCATCAATGCGCTGACCGTGGACTTGCTCGGAACCCCGCCCGACGACGTGGTGCTGGCGCCGCCGCATGCGGTGCTGAAGACGTCGAGCGGCAAGATCCGCCGCGCCGCGACGCGCGAACTGTACTCCGGCGTCGGCTTCGGCACGGGTGGCCATGCGCTTTGGCTGCAACTGGCCCGGCTGGGTGGCGCCGGTTTGCGGCATCGCATGGTTGTCGGCTTCAGTCGCGTCGCGGCGCGGCTTTATGGTATTTGGGCCTGGAGCATGTTCGGCCTCGCCGCACTGCCGGCGGTGGCCGGCATCCTGCTGCTGCCCGGCATCGAGCGGCGCTGGCGTTTCGCGGCGGTGCTGGCGCGGGCTTCTGCGTGGGCGTGCGGCATTCCGCTGCGCGTCGACGGACTGCAACACATGGCGACGCCGACGGTGCTGGTCGCCAACCACGCCAGCTATGTCGACGCCATCGTGCTGGCGGCGCTGCTGCCGTGGCCGGTGAGCTTCGTCGCCAAGCAGGAGCTGGCCGGGCACGGGCTGGCCGGGCCGCTGCTGCGGCGCCTGGGCACGGTCTTCGTCGAACGCTTCGACGCGCGCCAGGGCGTGGATGATGTGCGGCGCCTGTCCGCGCTGGCCGCCGGGCGGCCGTTGTTTTTCTTCGCCGAGGGCACCTTCACCCGCCGCCCGGGCCTGCGGCCCTTTCGTCTCGGCGCCTTCCAGGTCGCCGCGCAGAATCGGTTGAGCGTGACGCCGGTGGCCCTCAACGGCAGCCGCGAACTGTTGCCCGACGGCAGTTGGCTGCCGCGGCGGGTGCCGCTGCGCATCGTCATCGGCGCGCCCATTGTGCCGCAGGGCGACGGCTGGTCGGCCGCGCTGCGGCTGCGCGACGCGGCGCGGGCGGCGATCCTGGCCGATTGCGGCGAGCCGGACCTGGCAGGGGACGGGCGATGAGCCGCCCGGTGCTGGCCGCAGGCGTGCGCGTGCGCGAAGTCTGGGCCTGGGCCATGTACGACTTTGCCAATTCGGCCTATACCACCACCGTGGTGACCGCCATCTTCAATGCCTATTTCGTCGCCGTGGTGGCCGGCGGCGCGGCCTGGGCGACGCTGGCCTGGACCACCACGCAGGCGATCGCCAGCGTCGCCATCATGCTCACGGCGGCCAGTGTCGGCGCCTATGCAGATCGCCATGGCGCGAAGAAGAAGCTGCTGGCGCTGACTACCTGCGGCTGCGTGATGGCGACCGCCGCGCTGTTCTGGGTGGGGCCAGGCGACGTGCTGCTGGCGATGGGCCTGGTGGCGATCGCCAGCTTCTTCTTCGGCAGTGGCGAGAACATCGTCGCTGCTTTCCTGCCGGAACTCGCGGGCGGCGACGATCTGGGCAAGGTGTCGGGCTGGGGCTGGAGCTGGGGCTACCTGGGCGGCATGAGCTGCCTAGGCCTCTGCCTGGCCTGGATCCTGGCCGCCAAGGGGCGCGGCGAGGGGGCCGAGAGCTTCGTGCCGGCCGCGATGCTGATCACCGCAGTCTTCTTCGCCGTGGCATCGGCGCCGACTTTCATTTTCCTGCGCGAGCGCGTGCCGGTGCACGCCGCGGCAGGAGTCGGCACGGAGATCGACGCGCTGGCACGGCGGCTGCGGCTCACCCTGCACGAGGCGGGACGCTTTCCCGACATGGCGCGCTTCCTGATCTGCCTGCTGTGCTACCAGTCAGGCGTCTTCGCCGCCATCGCACTGGCGGCGATCTACGCGCAGGAGGCGATCGGCTTCAGCGCCGAAGACAACATCAAGCTGTTCTTCGTGGTGAATGGCACGGCGGCGATCGGTGCCTTCGCCTTCGGCTACCTGCAGGACCGGCTCGGTCATGTGCGCACCATTGCCCTGACGCTGGTCGGCTGGCTGCTGATGACGGGCATTGCCCTGGACTCGGACAGCCGCGCACAGTTCTGGCTGGCGGCCAACATCGCCGGGTTGTGCCTGGGTTCCAGCCAGTCGGCGGCGCGCGCCCTGGTCGGGCTGTTCGCGCCGGCGGCGCGGCGCGCCGAATTCTTCGGCCTGTGGGGGCTGGCGATGAAGCTGGCGGCGATCGCCGGGCCGATGACCTATGGCCTGACCACCTGGCTTTCCGGCGGCAATCACCGGCTGGCACTGGGCATCACCGGACTGTATTTCGTCGGCGGGTTGGTGCTGCTGATCGGACTCGACGAAAAGCGCGGCCGCGCCGCTGCCCTGGCCGACGGGATTTAGCGACAGGCCGCCGCCACCCGGCGCAGCTTTTCGAGAATGTTCTGCGCCTCTTCCATGCCATTGACCGGAATCCTGGCGTCGTGCCCGGCGCCGAATGCGCCACCACCGTAATAGATTCTGACTTCGCTGCGCGTCGCCTCGACGTACTGCACGATGCCGAGGTTGATCCAGCGCCGCTTGCCGTTTTCGTCGGTCGGCACTTCGTAGAGGCAGAAGGCCGTCGAGCCGGGAATCACAGGCTGGGCTTGTGCCCAGCAACTGCCCGCCAGTACAAGAGTGGCAAGCAGCAGGGGAATCATGGGCGCCGGAATCGCGCTGCGGCCGGGCATGCCTTACTTCGGCGGCGCCATCTTTTGCCGCAACGCCTGGCGTTCCTGCTCGTGCCTATCGTGCAGTGTCCTGCGTTCCTTGTGATGGCGGTCCTCAAGGTCGCGCTGCTCCAGGCGCTGCTTGTCCTCCATCGCGCGCATTTCCTTTTTCATCTGCTCCTGCTTGGCTTCGCGCTCCTGCTGCCTTGCCTTCATGTCGCCGCCCGGTCCTTCGGCGCGGAGCGGGGCGGCGCCAAGCGCAAGGGCGCAGAGCAGGCCGAGGGCGGTCAATTTGATCATGGCGTTCTCCCACGTGAAGTTTCAGTTTAGCCCAAGGAGAGGAGTGGATCACGGATGGCGGTAATCCCCTGTGGCGGAGTTGTCTTTCACCGGCTTGCGCAAACCGGAAGCCCACAGCATAATCAGTCGCAACAGAGGCGGAGGCGCGGATGGTCAGCGCCCAAATAACGAAAAGAGCTTGATGGCAGATGACTGCATTCTCGAGACGAGCGGTCTCGTCAAGGAGTTCCGCGGCTTCGTTGCGGTGAATGGCGTGGACCTCAAGATCAGGCGCGGCCACATCCACGCGCTGATCGGCCCCAACGGGGCGGGCAAGACCACTTGCTTCAACCTGCTGACCAAGTTTCTCGAACCGACGCGTGGCAGCATCCGCTTCAATGGCGTCGACATCACCGCCGAGGCGCCCGAGCACATCGCCCGTCGCGGCATCGTGCGTTCCTTCCAGATTTCCGCCGTGTTCCCCCATCTCACCGTGCTGGAAAACGTGCGCATCGCCCTGCAGCGCAAGTTGGGCACCAGCTTCCATTTCTGGAAATCCGACCGCAGTCTCGATCGGCTCAACGATCGCGCCATGGAACTGCTGAGCTCGGTCGGGCTGGAAGAGCATGCGGGCATGGTCACGGTGGAGATGCCCTATGGCCGCAAGCGTGCGCTGGAAATCGCCACCACGCTGGCGCTCGACCCCGAACTCATGCTGCTGGACGAACCCACCCAGGGCATGGGGCACGAAGACGTGCACCGGGTCATGGAACTGATCAAGCAGGTTTCAGCCAACCGCACCATCCTCATGGTCGAACACAACATGAAGGTGGTGGCGGGCATCTCCGACACCCTGACCGTGCTGGCCCGCGGTTCGGTGCTGGCCGAGGGGCCCTACGCGGAAGTCGCCGCCAATCCACTGGTCATCGAAGCCTACATGGGGACCGAAGTGGACGAACTGGCTTCGCCGGCGGGGCACTGAAATGAAACCCACCTTGGTATCGAGTCTGGTGCGTGATCGGGAGGGCGGGGCATTCTGCGCTGCTCATGTCCTCCGTCGGCGCCCCTTGGGCGCCTCCGCCCCCTTTACTTCGCTGCACAGAACGCCCCACCCTCCCGATCAGGTGACGATGGCGCGGTTTTACGGTAGCAAGGCGCAAACGGATCTCGCCAAGGATGGCGGGTGTCCGTCTCCGGTAAGTAAAGGAGGAGGAGCGGGCGCAGCCCGGGACGGGGGACATGGACGGAGACGGACACCCGCCATCCTTGGCGCCCGCATACCGCTGGCAATCAACACGTCGTGGCTGCGCGAAGCACGGCGGAGCAACTGACATGAGCGCCACCGAATTTCTCCGGGTTTCGGATCTCCACGCTTTTTACGGTGAGTCGCACGTACTGCATGGCATGGATTTCACGGTGCGGCGCGGCGAGTGCATTTCACTGCTCGGGCGCAATGGCGCCGGGCGCACCACCACGCTGCGCGCGATCCTCGGCCTGACCGGCCGGCGCACCGGTTCGATCATGCTCAACGGCCGCGAAGTCATCGACATGCCCTCGCATCGCATCGCCCAGCTCGGCGTCGGCTATTGCCCGGAAGAGCGCGGCATCTACGCCAGCCTCAGTTGTGAGGAGAACCTGCTGCTGCCGCCGCAGGTGGGCAGCGGCGGCCTGAGCCTGGATGAGATTTATGGCATGTTCCCCAATCTCAGGGAGCGCCGCCACAGCCAGGGCACGCGGCTTTCCGGCGGCGAGCAGCAGATGCTGGCGATGGCGCGCATCCTGCGCACCGGGGCCAGGCTGTTGCTGCTCGACGAAGTTTCCGAAGGACTGGCGCCGGTCATCGTGCAGAAGCTGGGCGAGGTGATCAGGAAGCTGAAGGAACGCGAATACACCATCATCCTGGTCGAACAGAACTTCCGTTTCGCCGCGCCGCTGGCCGACCGCATGTTCATCGTCGAGCACGGCCAGGCGGTGGCCGAAATCGCGCAGCACGAAATCCGTGAAAAGCAGCACTTGCTGCAGGAGTACCTCGGCGTTTGAATATTCGGATGCCGTCAATTCTTACCTAGGAGGAGACACCATGATGAAACGTAAACTGCTGGCCCTGAGCCTTTCCGCACTGTTTCTGCCGGCGGCCGGCTCCGCGCTGGCCCAGGCCGGCAAGATTTCCGGCGACGTGGTCAAGGTCGCCGTGCTGACAGACATGTCCGGGGTGTATTCGGCCCTGGGTGGCAAGGGCTCGGTACTCGCGGCCGAGATGGCCATCGAGGATTTCAAGGCGCAGTTCAAGCCGAAATTCAAGATCGAACTGGTCTCCGCCGACCACCAGAACAAGGCCGATGTCGGCTCCAACAAGGTGCGCGAGTGGTACGACACGCAGGGCGTGGACATGGTCACCGACGTGCTGAATTCCGGCGTGGCCATTGCCGTGGCCAAGGTGACGACGGAAAAGAACAAGATCATGCTGAACACCGGCGCCGCGTCGACCCGGCTGACCAACGAGGACTGCGCGCCGGGCAACGTGGTGCATTACACCTATGACACCTATGCGCTGGCGAACGGCCCCGGCAAGGCCGTGACCAAGCAGGGCAAGGACAGCTGGTTCTTCCTCACCGCCGACTATGCTTTCGGCCATTCCCTGGAGAAGGACACCATGGAAGCGGTCAAGGCCACCGGCGGCAAGGTGCTGGGTGCCGTCCGCCATCCGCTGAATGCCTCGGATTTCTCGTCCTTCCTGCTCCAGGCACAGGCGTCCAAAGCCAAGGTGATTGGCCTGGCCAACGCCGGTGGCGACACCATCAACTCGATCAAGGCGGCCAACGAGTTCGGCATCACCAAGACGCAGACCCTGGTGGGCCTGCTTACCACGGTGGTCGACATTCACGCCCTGGGCCTGCCGACCACGCAAGGCATGATGTTCACCGAGGGTTTCTACTGGAACCTGAACAAGGAAACGCGCGAATTCAGCCGCCGCTTCTTCAGCAAGCACAAGGGCATGCCTAACATGCTGCCGGCCGGCACCTATTCGGCGGTGCTGCACTACCTGAAGGCGGTGCAGGCAGCCGGGACCGACGACACGGCGGCGGTGATGAAGCAGATGAAGGCCACGCCGATCAACGACGCCTTCGCCAAGGGCGGCAAGATTCGCGAGGATGGCCGCATGGTTCATGACATGTACTTGGTCGAGGTCAAGAAGCCCGCCGATTCCAAGGAGCCGTGGGACTACTACAACGTGAAGCAGGTGATCCCCGGCGACGAGGCCTTCCAGCCGATGGCGCTGTCGCGTTGCGCCGCCGTGGCCAAGAAGTAAAGTCCGGGAGTGATGTTCGCATGACGGAGATTTTCGGCGTACCGATCCAGGCACTGATGGGCCAGCTCATGCTGGGCCTGGTCAACGGATCCTTCTATGCCGTCCTGAGCCTGGGGCTTGCCGTGATCTTCGGCATGCTGAACATCATCAACTTCGCCCATGGCGCCCTCTACATGACGGGCGCCATGCTGGCCTGGGTCGGACTGGAGTACCTGGGCCTGGGCTACTGGTGGGCTCTGGTACTGGCGCCGATCTGCGTCGGGCTGATCGGCATTGCAATCGAGCGCCTGATGCTGCAATGGCTGTACAAGCTGGACCATCTCTACGGCCTGTTGCTGACCTTCGGCCTGGCCCTGATGATCGAGGGCCTGTTCCGCGACCTCTACGGTGTCGCCGGCCAGCCCTATTCCATCCCCGAAGAATTGTCGGGTGCCTTCAATCTCGGCTTCATGTTCCTGCCCAAGTATCGCGCCTGGGTCATCCTCGCGTCGCTGTCGGTCTGCCTCGCCACCTGGTACATGATCGAGAAGACGCGGCTGGGCGCCTACCTGCGCGCCGCCACGGAAAATCCCAAACTGACCCAGGCTTTCGGCATAAACGTGCCGCTGATGGTGATGCTGACCTACGGCTTTGGCGTCGGCCTGGCCGGGTTTGCCGGCGTGCTGGCTGCCCCGGCCTCCCAGGTCGGCCCGCTGATGGGCTCCAACCTGATCATCGTCGTGTTTGCTGTGGTGGTGATCGGCGGCATGGGTTCGATACTCGGTTCGGTGGTGACCGGCCTTGGCCTTGGCATCATCGAGGGCATGACAAAAGTGTTCTGGCCCGAGGCCAGTTCGACGGTGGTGTTCATGATCATGGCGGTGGTGCTGATGATCCGCCCGGCCGGCCTGTTCGGGAGGGAAAAATGAGCCGGAACGTGAGCATCGCCTATCTGATCGGGCTCGGCCTGCTGCTGCTGGCGCCGATGTTCATCTATCCGATCCTGGTGATGAAGGTGCTGTGCTTCGCGCTCTTCGCCTGCGCCTTCAACCTGCTGCTGGGTTACACGGGGCTGCTGTCCTTCGGTCACGCGGTGTTCCTCGGCAGCGCGGCCTATGTCACCGGCCACGCGCTGAAGGTCTGGCAATTGCCGACCCTGCTCGGCCTGCTCGCCGGCACCGGCGCCGCAACGCTGCTGGGCTGGGTGATCGGCAGCCTGGCGATCCGCCGCCAGGGCATCTATTTCGCCATGGTGACGCTGGCGCTGGCGCAGATGGTGTTCTTCTTCTTCCTCCAGGCGCCCTTCACCGGCGGCGAGGACGGCCTGCAGGGCGTGCCGCGCGGCAGCCTGTTCGGCCTCGACCTGGCCGATGACATCAACCTCTATTATCTCGTGCTGGCGATCTTCGCCGCTTCCTTCTGGCTGATCCAGCGCACCATCCATTCGCCCTTCGGCCAGATCCTCAAGGCGATTCGCGAGAACGAACCGCGGGCGATTTCACTGGGCTATGACGTGGCGAAATACAAGCTGCTGGCCTTCGTGCTCTCGGCCGGCCTCGCGGGCCTCGCCGGGGCGACCAAGACCCTGGTGTTCAAGTTCGCCACGCTGACCGACGCCCACTGGCACACCTCGGGCGAAGTGGTGCTGATGACCCTGCTGGGTGGCATGGGCACGGTATTCGGCCCGGTGGTCGGAGCGACGGTGATCGTCACGCTGCAAAACGAGCTGGCCGACAAGGTCGGTTCGCTGGTCACCGTGATCATGGGCGCCATCTTCGTGATCTGCGTGCTGGCCTTCAGGCGCGGCATCGTCGGCGAATCCCTGGCGCTCTACAATCGCATGACCGGGCAGAAGACCTGAGTCAGACCCTGCGCAGCAGCACCACCAGCATCGCGATCGCCATCGACGTGAATGCGATCAGCGACCACTCGGCGATCGAGAGGCCGATGAACTTCCAGCCGGCTTCGGAACACAGCCCGGACGCCTCGAACATCAGCGGCCACTGGGTTCCGGCCCACACAACGAGGTGTTCCCACCATGGCTGGTCGGCGGTGCAACTGACGCCTTTGGCGAAGCGCTGCAGCCAGGTCTGGTAGGCGGCAATGCTGGCGCCGGTCAGCGCCGTGACCAGCATCGCCAGCGCGCCGAGGCGACGGGGCAGCGGCGAGCGCGCCAGCAGCCACACCGGAATCGCCTCGAACGCCAGCAGCAGATAGAGCATGCGCTGCAGGATGCACAACGGGCAGGCTGCCAGATTCAGGGTGTGGGCCAGAATCAGGCCGCCGCCGACCAGGCCCACTGCAACCAGTCCGGTCACGGCGACGAGCCCGCGCGGCGCCAGCAGCGGGCGCAGGACAGTCATCGGTTACTTGCCCTTGCGTTCCTGGCGCGCTTTGGCGATCACGCTGTCGGTGATGCGCAGCAGGTCGTCGTAGCTGCTCGCGGCCTCGTTGTTGATCAGGAATTTGCCATCGACGGCCAGCGACGGCACGCCGCCGATGCGGGCTGCCGTGGCGTCCGCGTCGGCGCGCTGCACCTTGCTCTGCATCGAGAAACCGGAGAAGGCCTCGCCGAACTTCTTGGCGTCGGCGCCCTTGCCCGTCGCCCAGGAGATCACGGCATCGTCGGTCTTGAATGTGACGCGCTGCTCGTGCAGGGCGATGAACACGGCTGTATCCAGTTTCGCCAGGTCGCCAGTGGCTTCCAGTGCGAAGAAGATCCGCGAGAGACGCGCCCACTCGGGACGGTTGAAGCTCACCGGGATGCGACGAAAGCTGACGTCCTTCGGCAGGGAAGCGGCCCACTTGCCGACGATCGGGTGGAAGTCGCTGCAGTGCGGGCAGCCGTAGGAGAAGAACTCGATGACCTCGATCTTGTCCTTCGGCGTAGCCAGGGACGGACTGATGAGCTTGTATTCGCGGCCGACCTGCGGTTCGGCCGCCAGGCCCGGAGCCGACAGGGCGAAGCAGGAAACGAGACCGGCGAACAGCAGGGAAAGCAGCTTTTGCATGAAAATCTCCGTTGTAAAAGTGACTATGAGTGGAATTGTAAGTCAGCGTTCCCCATACAATGGCTGAAAACGAAAATTTACGGGGGGCGGGATTGCGATGGACCGTTTGGCGGCGATGCAGACTTTCGTGAGGGTGGCCGAAGCCGGCAGTTTCACCGCGGTGGCCGACCAGTTAAACGTGGCGCGCTCCGCGGTGACGCGCCAGATCGCGGCACTGGAAGCGCATCTCGGAGTCAAATTGATGGCGCGCAGCACGCGCCGCCTGTCGCTGACCGAGGCCGGCACGACCTATCTCGAAGAATGCCGTGCCATACTCGACCGCATCGCCGAGGCCGAAGGCGGTCTGGCCGGCGAGCGACAAACCCTGCGCGGCACGATACGCACCACCGTGCCCCTGAGCTTCGGCCTGCTGCACCTGACGCCGCTGATTCTGGAGTTTTCCCGCGCCCACCCCGATATCCGCGTCGATCTCGATTTCAACGACCGGCGCGTGAACCTGATCGAGGAGGGCATGGACCTCGGCTTGCGCATCACCGCGGGACTGCCGGATACCACCGTGGCGCGGCGTCTGACCACCTGCCGTTCGGTGGTGGCGGCGTCGCCGGGCTACCTGAAGCGCCACGGCGAGCCGAGGCATCCCGACGAACTGGCGCGCCACGCCTGCCTCGCCTATTCGCTGAGTTCGCGCAACACCTGGACCTTCCTCATCGACGGCATGCCGCATGCCGTCGAAATCAGCGGACCGATCACCGCCAACAACGGCACGGTCCTGGAGGAGGCCGCGATGCTCGACATGGGCATCGTCTACCAGCCCACCTTCATATCCGCCGAGGCCGTCCGCCAGGGCAGGCTGGTGCCTATACTCAGGAATTTCCCGATACCCGTGCTCGACATGTATGCAGTGTTTCCCGGCAACCGCTTCGTGCCTCGGCGGGTACGCGCCTTCGTCGATTTCCTTGCCGCGCGCCTGGGCCCCGAGCCGTATTGGGATCGTGGTCTGCCGCTCGCATAGCGCCATCATGGACATGCCGAAAAACCGTTTCAAGCAGGGGCTGCGCGAACATCGCCACCAGGTCGGATTGTTCGTCGGCCTGGCCAGCCACTACAGCATGGAAATCCTTGCCGGCGCCGGTTTCGACTGGCTGCTGATCGACGCCGAACACACGCCCAACACCCCCGCCAGCGTCCTTGCGCAACTGCAGGCGGCGGCGCCTTATCCGGTGCAACTGCTGGTGCGGCCGATGAGCCACGACCCCGCGCTGATCAAGCAGTACCTCGACATCGGCGCGCAGACCCTGCTGCTGCCGCTGGTGGACACTGCGCAACAGGCCAGGGAATTGGTGCGCGCGATGCGCTACCCACCGCGGGGCATTCGCGGTGTCGCCGCATCGCTGGCGCGCGCGGCGCACTGGAACGGCGTCGCGGACTACGTGAAACATGCCGATGACGAAGTCTGCCTGGTGGTCCAGGTCGAGACGCGCGCCGGACTGGATAACCTCGATGCCATCCTTGCCGTCGAGGGCGTCGATGCTGTCTTCATCGGACCGGCCGATCTCGCTGCCTCGCTGGGCCATCTGGGCGAGCCCGGACATCCCGAGGTGCGGGCCGCGATCGAGGCGGCGCTGCGGCGCATCGCCGCCAGCGGCAGGGCCGCCGGTGTCTTCGTCACCGACCCGGGCCTTGCCCGGCACTACCGCGACTGCGGCGCCAGCTTCATCGCCGTCGGCGGCGACACCACCTTGCTGCGCGGCGCCGCGCTGACACTGTCCGCCACCTTTCGCGACAACGCGGAAGGCATCGAAACCTGAGCCGCGGACATGACTGCGATCGATAAGCACTGGTGGCGATTCCGGGCGGTCGCGCGATGAGACGGCGGGAAAGCGGGCTCTTCATCCAGTGGATACGGGACGTGGCGTCGGCGGAAGGCGATTCGATGGCGCCATACCGCGACCGCATCATGCTGGCGATGGGCGGCGTGACGGTGGTGTTGCTGACGCCATTCACGATCAACAATTTCCTGCAGGGCCGCCTTCCCGTGGCGCTGATACTGGTGGTGGTTCAGGGGATCACCTTCGTCAATGTCTTCGCGGTATGGCGCGGGCGTCGCGCGCCGGTGCCGTCGGCGCTGCTGCTGCTGCCCTTTGTCGCCGGAATCACCGCGGCGGTGATCGTGCAAGGCGTTCCCGGCGTGCTGTGGAGCTACCCGGTGATCGTCTACAGCTACTTCGTCCTCACGCGCCGGATTGCCGTCGCCTGCAGCCTGGCGCTGCTCGCCTACCTGACCTGGCTGACCCTGCACTTCATCGACGCCGCGCTCGCGGTGCGGCTGTTCGCCACTTTGTTGCTCACCATCATCATGATCAACATCGTGCTAAACG
>Ga0209514_10005432_pt1 | contig 16296 bp, 16 predicted proteins | sample Subgrocontami58m_FD_187452 | JGI IMG/M metagenome (GOLD analysis project Ga0209514, IMG submission 187452) | Subsurface groundwater microbial communities from S. Glens Falls, New York, USA - GMW37 contaminated, 5.8 m (SPAdes) (version 3) | ecosystem: Environmental > Aquatic > Deep subsurface >...
ACTATTCTTTGAATAGTGGTTTAGTAAGCTAAACCCAAATATTGCTGGAATTCCGAGTGTGCTCAAAAACCGCTATAACATTTGCGATAAGCAATATGCCACCCATCTATGATGGGTGGTTTTTGACTCAACGTCGCTTCCCAGCATCTGCTTAGGTGGAATGGGAGCCCAGCTCAGGAAAATATAGCTGGCATTCCCAATGAATTTGCGTCGAGGGGGAGCACTAAACTGGTAGCCTACACTTCAGAATGCCGAGGCGCACTAGATTTCATCGAAAATCATAGATTTTCGAGTGTGATCGAAAATGCGTAGCATTTATCGACATGTCCCGAAGGGACGGATTGAAATAATAAAAAATTAATAAAACAAACTATTTGTCAATAGAATGCCCTAAAATCAAATAAAAAAAGAAATAATATTCTTACTCTATTCTTGTTGTTATTTGTCCAACATTATTGTGGCTTAAGCCTGTTTCTATTATTGTATAAGAAATGTTGAGTTGGGCATTATATTTCGAACCAGTTAACGGTTGGTTGCCTGCAGTTACTGGGTCTGAGTCGCATGTGATTGTGTAAGTTCCTTTCTCTCCATTTGCCAATGTCGGCTTTGAAGTCGAGTCAAAGCCACAACCTCCTGCCTTAAGGGTAACAGATGATAGGTCATAACCCAACGAATTCTGTATAACTACCTCAACTTGTATTGGTATTGCCTTATGGTCCAAGCACGCAATTCCACTTTGCAATGTGCACTTAGCTGGCAAAAATTTGTCAGGGCTTAAAACACCAAAATAAGCAAGAGCTCCAATTGCCACTAAAACAACAAGTATAGCCCATCCATAAGTCATTAAAAATTCCAATGCTGCTTGGGATTTTTTCATCATGATTCACCTCATATTTTCATTAATCTAATTTATTTAGCCTTCAACTTTTGTATTTAAATTTCCATAGGCTGTTTTTGTAAGGCTAGTGTCTTTTTCAGTATAACCCATAGTAATGTCAGCCTTGAATTTCTCTTTTGCAGCTCCATTGCTGCATACAGGCGGCCCATCAACAACAAATGTTTGCTGATCACCACTCATCAATGTTGTGGTAAATGTGTCTTGACAACTACCGACTGCTATGCTGTCAATTGTTATAGTTCTTCCAAGTCCATTTGAAATAATAAGAGTAACAGCTGTAGGAGTCACCTTATGGCTCACACACGCGATTCCAGGCTGCAAAATGCACTTCTCCGGCAGAAATTTCTCTGGACTTAAAACACCAAAATAAGCAAGAGCAGCTATTGCAGCAAGAACAACAAGTATAGCCCATCCATAAGTCATCAAGAACTCCATAGCAGCTTGTCCTTTAGTAGAAATCCTCATCAACTCCACCTCATTTTTAAAACCATTTTTTTAAATAACAATTAAATAACTAATATATAAATCTTTCCTAAAAAAATAATCCAAGCAATTTTCCTGCAATTTTCTGCGAAACAAAATAAAGCGTTAGCGATATCGCCATAAAAATTGGTATGTATCTTATTCCTGATTTCACATTGCCTTTTTTGATTGTAGACACCATCATTGCAGAAAACAAAGATGTTATTATCAAAGACACAGTCGCAAAAATCTTGAAATCAGATTGCGAAACCCCAGTTCCCGAAAAGCTCAAGGCTATCCCAACGCTGCTTGCGACATTTGTCGTGCCTCCCAAGGCAGAGCCAAGGTTCTGCACAACCTCTATCAAAACGCCTGACAAGGCAAATAAAAGCGGCGCAGCAGCCACAGTGGCAAATGTGATGAAGATGACATAAGTTGTCACATTGGCAGACATCTCTTTCATCAGTGATTTTTGCTCCTGTATGTTTGCAGCTACCCTGTTAAGCAAGTCTCCAATCTTGCCTCCTGCTTCAACGCCCTCATTTATCATGCTTATAGCCCTTTTTAATATTAATGAGTCGTACCTTGAAGCAAATCTTTCCAAAGCCACTTTTAAATCAACCCCGCTCATTGTTTCCTTGGCAACAACTTCAATCTCCTTTGCCAGAACCCCGAATCTGGGCCTTACAGCATACCACAATGCCTTGTCAATTGTCATGCCAGCGTTTATGTTCGAAGCGGTTAGCTGCAGAAAATCAGGCAAAACCTCTTCTATATCCACTTTCCTCCTGAAAATTTTCAAGTCAACGGCAATGTAAAACATAATCCACATTGCAAATATCAAAAACAAAAAAACAAAAACCCACAGCACAACCATTGATGCAAATATGGTGCCCCACGAAATGCCGTAAGTCACGGAGAAATAATAGATAAGATAGGCTGAAATTGCAAGATTTATTACAATCGCAATGTTGAAGAAGAGCTTAAACAGCTTTTTTGTGTTTATCTCCAAGCCAGCCCTTTCAAGGTAATCCTTAAGCCTTTGTTTTCTCTCCTGGGCTGTTAATTTTTTCTGCTGGGTTTTTTTGTATTTTTTCTTAAAAAACTCTATTCTGCCTTCTGGCTTGGGCTCTGTTTTCACGAGAAAATCCGAAGGATTTTCTGTGCCCCGAAAATCTTTGATTTTCGTTGGTTTTTTAAATATGTTTTTTATATTGAACATGGTGCTTAAACGAGATTGCAAATCCCTGCAGGCAATCAAAACTCAATTGCCGGCCTGGAGAACTTTACCATTGCAATGAACATGAACTGCACAAAGCCGAGGAAGCCTGCAAGAGCAATCAAAATTGTAAGGCTTAGCTCAAATTGTATGAACGAAGAGAGTATGATAAGCATTGTTATCCCCAGCGAAGGCAGAATAACAGCGATTATCATATAAAACATTGCCAAGGGATTCAGCTTCTTGCCGTACTTGTTTACCTCGGTTATCTGGTCTTTTGTTATCTGCTCCATGGCTGAATAGAGGGATTTTGCCACATTGGAGCCAGTCCTTATAGAATTTATAATCTGCCATAAAATCTTCCTGAAGTCGTTTGATGGAATGAATTCAACTGCCTCATTTAATGCATCTTCCATGCTTGTTCCAAAATCAACCTTGTCTGTTATTTCCTTGAAATACCTGCCTATAATCTCGTAATTCTTTGAAACATTAATCATCGCATTGTACAAAGGCACGCCGGATTCAAGCTCTATGATGAGGAATCTGCCGGCAAAAACAATTTCCTTGCTTATTTCCTTCTCTTTTTTTGATATCTTTACATCAGGCAGCCTTATCATATAGAAAAACATGACAAAAAACACTATGGGAACTATGAAAAATAACACTCCTTTAAGGACATCTAATTTTGCAAGCACAAGGAACAATGCAACAACCAATCCTGTTGTCATGTAGAATGCAGAAATAAATGTCTTCTTGATGAAATCTTCTGCCTTGTCCTCCATTCCAGCCTGCTTCAGTTTCATCTTAAGCCCTGGAAATGTCTTTGCAATTCTCTGGAATATTGTATTTAAAGTGCCTGCTTTCATTTGATTTTTGCTTTATTATAGTAAAGGCAACAAATAATTGAGCATAATTATTGCCTTTACTTGTCGAAAATCTTCGATTTTCGAGCACTCGAAAACCATAAGGTTTTCTTTGTAGAGCAAATCAAAGATTTGCGAATGCTCGAAAATCCTTTTAGGATTTATCGACATATTACGAACGGACAACTATTGCTCAATAATTATTGTTCGTGAGTATAAATTTAAAATTTAGTCGGTCAAAATCTTGTTTCTTTTTACGTAACCCATCAAATTATCCTTGTTTGTGTAGTATTCTGCCATTACCCTGCCTACAGTATCAACTGTGTTGATGTTGTTTTTTACAAGCCATTTTAAAACAGCCTCTTTCTCATTTAGTGATTTAGTCAGCTCGCTTCTTGTAAAGCCTGTGAAAAGCTCTATTGTGCTTATCAATGCCTTTGAGTTTGCAACTTTCTTTAAGATTCCTTTTCTTATGTCAAGTTGTATTAATACATTCGGCTCAGAATCAGGCAATATTTCAGCTATCTGGAATGTTTTTCTTACACCAGTTCTTCTGTTCCTGTACTGCACTACTATCATGGATATTGCCGGCAGCATTGTTTTTGGAATCTCGATAGGCGGGTTTGTAAGCCTAGTTATTGTTTCTCTAGTATCGTTTGCGTGCACTGTTGCATAGACAGAATGCCCTGTATGTATCGCCTCGAAAAGCACTTCAGCTTCCATTTTTCTTCTGATTTCTCCCACAATAATCCTGTCAGGCCTCATCCTTAATGAGTTTACAAGCAGGTCAAGCATTGAAACTTCGCCTTTGCCTTCTGGATTTGGAAGCCTTGTCACCATAGGAACCCAATGCAAAAACTTTGGCAATTGAATCTCTCTAGTGTCTTCTATGCTTATAACCCTCTGATTAGGCGGAAAGAAATTTGCAACAACATTAAGCATAGAGGTTTTTCCTGTTGCTGTCCCTCCTGAAATCAAAGTTGATAGCTCGAATTGCACTCCAAGCCATATAAGCGCAGCAGCATCTGCGGATATCGTGTTATCTTTTATGAAGTCTGTAATTGTCCATGGCTTTGCAGCGAACTTTCTTAGCGTGATTGTGTTGCCTGCAACAGAAATCGGCTCAAGTGTGGCATTTACCCTGTCGCCTCCTCTCAGGTGAGCGTCCATTAATGGGTCAAGAATTGTCAATTGCCTTCCTACCCTTCTCCCAATCATTGTAGCGTAATGCCTTATCTGGTCTTCGTTCGCAAGCATTATATTCGTTTTCAGCCAGCCGAATTTTACATGATAAACCCACACAGGCTCTTCAGCGCTGTTGATTGCTATTTCCTCAAGGTTTATGTCATCCATTAATACTTCAATGCTTCCCAAGCCAAGGCTTCTCTGGATAAGATAGGATTTGAGAAAATTAGTTGTGTTTTCATCAGCGTCTGGAAAGTGCTTGTTAACCAATATTGTTATAGCATCCATAAATCTCTGCTCAATAACACCCGTGTCTTTTGTTGTGAGAATATCAACCATGCCTAGGCTTACCTGTGCTGTAAGCTCTTCTCTTATCTTCTCAAGAATTATCTCTGTGTTCTTGCTTATGCTCGAGATTGAAACATCGTACACAGGCACAAACTCGCCTTTTTTTTTGTATATCTTGATTGTAATTGGTATATTATCAGAAATAAAATTGTATGTTGCAATAAGCTTTATATCTTCTTTTTTTTGCACACCGACAGTTATCTTTTTTTCCTCTTCTCTCTTTTTGGCTGCTAGTGCAATTGGAGGAAGCCCTGTAATCCTGACATCACCTTTTATCTCATCTTTTACAGAAGGAAACTCCTCTGAAGTTTTTTCGTGTTTTCTTAGGCTAAATCGTCTGAGCAAAGATGCACACCTCTTTTTTTATTTGATTGATAACTTTCAAATTAATCAGTACAGGCATTCAGTTAATGAAATTAATAATTTTTATTATTTTCTAAAAAACGACATAAATTGCTTAAGTTCAGCCTCAAACGCATTCTTCTTCTTATCAACTTCGCTAAATTTTTTCTCTAAGTCAATCATTTGCTTGCCCACATCGCCGCTTTTAGCAGTCAATTGAAATGACTTGGCTTTTTTAATTAGTTCTATCAGGCTTTTTTCCAGCGCATCTCTGTCTTTGTTTACGTTGTCAACCAAATCCATAACAGCCAATTTCTTGTTGAAAAAATCATTGACTTTCTTCGTTATGTCCTTTACATTTGAAACACTCTTTTGTTTTTTTGATATTTTTTTTACAATTTTTTCTTGAAGTTCAAGAACCTTTTTTTCCTGCTCTTTGCTTTTTTCCAGCAAAGGGTCTATAACCGCTTTTTCTTCTTCTACACGCTGCTTCATCTCGTCTATAAGCATAGTCAGCTTTTCAATATGCAATTCTGAATTTTTTATTGCAGAGTCTTCTTCACCAGCTTTTTTTTCTATTTGCCCTATCATGCTTTTCAGCTCGCTTAATTTTTTATTCAGGACTTTTTCGCTTTCCTCTATTGATTGGGCTTCTGCTTTCTCTTTTGCTAATCCTTCTCTTTCTTTCTTTATATCTGCAATCAGCTCTTGATATTTTCTTTGCTCCTTTAGCACTTGCTTTGTCAATTCCTCTATTTTTTGCTTAGATTCACTCTTTTGCTCTTCAATCTGCTTTTGCAGCTCTTCCCTTAACTGCTGGTAGCGCTCCAACTCTTTCAAGTCCTCTCTTACAGTGTCAAGCTCCATACCAAGCTCTTGCTTCAACCTATCAAATTCACTCTTTACCTTTTTTAATTCATCAGCTTGTTTTTCAAGAAAGCTTAAACTCACCTCTGCTTTTCTGACAAATACATCCTTTTTGCCTGAGAATTCTTTTGCTTTTGCCTCAATCTCTTTCTTGGTCAATTTTCTTTCAACAAGATAAGGCTTCGTAAGCTTGTACTCAACGCTTATTATGCCTTCCTCTTCAAGAAAATCAACCCATTCCTGGATTACAGTTGTGCTTACACCAAGCTCTTTTGCAGCATCTTGCAATGCAATTCTGCCTCTTTCCTTGACAAGATTGACTAATTTGTCAACACCAGTTTCTATGACACTGCTTGCTATCTCCATCTTAGTGAATTTTTGTTGTTAATTGTTTAAAAATGTTATGTTTTTGGATTTTGGGATAAAAATTAGCAATCAACAAATTTAACAGCCCTCAGGTAGCCTTAAAGTTGGGTCATTAACCTGATAAATCTCCCAATGTCCTTTATCTAGCTTAAACCATTCTGGAGTCTTATTAATCCTGCAGTTGTAAGTGGATTTTGTTCCAAAATAAATATAATCAACTACGCTTCTGTCTTTGAGGGTTATGCCTTGCTGCTGAAATTCGTCCAAATTAACAAGGCTCTCGATCCCGCAACAAGTTGAGTTGCCTAAGCTTCCTTCAAGTCTCATCAAAAAATTTGGCGAATCATTGTGCGCTAGGTAATAAGAATTATTTGCATGCTTCATTAAATTTGTAACATCACCATCTATAACAAAATTAGTAATATTGGATTTTATTATCGTGCTAGTAACTCTTCCCTTACTATTAACAACATACAAAGGATCTTCAAAACCAATAATGCCAATGCTTTTGATTAAATATCTATTTCTAAGCCAAGAACTTGTACCCCTCTTATCGCTTATGTTAAGCGTTATATTTAGTCCAACATCCACACCCCACGGATCACTTTGATTTATTTTGATGCCATTTATTGTGTAATTAAATTTTATATCGATTTTATTTGCTTCTGCTGAAATTTTATTTGCCCAATCTGTAAAGGTCGAGTCCTTCATCAAGCTTAATTGAGTTTTATTTATCGTGCCGTTAAGAAATGCTTCGTTAAATCTTTCGTTTATATTATCTAAAAAAGAACCATTGGCAGCAATAAATTGGTTAAAGCTGAGCAATGTCCTCATGCCAGCTATGAAGATGCCTTTGTTTATATCTATCTCTACGTCCTTAATAAAAAAATTTACAGTTTCAACTCTTGTCTGTACAACTTCCATTTTGTCGCTTAACCTGTAAGTGCTATAGGCGCTGTAAGTTAGAATTATGACTATTGTTATCGCAATCGCCGCTATAGTGTAAAAAATTCCTTTTTTATTCATTCAATTACCTTTAGTTCTGATAAAAACTTATCAGCAGTAGGCTCTGCTAAGCGTAAATCTATATTTTTATAGCCTTTTGAAATTCTTATTTTCAATTCGTTACTTGCTTTTTTTATTATTCTGTCCTTTATTTCAGAAGACTCTTGAGGTTTACCATCCACAGGATTAATTTTTTCCCTATATTTCTTTGCAATGTCAAATGAATTTAAAAATTCCTTATCGTAATATTTTCTTATTACATCATCTTCAACAGCTTTCTCTAAAATTCTATGAAGAATTGCATTTGATATATTCCCAATAAACAAGTCAATTAGCTTTTTTCTGTTAAGGGCCATTTTTGATTCCTTTTAATATTATTTCAAACAATTTTTTATACAAATTTTTATATTCTTTTAAAAATATGGTTTTATCAACCAAATTTTGTTTAATATTCATTGATTCTTCTTTAAGCAAATTTTTTATATTAAAATCTATAGCCTCATTGTTTATTTTTTTATTATTTAAAAAAAGATAAATTGCAATCAAGTTTCTTGTCATATCATATTTTTTATTTCCAGTTAAATAATCAAAATTCTCCATAAGAATCTTGCTTTTTAACAAATGTAGGTCTAACAATTTATAATTAATTTTATTTTTAAATCTGAATATAAGCCGTTTTTTAGCAACATACCTGCTTAGCATAGCCTGATACAAAGGATCGGTTTCAAGCCCTTTGAGCAATGCATTGTAATCTAATAATATAATATGGAATTCCAAGCCAAACAGCTTGCTAAGATGAGTTTCTATTTTATTTGAATCAATTTTTTTATCGCCTATTAAGATTACATCAATATCATTAAACTGAAATCCTTTTTCTAAAAAAGAGCCGGTTATTATTATGTTATCTGCAAAATTTAACTCACTAAAAATTTTCTGTATAACCATTACTTTTACAGATTCTAACTTATCGATATTGTAGTATACTGGCTTTATCTCTTCTTCTTCAACCACAGGCTTGATTACCACAGGCGTTCCTAACTCAAAACCCAAAGGCCTTTCTTTTGGGATGTATATCTGGTCCATAAGTGTCCCTTTGCTTATTTTTCCAGTCAAAATTACCATATTACGTAATTTTACGTAATAAGTATTTAAACCTTTCTACTCCCACACCCTTACTTCTATTATGGCAGGTCCCCATAAGCTTGGAACTTTTGAGAGCGTAAGGCTGTCAATATTTAGATTGTTTGCATCTATGTTAACATCAAGCTTGCCGTCTTTGTCAAGGTCAAGATTGCTAAGTAATTCATAAACAGCAATTTCCAACGCATCATCAGCATTAAAATCTTTGGCTGCAAAATTACATTCGTCAGGTCCGCTGTAACTAGGTGGAACTTTTATTGTTGCAGTTGTTCCATCTTCAAATTCTACATCCCAAGAACATCCATCTGATTTGGCAACAACTGGGCTGTAATCAGAAACTCCTTTGAGTAATAGTGTGTAAATTACTCTATTATCTGGACTGCCATTTGTAGGATGTGTTGAATTAATGCCAGTGCTTATAGTAACATTGTAAACACCTTGTGAAATAATGCTTGGGGGAATATCGACTGTAAATGGATCTCCTAAGTTTGAATAATTCCCATAAATGCTTAAATTGAAAAAAGTTGTTTTTGCAATAGTGTCATTTATCAATGCTTTGTCCGTCCATTTTGTTCCAGAGTACGAAGTTACCTTGCCTTCTGAAAAAGTTGTGTTTGGGTAGATTGTCAAATTGCCAACTGATATATTGTTGCCAAACCTTTCTGTTTCAAAGCTTATTGGCACTTTGTTAGTGTAAAACTCTTCTGCTAAACTATAATTGAAATCAATATAAGAATCAGGAAAAAGTATTGTTCTTTCAAAAGCACCTCCAGTTATTGCTGTTTGACCCTGGCCAAAAGTCACAGTGCTTGCTATTGTTTCTGCAATCGTCTTGTAAACATTCAATAATTCTTGTTGAGATTCAGCACGATAATAATGTGATGGATCGTCGCAATTGGCAATATCCTGCAGCATCTCAGTCGGAGCATCGGCAACATTACCCATTGCAACTGCAAAGATTGAGATTCCATATTTTTTGCGGGCTTCACATGCCTTTTCAACTGCTTCAGCTCTAGCTTCAGATGCAGGCGCATTCTTCCTGCCTATTGTTTCTGTTGCTGTTCCGTCACTCATGACAAGCATTGATTTGTTTCTATTATATGAGTATGGCGCATCAAGCCATATTACAGTTAAGCTTAAATTTCTAAAACTCCATTCGCCATGATCTGCGGTAGGCGGTCCTTTGCAGTCCTGAGATGTGCCGGCTGTAAGATTTATTTCATTTGTTCCATTAGTTAGAAAGTAAGCTGGAACATCATACATTACCTTTGTCCAGTTGTTATTGCTGGATTTATTCCACCTCTGCCAGTCAAGCCTTCCAACATAGTTGCCATTTACAAACATGCAATAGTATTTTGAGGGAGTTCCATGCCCTGCTTCAACTTCCAGGTAAGCAGATCTTATCTTTGTTTTATTTTCACTCAAATAGACGGCATTTGTTATGTTAACAGGGATAGTATAAGTGATGTTTCCCTTGTTGAGCTTGATGCCATCCGTCAAATATAATTCAATTGAATCATTCGATGCATTAAAGAATGTATTGATTAAACCACCATATTCCCACGCATCTAAATCTACGCTGGTAAAATTCCAATTTGCATTGCCTGAGGTGCCGAAGCAATTTGTTTTTGTGCCTGCTGTTAATGTTATATTATTTTTGCTTAAATCATTTATGTTAAACCAATCGGGCTTGAGTGGAAACTGGCAAGTATGGTAGTCTAATTTTACACCTTTTGACTCGCACATTCTCCCCAGATAACGGTTATTAAAATAGATGCATTGTTGGTAGTCTGCATCTGTATCCACCCTGCCTCCAAATATTGATAATCTTGCCCTCACAATTTTGGAAGGATTTATTGTCGCATTAAAATATAAAGTGACCCAATCAAAAGTTCCAACCCCTATTTTATATTCGGTGGTGTCATTAACATGGATATGCTTAAGTTCGTGAAGCGCTTCTTTCTCATTTAAAAGCTGGGTTGCTGAATAAATAGCGCATGATGCGCAAGTATCTCCACACCAGGCATTCCTCTTATAATAACCAACTCTGTTGTTCAACGAGTCGTTATTCGCTCTGAAATCATGGGTATCGCAAACAGGGTTTGTATCATAGCCAAACCCCACTAGCGCAACTCTGTTGTTTCTGTTTGTTTCATTCAACACAATATTGATAAATTTTCTGTCGCTGTCAGCTGCAGCATCAATCCTTCTCATGTGGCAGCCTCCGTTAGAATTTGCGTCGCAAAGCCCTTGCAATGAGCAGTTAGCCAGAACATCGCATTTGCTCATGCTGCTTGTTCTGTCTGTAATTAAAACAGTATCTGCGCCTCCTTGTACAATTGAACTCCTTAAACCAAGTCTAAGAGGGACTGTTTTTCCGCTAAGAAAACTATAGCTAAGAGTGCTGTCTTTTAGTGAACCTGAAATATTCGAACTATTCAAGCTAATTGTCTGCTCATTTGAAGAACCGCCTGATTCATACACAGTACTGTTACCTATTGTAAGATAAACTGGATATTTGCTTAGAAAACGCAAGAAAATGCTGACATTGTCTAAACCAACTGGGAAATAAGTTCCAGAGTATAAGTTAATCACACCATCTATGCCTGGGAAGAATTCCTTTTTGTAGCCTGCTATTTCTGTCCCATTAAAAGATTTGGTTGTATAGGCAACTTTTAAAAAACCTCCTGCAATGTTCCTATCTACAGAGGTGAAATTTATTAAAATATTGTTCTCGCCAGACTTAAAGTTGTCTTTATGAGCGCTGATGTTCCATTTGTCAGCAAGCGCCACATCAGTCGTATTTGAGCCGCCTGCAGAGCCTTTAATAAAGCTAGGTGGAGTTGGGTCATTATTTATGATTAATGTGAAATTCCCGCCAGTATCAACTTCAAGGTACGCTTCATCAAAAGATATTATATCTTTAGGCAAAATCAATGTTTTAGTTAAATTGCCATCCCCCTCATAGCCTCCAAAAAAAACATAAGAGCTTGTTTTCTTGCTTTTGATTCCGCTGAGCAATACCCTTGCTGTAAATCCATCAACAGGCTCTCCTTTTGCAATGCCGCTTATCAGTTTTCTTGACGAAACAAGCGATTTTTTAATAGGAAGGTTTCTTGAATAAATTTCTTCGCCATCAACCAAAATGCTGAATCCATATTGAGGGGGTATTATCTCTTCTGTAATGTTTTTTGAGAAATTTTTTGCAAGCTCAATATTACTATCTGCCCAAAATTGGCCAATCTGCTCAAGGATTGTGTTGTCTATATTTGTTATTTTGCCAGATGCAATAAGGCTCTTTACGTAATCATTATCTACTTCTTTAACTTTCATTATAGAAAAGACTCTTACTAAATCTTGTGAAGCATAATTAACATTTACCTTTTGGTGCTCTGAAAAGTAAAAGTTTGAAACAAGCAGTATTGCAACTATTATAATTCCTGAAGCCAATAAACTATCAATTGTGAAAAATATACCTTTCTTCACTGCCATACATAAACCACCATTTTGACAACTTGCGAATTATATGTCAAGTAACGCTCAATCCTCGCAAGATTTTTTGGGCTTATTACAGAAATGTTAATTGGAGTGCATGTCCCTCCAATAAAGCTTGTAGTAAGATCTTCAACTACTTGGAGAAAGTTTCCATTAAAAGCTGAAACATCAAAGTCGCTGAAAAAGTAAACTGTCCCATTACCGTAATCCCAGCGAGCTATTGCGATATCTTCAGGAAAATTGGTGTATGTTGATAAATTTTTAAAATTAACAGCTGGAACTGGATTGTAGTTAGGATTATCTGGGTCTGTTTCTATTGTGGGGGGTGTATCATTTGTAACATGATAATACTGTTTGAATTGCATTGAATCTCCCACATTTAACGCTAAATGTTCGTCTGAATTTGTGACAATTGCCTCTTCATTTTTATCCGAGTCTCCGAATCTTTTCAGGAAGCGAATACCATTAAGGTATTTTTCACTAGCAGCAGCAACTAGCCGTCCACTTAGTATAAGATGTCCACCTCTTGCAGTATAATTATTAAGTTCTCTATAGTGATTATCAAGCACAGAAGTTGGGAAACCTGGATGCTCTAACACTAATAAGCTATATTTGCTTAGGTTGCTTATTAGACCATCAATATCATCAAAATTTAGTGGATTATCATCAAAATAAATATCAGCATTGAAAGTATCTTTCATAAAATCTTTTAAAAATGAATCAGCTGGATCTTGGTAGTAATAAGCGCTTTTGATGTTATAACTTGTGTTAATAAGAGGGTAGCCAGCTCCACATACGCTATTTATGTTTAATGGCTCTCCTTTTTTATCGACGAAATATACAAAATAATTGTAAATTGTGCCAAAGTATTTTTTTGTAATTGAATAATTAAGGCGCTTAAATGCTCTCAATTTTATTGAATTTAGCTTATGATCATCAGCTATTCCTACCCTTATAACTGTTTCATTAGTCCAGTTTGTTGGATAACCGCTTAGAACTAAAGCTGATGAAATGGCTTTAGCATCTTTAATCACAACATCCAAGCCACTTTTTTCCTCTCGTTGAACATTATTGATGTAACTAAAATAAACTGCTAAAGTAAATATAAAGAGCAATAGTGCAACTGCAAAATCAGCGTACCATGCTTGAGCTTTAGTTGATATAGATAACACCCCCTGTTTTGTTGATTGCATTAATTCCTTTGGTCAAATTGCCATTTACATTTGGGATAGCCACAATATAAAGTGCCTTTGACGAGTTTACAGTGATTGAAACATTAGTCATGAATACAGAATAATCAATGTTATCAAGCTTATTCGGCACATCAAAAACTCTTACATAGCCGTCTTCAACATTTGCAGCCAAAAGCAATTCTTTTTGCAGCTTTAGTGCAATGTCCTTTACAGCTTCATTTTCTTTTTGAAGCCTAAATTCATTTAATTGCTGAAGAGAGGCAATTTCAAAAGCAAATGCTATCAATAAACCTAGCCCAACAAATATAAAAAATTCACTGCTTATTTGGGCTTTAGAAGTCATTTTCACCTCTTTTTTAAGATTTATTTTACTTAATTATGAAATTTCAATCCGTTCGCTTCGCTCACAACATTTAGTGCTCGGGCTCGCTATTTGCACACACGCTCGCCCTCGCCCATACATTACATTAGTCAATCAAAAGCGGTTTACTTTCTTAACCTTGCTGCCAAATCCTAAAAAATGCGTAGCATTTTTGGGAACTTGAAAATCTGTGATTTTCAAGTAGTCGCTCTCGATTTTTTTAATTTTATTTTTTTATTTTATTGAATTTTTTATACTTACTATCAGTTTGATGTTACCTTAACGTAATTATCTTCCGCCTTGATTGTTATTATATGTATGCCTTGAGATGTCGGTAAATCACCACTTATATTTACAGAAGAAACTTGCACAATCTCTGCTATGCCAGTTTTTGTTGAAACATTAATTACGAGCTCATAATTTTCAAGTCTAATCTTTTTTATATTGTCTGGAAAATTAAACTTAAGCGTTGTTTGCGACGGCTTGCCAAGGTAATACACTGTTTCAGACGCGTCAACTATCTTTCTTGCTATCTGGATAGCTTGTCCAGTTGCTACTGAGTCGCTTGATTCAGAAGTATATATGTAATAAATCAAAAGTAAAGGCACTATCATTATAGTTGCAAAGCCCATTATCAGCATATATTCTACACTGACTTGAGATTTAGAGTTCATTTTTTAGCCTTTTTCACAACAGGCTTTATTGGAGGCTTTTGCTTTATTATTCCCTCTATTTTTCTGCCGTCTTCCTTGAATCCAAACTCCTCGCTTATCTTAAGCACCCTGAAAGAAGCGACAATGAATGCCATGTAAGCAAAAACTATGAATATGTACTCTGGATATGTTCCAAGCCCTTCAATGCCTATGTCAACGCCCACAATGCCCCTTGCAGTCTGCCATACGGAAAAAATTACAATAAAAGCCAAGCAAATTGCAAAATTGTCCATATACTTTCTTATAGAGCCCTCGCTCAATCTGTTTCTAGCCCTTGAAACAAGCAAAAGCGAGGCAATGCCAAATATTACTGTTGTAACGCTAACCACAACTAAATGCACCATTTAAGATTCACCTCCCCTATCTATCCTGAAATCTGAAAACTGCGTCAGCTCGTCCATTAAGGCTTGCTCAGTTTCCTTTTCAAGTGTCATTATAATCCCTTTTATTTTCCATTCCCTCATCTTACCGGTTAAAAAATGAATAAACCTTGCCACAGTTGCCGGCTTGTTAAAAATTGACAATGTATTCAAGGAATCAAAGATAAGAAACTTGTCGCCTTGCAATGATTTTATTGCCTGGTCCATTGCAACGCTCATGTCGCTCAGCTTTTCAGGGCTTCCTATGTACAGGCAATTCTCAACCTTTCCAACCTTTGTTCTTGAAGTGGCGTCAATAAAAATTACAAGCCTTGTGTCAATGTTGTTGCTTGATAAAATCCTTTGCATTATGTCATATGGCTTGTTCAGGGTTACATAAACCCCTGGAATGTTCTGCTCATTCACGAGAAACTTAACAATGTCAATGGCGGTCTTTTGATAGTTTTTGGCATCAACCGTTACGAGAAGTATGTAGTCCTTTAAGCTTTTTACCTCTTTTTTGAAACTCTCTTTTAACTCAAGCATTTCCACCACTTTTTTAATCATTAATTCTAATGCTATGAATATAAACTTTTCTGTATAACAGCGTAAATCCGTGGGATTAAAAATCCCACTTGATTAAATGTCAACTGGTTCCAGTTGAAACATAAAGCTTTTTATATTAGTATTAATCAAAATAATAAAAAAGGAGGCATTATGGCAGTTGAGCTTATAAAGACAGGCATATCTGGATTGGACCAAGTTCTCAAAGGCGGCTTGCGCAGGAATTCTTCTATTTTGGTGACAGGCGCTCCTGGAACAGGCAAAACAATATTGGCTCTGCAGTTTATATATTATGGCGCAAAGGATTACAATGAGAATGGCATCTTTATCTCAACAGAGGAAAGCCTGGAGGTATTGAACCAGAGTGCAAGAAATCTGGGATTGGACTTGGCATCAATGGTGGATAAAGGCAAAATATTTTTTTTTCAAAAGCCGATAGCAACGTTGAAAGGGGGCATTTCCTCGATTAAAGGGCTGATTGATGCAATAAAAAAGAATAATGTGAAGAGGGTTGCGCTTGACTCGTTGATATTCTTCGAGTACCTTTACCCGAGATTTGACGGCAACAAGATGGAGTTCAGAAGGCAGGTGCTTATATTCATACAGGAGATGAAAAAAGCTGGAGTGACATTTCTGGTTGTTTCTGAAAGATCTGTTACAGACTTTGACAGGCTGACATATGATATGATGGATTTTGTTTTTGAGGGCATAATCCTGCTGTCAAGAATAAGGAAAGGCTCTTATTTTGAGAGGGTGCTTACGGTTGCGAAGATAAGGGGACAGGACCATAGCCTTGATGTCTATCCTGTCACAATTGGCGCTGACGGCTTGAAAGTTTTGTTTGACCAGACTCCATTTTCTTTGGTTGAGAAGGAAGAAGGGTTTAAGTAGTAAAATTAATATAAACTACATTTTC
>Ga0209514_10005436_pt1 | contig 16277 bp, 13 predicted proteins | sample Subgrocontami58m_FD_187452 | JGI IMG/M metagenome (GOLD analysis project Ga0209514, IMG submission 187452) | Subsurface groundwater microbial communities from S. Glens Falls, New York, USA - GMW37 contaminated, 5.8 m (SPAdes) (version 3) | ecosystem: Environmental > Aquatic > Deep subsurface >...
GTCCAACTCCATGAGAAACTAACCGACCAGTTGTTTCCCGGCCCGAGAAAAGAGGCGCTCCGCGGTGTCCATGGGCACGTAGACGTTCCCTATGCCCGCCTCGGGCCGGCTCTCAATGCCATGAAAGTCGCTGCCACCGCAGGGGATGAGGCTGCGTTTGGCACACTGGTCCAGGAAGAACTGGTTCGTCTGCCCTTCATAGCCCTGATAATACGCCTCCAAACCAGTCAGTCCGGCGGCGCAGAGGTCGTCCAGAATAGGATCAATGTTGTGCAGCACGTCTCTGGGATGGGCCAGCACCGCCAGCCCACCAACCTGGCGCACCAGACCGACCGCTTCAGCGGGAGTGAGCTTGGGGCGGTCGGCATACGCCGGCCCATTGCGGCCGATATAGCGCTCGAAGGCCTCCTGCACAGAGGACACATAACCGGCCTCAAGCATAGCCTGGGCAACATGAGGGCGCCCTACCGCTCCTTCGCCACCCTGCGCGTAGTGTAAGACCCGCTCCCACGGGATGGGCATTCCCAATGCGCCGAGTTTCTGCACCATCCGCTGCCCCCGGTCCTCTCTCGCCTCTCGGAACTCGACGAGCCTCTGTTGGAAAGCCGCATCCTGGTAATTGAGGAAATAGCCCAGAATATGCACCTCGCTGCCTGGAATGTCGGTGCTCAGCTCGATCCCGGGAATTACGACAAGATTGGGGTATTTTTTCGCGGTGGCAAATGCCGCTTCGAGCCCCTCGGTTGAATCATGGTCTGTCACGGCGATGACTCGCATCCCGCGCTTCCCTGCCACGTCAACCAGCTCGGTTGGAGTGAGTCGACCATCGGATTCGTTGGTGTGAAGGTGTAGGTCTACCTGCGAAGTTGTTTTGTTCATTCCCATTCTCTATCGACGCGCTTGATGCTCTTTGCCTTCCCTGTCGTTTCATCAATCTCCACCAGAACGGAGTTGAACAGCACCGAACCGTCCTGTGCGACGGGAAGGGCGTGAGGCATCTGTGTTAGGAAACGGGCAATCACCGCGTCTATTTCAACGCCGATAACGGAGCGTGACGGCCCGACCATTCCCACATCCGTGACATAGGCGGTGCCACCGGGAAGGATGCGCGTGTCCGCAGTAGGCACGTGGGTGTGTGTGCCGACCAAAACGCTCGCGCGCCCGTCCAGATACCAGCCGAAGGCCACCTTTTCGGAGGTCGCCTCAGCATGAAAATCGACAAACATCGTCTTTGGCCGCTCCGGCAGGCTCTCCAGCAGATGGTCAAAGGTCCTGAAGGGGCATTCAAGGTCGTTCATGAAGACGCGTCCCATCATATTCACCACAAGCACATCGCCGACAACCAGATAGCCTCTGCCAGGCACGCCTTCGGGGTAGTTCAGCGGACGCAGCAGCGGGATTTCGGTGTCGATGAAAGAGGCGGTCTCCTTCTGGTCCCAGATGTGATTGCCCGAAGTAATCACATCTATGCCGAAACTGAGGAACTCATCCACAATGGGCGCCGTGATGCCGCGCCCGTTAGCAGCGTTCTCGCCGTTGGCAATCACCATGTCGATATCGAATTCGCGACGGAGAATGGGTAACAGCCCTTTGACCGCGCGACGGCCTGGCCTTCCCATAACATCGCCAATCATTAAGATATTCAGAATGTCTCTCCTTATACAGTGTCTGGCCATGGGCCGACGGTCAACAGAACCCAACGTGTACGCAAGGCCCGACTTTCCAGTATACCAGATACCAGGAACACCTGTGGGGCGAAAATCGAGGAACTGGGAGACGCCGACTTACTTACTACAGTAGTGCCCCTTCGGCGGTGCTCAGGACATGCTTCGACAGGCACAGGCAATGCCGCCTCGTTTTGACCAACGATGCAGCACATTGTTGTGCCGTTGTTCGCTCCGAAACGGAGACATTACGAGTAATGGGGAGCAAGAGGTAAGTTGCTTACCGCGCGCGGGGATTGAGGGCGTCGTTTAGGCCGTCTCCCAGCAGGGCAAAGCAGAAGAAGACGGCAGAAGCAATAAAGGAGGGGGCAAGAAAAACCGGCGCATAGCGGCATGATAACTGATCAAAAAGAAGGGTCTGGCTCTGGTTCTCCCAGATCATCACCCCCAGGCTGGGCGTCGGCGGCTGAATGCCAACACCCAGCCAGCTCAGCACCAATTCCGAGCCCACCGCGCCACCCAGGGATGCGGACAGCATGATGATGATGATGTTCAGGGTGTTGGGCAAAATGTGGACAAGGATGGTTCGCGTGGTTGTCGCGCCAATGGCCTGGGCAGCAACGATGTAGTCTGTCTCTCGAAGCTGCAGTATCTGCCCCCGGATGATGCGGGCAATTCCCACCCAACTGAACGCAGCCATGGCCCCAAAGACAACAATGTAGTCCACGAATCCCGACTCAACGAGTCCGCTAAAGCCTGAGCTTTCTTGGAACCCTGTCACCCATTGCACAACCCTCGGACGTATCGTGGCGCTGATAAGGATGACCAGGAGCAGGCCGGGGAAAGCGAGAAATATTTCACCAACCCGCATGATAATAGTGTCAACCCACCGTCCGATGAACCCTGCCAGCGCGCCCAGGGTCACCCCCAGAAAAATGCTGCCCGTGAGCATCGCCGCAAGGGACACGATGACGGAGGTCCGCATTCCCCACAAGATCCTGCTCCAAAGGTCGCGACCAAGCCGATCGGTGCCCAGCAAATGTTCGGGATCAGGAGCCAGTTTGCTTGGGCTGGGATTGGGGAACACGGTGTTAATGACCGCACAGAGCGGTTGGGTGAGCCATGCAGGCTGAAACTGCTGGTCCAGGTTCTGCTCCCTGTAGCTAAATTGGGCAAGCATGGGGCCAAATATTCCTCCCAGATAAAACAGGGAGATAACGACCAAAGATGCCATGGCAAGTTTCTTGCGGCGGAAACGCTCCCATCCCACCACCCACAGACTCTTTCCCCCCGTCCGCTCTTGGGCCTCTTTCGCCAGGCTTTGGATACCGCCCTCTTGCGCCATGAGATACTCTGCCCTCTGCTATCGGAGTCGGATTCTGGGATCCAGAAAAGTGTAGCCGATATCAATGACAAGGTTGGTGACGATATAGGCGCTGGCAACCATCAGCGTCATTGCCATGATAACCGGATAATCACGGGCGAAGAACGCTTCCACCGCCAGACGGCCAACTCCGGGAATGCCGAACAACGTCTCTGCTATGAAGCCCCCCTCAACCAGTGTTGCCAAAGACAGGCCAACGACTGTGAAAACGGGGAGGATTGAATTACGCGTGATGTGGCGCCAGCGAACAGCCCCCTCAGAAAGTCCTTTTGCTCGGGCGGTCCGCACAAAATCCTGGTTGACCACCTCCATGGTGCTGGCGCGCATAAGACGAGTGATGCCGCCAATCGGCCCAAGGCTGAGAATGAGCGCAGGCATGATGATCTTGGGGTGGAATACGCCGATGCACATTGGCCCCACGTAAAAGGCACACTCCCAGCCCGACGAGGGCAGGAGATGCAACTGGCGGGAGAGCACAAACGCGAGCAATGGCTGCACTACAAAAACCGGCAGCGAACTCAGCAGCAACGCAGTGGAAACGATTACGGGATCGTACCATTTCCCCTGGTTCAAAGCAGCAATGAGGCCAAATATCATCCCTATGGCAACGCCAATGGCCAGGCTCAGCGCGCCGAGCTGCACGGAAACCCACACCCGGCTGAAGATCAGGTCGCTGACTTTTTGCCCGATGCGCTGGTAGCTCTCGCCAAAATCCCCTCGCAACACGCCCATCACGTAGTTGGCGTACTGCACATAGAAGGGCTTGTCAAGGCCTCGTTCTTGGCGTATCCGATCGACGATGACCGGATCGTTCTTCTGCCCCATGAGCACCTGCACCGGGTCCCCTGGGCCAAACGTCGCCACGGTGAAGGTGATGAAGCTCACCGCCAGGAGCACAAACGGCGTCCAGAGCAGGCGGCGAACGATATAGGCCAGCATAATTCTTCAGGCGTGCTCCCGCTACCCTACTTTTCGACAGAGATGTATCGAAGGGACGGAATGATCATCGGGCTCCGAACGAACCCTTTGACGTACGGCTTGACGAGGAAGTAGCTCTTGCCGTGGTAAAGGGGAATCCACGCCCCATCGTTGACGATTAGTTGCTCCGCCTGCTGATAGAGCTTAAACCTGGTCTCCGGCTTGCTCTCCACCCGCGCTTGTTCGATGAGCTTGTCCGCCTCCGCATTGCCGTAGGCTCCGTTGTTATCAAGGCTCTTAGAGTGGAACAGGATGTCCACAAAATCCTGGGGGTCCGGATAGTCCGCAGACCAGCCCAGCTCATACATCTGGAAGTTGTTCTTCTTGTTTCGCCTGGCGTCACGGCGGATGTCTTGAAGGAACGTAGCCCACTCCACCTGTTGAATCTTCACCTCCACACCGAGATTGGTGCGCAGTTGCTCGGAGATGGCTTCCGTGACCGGGTCAACCGTGGTTGTGCTGCTTGGAATGGTGAAGGTCACCTGAGGCAGGTTGCCTGCGTACTTAGATTCCTGCAGGAGTTGCTTTGCCTTCGTCGGGTTAAATTCAAGGCCTTTGACGCCCTGGTTGTAGCCCGGCATACCGGGAGGGATGATGCCATTCGCTCGCTGGTAGAGGTCTTTCAGCACCACCTTTATAATCTTGTCCTTATCAATGGCATGATTGAACGCCTGGCGGACCTTTGCGTCATCAAAAGGTGGCTTCTCCACGTTGAAGCCGATGTACCATACGTCCAGCAACGGGGCAATGGAGAATTCTTTATTCAGCAGATTGGTCGGGTCCTGAATCCGCTCGATGTCGTTGATACTGACGCCAGAGACATCCACTTCGTTGTTCTCGTACATGGTCATAGCGGCGCCGCCCGCCAGCAGGAAGTTCACTCTGTTCAGCTTGGCAGGCTCCAGGTAGTAGTCAGGATTGCGTTCCAGAACAATCTTCTCTCCCTTGCTCCATTGCTTGAGTTTGAAGGGCCCTGTCCCGTTGGCCTTATCCGCCCAGTTTGCGCCGGAGGAAACGTTGTCTTTATCCACAACAAAAGACGTGGGGTAGGTCATTTTCGCCAGAAAATAGAAGCGGGGATCGGTGAGCTGGATCTGGAGGGTCTGATCATCGATGACCTTTACTCCGGAAAGCTCGGTCGCTTTGCCACTCAGCTTATCCGCCACACCCGCGATATCGCCGATATAGGTATCCGCGGTGTGCGAGTTTGTCTTGGGGTCGGCCGCTCGCTCCAGACTGAACTTGAAGTCCTGGGCCGTGACCTCCCGTCCACTATGGAATTTTGCGCCTTTTCTCAGCTTGAAGGTGTACGTTTTACCATCAGGGCTGATATCCCACGTCTCCGCCAGGTCCGGCACGATGTTAAGGTTGCGGTCCAAGGTCACCAGGCCGCTGAATATCTCAACAACGTAGTTCGCTGCCGAAGTATCACTCATGAGCGCGGGATCAAGTGTGGGAGGATCGCTGCCGAAGACGGTGAGTTCACCCGCGGCAGACCCTCCGCCGGGGGTCGTACTCGCGCTGCACGCCATGCCAAAAGTGAGGAGCGCGACAAGTAAGAGTCCTAGTGACCGCTTCATCAAAACCTCCGCTCGAAATCGACTATCCCGTTCTGCAAAAGCGCTATGCGGGATGTGACTGAATTAGCTCAGTGTATCAAAGCAGCCCCACATTGCAAAGCACCAGTTTTATTCGGTAGTGGGTCAGTTTCGCCCAAGTGAGTTATTGCTCCGCTCATGGTTCGAGGGGCTCACCACGAGCGGTTCACCTTTCGGCAGGCTCAGGGCGAGCGGTATATTGCTTGCTCACAAACTGACTCACTACCTTTTATTCTTTTACCGGAGAAACTGCCATTTGAATTCCCAGATCACGTAGTTGGGCTTCCGAAACCGGAGATGGGGAGTCCGTCATGAGGTCCATGGCGCTCTGGGTCTTGGGAAACGCAATCACCTCGCGGATGTTTGGCGCTTTTGCCAGCAGCATCACCAGCCGGTCGATGCCGGGCGCAATCCCGCCGTGGGGGGGCGCGCCATACTCAAAGGCGTCGAGCAGATGCCCGAACCGTTCCTGCGCTTCTTCCGGCCCATATCCCAGCAGGCCAAAGATCTTCTGCTGCATCTCTCGATTGTGAATTCTGATGCTCCCGCTGCCCAGTTCGTAGCCGTTGCACACAATGTCATAATGGCGCGCCTTCACCTGCCCGGGAGCGCTATCCAGGAGATGCACATCCTGCGCCCGCGGTGCAGTGAAAGGGTGATGCGCGAACTCCCATTTCCCCTCGTCCTTGCTCCACTCAAACAGCGGAAAGTCCACCACAAACGCCATGGCCAGGAAGTCCGGGGCTGCCAATCCCAGGCGTCGCCCCATCTCCATGCGGAGCTGTCCCAGGGTATTGGCCGCCATCTCCTGCGGCCCTGCCACCATCAGCAGTAGGTCTCCCATCTGCGCGCCGGTGCGCTGCGCGACTTCCGACACCTGCTCCAGTGTCAGGTAACGCCCCACGGCGGAGCGTACGTCCTCCAGCTTGAGGTCGGACAGGGGCGCGCCCTTCTGCCCTGGCGCGCCCAGAGCGACCGTCACCAGGCCTTTTGCGCCAAAAGAGCGTGCCAGTTCCCCCAGCTCATCAAGCTGGCGGCGGGTGTATTCGGCGCAGCCCGGGGCGCTGAACCCGCGTATGCACCCTCCCTCAGCGAGGGCGGACTTGTACACCCCGAACTCGGACGACTCAAACACGTCGTTCAGTTCGGCTATCTCCATGCCGAAGCGCAGGTCGGGCTTGTCCGAGCCATACTTCAGCATGCAATCGTCATAGGTCACGCGCGGAAAGGGCGACAGAAAGCGAACGTCGGGGCACACAGCCTGTAGCATTGCCGTGAAGAGCCGCTCAATCAAGCCCAGGATGTCATCCTCGTCCGCCCAGCTCATCTCCAGATCAAGCTGGGTGAACTCCGGCTGACGGTCTGCCCGCAGGTCTTCATCCCGGAAACAGCGGGCGATCTGGAAGTATTTCTCGTACCCTGCCACCATCAGGAGCTGCTTCAACTGCTGCGGCGACTGCGGCAACGCGTAGAAGCTGCCGGGATAGAGGCGGCTGGGCACCAGGTAGTCGCGCGCGCCCTCCGGCGTGCTCTTGAGCAGGATGGGGGTCTCGATCTCCAGGAACCCTTCTGCATCCAAAAAGTCCCTGATGAACTTCACCACCCGATGACGCAGGATCATGATCTGCTGCATCTTGGGACGGCGCAGATCCAGATAGCGATACTTGAGGCGCAGCGACTCGTCCACCTCCACGTCCTCATTGATATAAAAGGGCGGCGTTTTTGCGGCATTGAGAATGACCATCTCGTCCGCAAGCACCTCGATCTCGCCGGTGGGGAGCCGCGGGTTCTCCGTGCCCGATGGCCGCCGCGATACGACGCCCGACACCTGGATGACGTACTCGTTGCGAAGGTCCCCCGCCGTATCGTGGGCCTCCTTGGCATGCTCAGGGTTGAAGACCACCTGGGTGACCCCCGCGCGGTCTCGCAGGTCGATGAACACCAGCCCGCCGTGATCCCGGCGACGATGCACCCAGCCCGCCAGAGTGACTCGTTGTCCTTCGTAATGCAGGTCCAGTTGCCCGCAGGTGTGGCTCTTGAGCACGCTTCCCCCCTTTTGTGATTGCCCTGGCACCCATTATAGGGGAACATGCCCGCTGCCGACAGTACGTTGTGGGACGCATCTGTCATGGTATAGTATCGCCATGATCGAACCCTGCCCTGCTGACTCTCATACGGAGCGCGCCGCTCCTGAACATGTCATCACAGCAATCTGAACAACCGGCATCGGAAGCCGACATAGCCAATGCCCCGGTTAAGCCCTGGGCATCGCTGCAACATTCGGACTACCGGCTCCTGCTGGCCGGGTTTGCCGGAAATAACCTCGGCACCAACGCCTTGCAGGTGGCCAACCTCTGGCAGGTGTACCAGCTCAGCAGGTCTGCGCTGGACCTGGGACTGACCGGGCTGTTCCAGGCCATTCCGCTGCTGACCCTGGGGCTGTTCGGCGGCGTGCTTGCGGACAGCGTCGACCGCAAGAAGCTCATCATCGTCGCCCAGGCCATGCGGTTTGTCGTGACCATTGCCCTCGCAGTGGTCACCCACCTCGAGCAGGTGGATGTATGGCACATTTACGCCGTGACCATGCTCTACACCCTGTTCGGCCTGGTCGACCGCCCGGCGCGCCAGTCCATCATCCCGAACCTGGTGCCGCGCCACTACCTCTTCAACGCCGTCGCGCTGCAGATGACCTCCAACCAGATATCCCGCCTGGCGGGCCCCGCCCTCGCGGGAGTCATCATCGGTGTCATCGGCATCACCAACACCTACTACGCCATTGCCGCATCCTCGCTGCTGGTCATCCTCTTCCTGCTGATGATGCGCAGCGCCGGAGACAGGGCCGAAGCGCCGCCAAAAGTTTCCTTCAACATGATGGTTGAGGGCTTCCAGTTCCTGCTGCGCAGCCCCATCATCATGGGCCTCATCATCCTGGACAGCTCGCTCACTTTCTTCGGCGCATTCCGCACCCTGCTCCCCATCTTTGCCGAGGAGGTGCTGCACGTCGGCCCGGCAGAGCTCGGGGCGCTGTACGGCGCGCCCGGCCTCGGTGCGCTCATCGGCGCGGGATTCGTAATGTTCCTGGGCAATGTGAGCTACAAGGGACGGTTGGTGCTGGCGACCACTGGCCTCTACGGTCTGATGTGCATTCCTCTGGGGTACTCCCAGTGGTTCTGGCTGTCGTTCCTCATCGTTGCCGCGCTGGGACTGCTGGACGCCGCGGGCGCGACGGTGCGCCACACCACCGTGCAACTGCTGACGCCGGACGCGCTGCGTGGCCGGGTCACCAGCGCCCACCAGGCCTTCTCCATGGGCGCGCCGTCTCTGGGCTACCTGCAGATCGGCGTCACCGCCAGCCTTATCGGCGCGAGCGGCGCGCTGGCCCTGGGCGGCATCCTCTGCATGGCGACGGTCCTGGGCATGGCCTTCTGGTGGCGGCAGGCCGCAGGTTCCGGCACGGGAGATGCAGGCCGGCAACCTGGAGACGTGTAGGCTGCCCGCTTGTCCTTCGGCAGGAAAGGACACGTCCAGGATGATCGCCCATCCCCTCCAGATTCCTCGCTTCGCTCGGAATCGTACATGCCTCTGGCGCAGGGGCACCACCAGGGATGAAAATTGTTCAAGCCCGTTCCTTGAGGTTCTCGAAAGGACGGGCGGCGGCCTTCGAGAACCTCTCGCCTCAGCGAGTCGCCTTCGGAGACAGGCAACGCCGCCATTGTGCAGTATCCCAAGACCTATTTTCGTAGCAATGACATTACATTAAGGACATCCAGTTGACAGCAGTTTGTTCCCTGTCCCCCTCCTACAGCGGCAGACCTGAGGGCAGCGGGCTGGAGACAGGGAACAATAGAGGTCATCCTCCTCTCTGTGCTATGATCCCTCCATGAACCGCGCCCTCTCCCTCTACATCCACATCCCCTTCTGCCAGCGCAAGTGCCACTACTGCGACTTCAACACCTACGCCGGCATGAACCACTACATCGCGCCGTATCTGGCCGCCCTGCAGCGAGAGATCGCCAACTGGGCGCCCGCCTTGGCGGGCTGGCGCGTAGAGACCGTCTTCTTCGGCGGCGGCACGCCCAGCCTGATGTCCGGGCAGCAGGCGCAGGAGCTGCTCGACCTCTGCCGCGCCTCATACGCCATCGCCCCCGATGCTGAGGTGACCCTGGAGGCCAACCCCGGCACCGTCGATATGCCGCGCCTCGAAGCCTTTCGAGCGGCGGGGGTAAACCGCCTGAGCTTCGGCGCGCAGAGCTTCGACCCCGCTGAGCTGCGGTGGCTGGGCCGCATCCACGAGAAGGACGACATCGGCAATGCGGTGCGCATGGCGCGCACGGCGGGGTTCCAACGGGTCAACCTGGACCTCATCTACGGCCTGCCGGAGCAGCCTCTGGCCCGCTGGCAGCGCAGCCTGGACGCAGCCCTCTCCCTGGGGCCGGACCACCTCTCTCTCTACGCGCTATCTGTGGAAGAGGGCACGCCCCTGGCCCAGTGGGTCGCCTCCGGCCGCGTCCGTGAGCCGGACCCTGACCTTGCCGCCGACCATTATCTCGCCTCCGCTGAAACCCTGGAGCGGGCCGGATTTCTCCAGTATGAGATCTCCAACTGGGCCAATTCGGGCCAGGAGTGCCGCCACAACCTCACCTACTGGCGCAACGCCCCGTATCTGGGCCTGGGCGCGGGCGCGCACTCCAGCTTCGGCGGCTTCCGATTCTTCGGTACGCTGCTGCCCCAGGACTACATCCGCGGGCTGACCGACAAGGAATCAGCCCCCCACGTCCTTCGACAAGCTCAGGCCATACAGGCTCTGGCAAGAGATGAGCGGGGAAACAATTCCGCAATTGCGGGCATCATCCCATCGCTCAGCCCCATCGCCGAGCTCGACCTGGTCGACGCTGAGACCGACCTGAGCGACACGCTGATCCTCGGCCTGAGATTGAGTGAAGGCATCTCCTTCCGGCGGGTCCGGGAGCGCCACGGCGTCGACGTGCCGGCCCGCTATGAACGGACTATCCGAGAGATGCAGGACGCCGGTCTCCTCCTTGCAGACGACGCAAGGATGTGGCTCACGCCCAGGGGCAGGCTGCTGTCCAACGAGGTCTTCCTCCGCTTTCTACCGTCTATCACGATCCCCTCTCCCCTGGGGGGACCGAAGGTGGTGAGTCGTGTCGAACCAGAGGGTTAGGCGCAGTCCTGAGATTGTCGAAAGGGTGAGGGGGATGGATGCCCGCTCTCCCGTCCACATGCTATCTGTTATAATGCACTCGCTCTTCTTCTGGAAAAGCTCTTTATACTCCTGATATACACGCGGAGGTATGACCATGATGGGAGGAATGGGCGGCATGAACCCCTTTGGGGGCATGGGGATGGACATGGGCGGCATGGACCAGGGAATGGGCGGTATGGATCCGGGTGCGGCGCAGATACCGCAATGGGCCACGCAGTTGGACGATATGTGTGAGCGTATCTCTATGGGACTGGTGGGGGCTCGCGTCCGCACCCGCGCGCTGGTCGAGCTCCTGGAGGAGAAAGGGGTACTGGCTGCCGAAGAGTTCGACACCCGCGCGTCGGCCATCTGGGAGCGCGACTATGAGACGCTCACGGAAGAGCTGACGGCTCCCCTCAGAGAGGAACCGCCGACGGAAGAACAAGCTGCCGTCGAGGACGAGGAAGGCGAAGAGGCTCACGCTCACTCCGGGTCCAGCCTTGCCGATTATTTTTCCGGGCAACTCGCCAACTTCATCGACGACTTCGTCGCGGCCCGGGTACGGCTGCGGACTACCGTGGAGCTGCTGGAGGAGAAGGGCATCTTCGCCGCCGGAGAGTACGACGCGAAGGTCGAGTCCATCTGGGACCGCGACTACGAGGAGCTGATCCTCAACTTCCACCAGGGCAACTTTTAGCTCTTTTCACCGTGTCATTCTGAAGGAGCGCAACGACTGAAGAATCTGGCGCCGGAGTAACAAACCAGGATGAAACCGCTCCGCCAGACCCTTCGCGAAGTTTATCCTGAGGGATCGAGGGCTCAGGGTGACACACAATCTTATGGGATTGCCACGACCCGCCTGTAGCGGGCCTCGCAATGACGGGTTAAACGTAGGGGCACAGCATGCTGTGCCCCTACTTCAGCGGCGAGTAGTCCGTTGGCCGCCAGAACGAGTTATGGACCCGCGCCACCAGCGGCCCGTCTTTCTCCGTCTCCGCGCGCGCCGCAAGCCACACGGGATCGCTCCCGAAGGCGTTCCACGCCCGCTCACGGTGCGCCATGTCATCGAAGGCGAGGAGGTAGTTCAGCCTGTTGCTGGTGCCGACAACCTCCTCCCAGAAGCCGATGACCTTGATCCCATGCTTCGCAAAAAGCCCCAGGGTGATAGTCCGAAAACGGTTGTTCAGCGCCGGCAGCTTCCCCGGCATAGCTTCGTAGACACGGTACTCGTACATCATGTGATTCCTCCTGATAAGTTAGGCTCCTTACGGTTCGAAGGCTGAACGTTGAGAACCCTTTGCCCACACTGGGGCTCGGCACGAACGTTTCGCTGCGCTTTCCCGTCGATATGCAGGCTTACTGAGTAAGCTTCCCATCCCCAGATCACCCCTCATCCTAACCCTCTCCCCCAAGGGGCGAGGGAACTCTTCTGCCCTAATCCCCCGCCGGGTCATCATCATCGTCATCGGTATCCGCACCGTCCACATAGAGCGCGTCCAGAACGGGCGCTGGCATCAACTCCATCTGGGTCGCGCCGTCGCCCCTGCGGCCGTTGAAGCACGCAATGGAGACCACACGGTCTTCCGCCTCCACCCGCATCACCGCGACTCCCTGGGTGAGGCGGCCGATACGGGATATGCTCTCCACCGAGGTCCTGATGACGATGCCCTTGAGGGAGATGAGCATCAGCTCCTGCAGCGGCCACACCACGCGCGCCGCCGCGATGGGGCCGTTGCGGTCCACCAGTCTCATCGCCATGACGCCGCTGCCGCCGCGCCCGTGCACCGGGAAGTCCGAGATGGGCGTGCGCTTCCCAAAGCCGTTGGCAGAGATGACCAGAATGTCGGCGCCCGGAATGGCCATCTCCATCGCTACTACCTGGTCCTCCGGGGCAAGCTTGATGCCCCGCACGCCGCCGCTCTGGCGGGAGGCCGTGCGCAGTTTGGACACCGGGAACCGCACCGCCTGCCCCTGTATGGTCACTAGCAGGACGTGGTCGTTCTCACCGGCCGCCCGCGCGGAGACCAGATCGTCGCCATCCTCCAGGTCCATGGCAATAAGGCCGGAGCTGCGCACCATGGCAAACTCCTTGATGGGAGTCTTCTTCACCTCGCCCAGCTTGGTCGCCATGATAAGGTAGCCCGCCTTGTCGAAATGCTCGACGGGCACAATCTCGGTGACGTGCTCTTCAGGGGTCAGATTCAACAGGTGGACGATGGGGAGGCCGCGGCCCTGGCGGGAGGCGTCCGGCACATCGTAACACTTTACCTGGTAGACCTTGCCCCGATTGGTGAAGACCAGCAGGCCGGAGTGGGTATCCGTCACCACAAGACGGTACACGGCGTCCTGCTCCCGGGTCACCATGCCCAGGATGCCGCGGCCGCCGCGGCGCTGCTGCCGGTAGGTGTCGGCTGCCACCCGCTTGATGTAGCCCCGCTGGCTCAGGCTCACCACCACCTCCTGGTGGGGGATGAGGTCTTCTTCGGTGAACGCCGCGGCTTCCTGCTCGCTGATCTGCGTGCGGCGGGCGTCGCCGTACTTCTTCTTCAGGTCTGCGTTGTCCTCTTTGATGAGGGCATCGATCTTCTGTGGATTGGCGAGCAGGTCTTCCAGGTACGTAATGGTCTTCCGCACCTCGGCCAGCTCGTCCTCGATCTTCTTGCGCTCCAGGCGGGCCAGCCGTCGCAGCATCATGTCCAGGATGGCGTTCGACTGGATTTCGCTGAGCTTGTACTGCCGCATCAGGTTGTTGCGGGCCGTTTCCACGCTCTCCGAGCGGCGGATGGTCTGGATCACCTGGTCCAGATGGTCAAGGGCTATCTTCAAGCCCTCCAAGATATGCGCTCGGTCCTTCGCCTTCTTGAGGTCGAACTCAGAGCGGCGGCGGATGACGGTGCGGCGGAAATCGATGAAATGCTGGAGGACCGGGCGCAGACCCAGGACGCGCGGCTGCCCATCCACCAGCGCCAGCATATTGATGAAGAAAGTGGACTGCATGGCCGTGTGCTTGTAGAGCGAGTTCAGCACGTTGCGGGGCTGCGCGTCACGCCGCAGCTCGATAACCACGCGCATGCCGTGGCGATCCGACTCATCCCGCAGGTCGCTGATGCCGTCCAGCTTCTTCTCCCGCACCAGGTCTGCGATACGCTCTACCATGGCCGCCTTGTTCACCTGGAAGGGCAGCTCTGTGACGATGATCTGATAGCGGTTGCCCCTCGATGTTTCTTCAATGTGGGCTTTTGCCTGGACCACCACCCGGCCCTTGCCGCTGCCGTAAGCCAGCCTGATCCCCTCGCGGCCCAGGATGGTGCCGCCCGTGGGAAAGTCCGGCCCCCGCACGATGAGGGAAAGCTCCTCCACAGAAGCCTCGGGGTGGTCGATGAGGTACGTGATAGCGTCGCATACTTCGTGCAGATTATGGGGAGGAATGTTGGTTGCCATGCCCACGGCGATGCCGGAGCTGCCGTTCAGCAAGAGGTTGGGAATGCGCGCCGGCAGCACGGTAGGCTCCCGCAGCGACTCGTCGAAGTTCATGGCGAAGTCCACCGTCTCGCGGTCGATGTCGGCCAGCATCTCGACGGCGATGCCGGCCAGCCGGGCCTCGGTGTAGCGCATGGCGGCAGGCGGGTCGTTGTCCACGCTGCCGAAGTTTCCCTGGCCATCCACCAACGGATAGCGCATGGAGAAGTCCTGGGCCATGCGCACCTGGGCGTCATAGACAGGAGAGTCGCCGTGGGGGTGGTACTTGCCCAGCACCTCGCCCACGATGCGGGCGCTCTTCTTGTAGGCCCGGTTGGGCTGCAACCCCAGCTCGTCCATGGCGTAGAGGATGCGGCGGTGCACCGGCTTCAGGCCGTCCCGCACATCCGGCAACGCCCGCGACACAATGACGCTCATGGCGTAGTCCAGATAGGACGAACGCATCTCGTCTTCTATTCTGACGTTTCTTACGCGGTCGGCAGATCCTTCAGCCATAGGTTGCTCCTAAATTGGGCTAGTGCAGGAAAAGTCCGGATAAATAACCACCGGATTTGGAAATTTCCGCTACGAATTGGGTCGGCAGCACAATATTAGGAGGATTTGTATCCTCTTTGTGCCTCTTGATAAACTTTTTATCTCGCGTGAGAAGAAACTTAGCGCCAATAGAACAAGCCGAAAGCCAATGCCGCTCATCCTTATGCTTTCTAATGGCTGTTGGTAGTACAGAACAGTCCTGAAAATGGGGCCCGTTTTCCCAAGCCTCGCGAAGAGCAGACCAGGTAACTTGTAGCACTTCCTGTGTCTTTCCCAACCTCTGCCCATCCAGGAATTCTTGCTCTAGCTGAGGCGAACATGCTGCTTCAAGATACTCAAAATCACGGTCAACCATAGCCGCAATATCAAATATCTCGTGAAGAGCGTCTACCTCCATCTGATAATTGAAGTCAAGATTCCTCGCATCCATATCCCCAAAGATGAAGTTGGCCACATCGTTTATGACGTTGGTATCCAAGTAAACCAGCACGCTTGCTCCTAGGGGTTTAGTAGGCTCTTGATGGCGGTAACCACGATTCTGTGACAGTCTGCACCAGTTCCGAGAAGAGCCGCTGCATCTCCGGCGGCGCTTCATCCACCCGCTCGGGATGGCACTGCACGCCAAATGCCCAGCGGTGCGCCGCGCTCTCCACGGCCTCAACGATGCCCTCCGGCGACGTCGCCACCACGGTGAGGCCGCGGCCAATGCGGTCCAGCGCCTGATGGTGGCGGCTGTTGGTCTGCGCCTGCTCCGAGATGCCCATGAGTCTGGCCAATCTGGACTCCGGCGTGAATGAGACGGGATGATATGCAGAGGCGCCGTCAGGCGATTCCGCGTGTCCCTCGATGTGCTGGCGCAGGCTGCCGCCCAGGGCTACGTTGAGCACCTGCATGCCGCGGCAGATGGCCAGCACCGGTTTGTCCTGCTGCAACGCGCGCTGCACCAGGGGTATCTCCAGTCCGTCCCTGATCCTGCTGCTGTCGCTGACCCTTGTATGGGGATTCTGCGGTTGGCCGTAATGCGACGGATCGACATCGGGCCCACCCGTCAGCACAAGGCCATCAATCTCTCCGAGGATGCTCTCGGCCGACTCGCCGGCGCCGGGGCGAATCCAGCGGACCCGGCCGCCCGCGCGCTCCACGCACTGCGCGTAGTTGCCGAAGATGGCAGGGTCAGGAGGGTCGGAACGGCTGCGGGTAATACCAATGACAGGGTGTCGCGTCGACATCATTACAAGATGTAGTATAGCATCTTTGGCTTTGTGAGGGAAATTGTGATCAGCGAGAGAGCTTGTTTCACTAAGAGTTGACGGGACAGGTCAGGAGCGTCGGGACTCCACGGCAACCAAGGGCGAGGAGGGGAGCCGGGGGTCGGTGACCACTGAACCAGCGAGACGAAGGCGCTTGCGGCTCGATACGGGTGCGTGGAGGCGCGC
>Ga0209514_10005443_pt1 | contig 16263 bp, 8 predicted proteins | sample Subgrocontami58m_FD_187452 | JGI IMG/M metagenome (GOLD analysis project Ga0209514, IMG submission 187452) | Subsurface groundwater microbial communities from S. Glens Falls, New York, USA - GMW37 contaminated, 5.8 m (SPAdes) (version 3) | ecosystem: Environmental > Aquatic > Deep subsurface >...
CGGGGTGGACCTCGACGGTCATCTGCTCCGCGCTGCGGTGGAGGACGAGCACGGACGGCTGCCGCGCCTTCCCGCGCAGCACCATGAAGTTCACGCCGAGGTCGTCCCAGATCAGCGCCGCGCCCCCCATCGACGAGACGAAGAAGCCGTCCCACACGGGCGAGTAGGCAGTCATCACGAGGCGGTTCGACCCCGGCAGGATCGACCCCGCGATGATCCCGCCGCCGATGACGAAGGCTCGGTCCCCCTTCTCCCAGAGAGAGAGGCCGTAGTCGACCGGCCCGACGATCGCATCCTCGTTGAACTTCCCGAGGCGGAACGTCCCGTCGGGCAGCTCGACGTCCAGCATGTGCAGGTCGATCATGGCTGGGCTCCTGGCGAGCGGGGCATTCTACGTCCGTCGCGGAGGCGCGGCAAGCGGGTCAGCGGATGCGGCCGAGCAGCGCCTCCCACCGCGGGTCGTCGTGGAGCGGCGCGAAGTCCGCGTCGGCCTCTATCTGCTGGAGGTCCCGGTCCCCCAGGTCGATTGCCCGCCCCAGCTCCTCGAACGCGCGGTCGCGAAGGCGCGCCGCCTCCGCCGGATCGACAGCCACCGCCGCCGACTGCGGCCCGTCCTTCCCCATGCTTGCGAGGGCCAGGGCGCAAGCGAGGTTGTACCGCGCGCCCAGGAGCGCGACCCGCAGCGTCGGGTCCTCCATCCGCCTGGTCCGATCCTCCCCAGCGAGCGCCGCCAGGGACTCCTCGACCTGCCTCAGGCCGAGTTCCAGGCACTCCCGCCCCCGCGCGTATCGCCCCTCGTGGATGCACGCCTCGGCCTCCCGGAAGGTCGCCTGCCATGGCTGCGACTTCGCGGCCTCGATCTCCGCGCACGTCCGCTCCAGGTCGGCGCGCGCCGCCGCCGCGATGGAGGGGACGTCGCGGATGCACACCTCGAATTCCGCCTTCGCTTCCTCCAGGCGCCCCGTCGCGCGGTACAGGCTCCCGAGGGAGTGGTGCGCCAGGGGCAGGTGGCGACCGATGGCATTTTTCAGGTCGCGCTCGGCGGCGTCAGCGCTGTCGGCCGGGTCGAGCCCGCGGAGCAGCTCGGCCTGCGCGAAGTAGATCCACACGCCGCCGCGGTTGTAGTACGCCTCCGCGTACTCGGGATTCAAGCGAAGGGCGAGGCCGTAGTCCTCGATCGCCTTCCGGTAGCTGTCGCGAGGGTCGCCGCCCTCCTTCGCCTCTGCGTCCCCCAGCAGCCGCCGCGCGTTGCCGCGGTTGTTGTGGGCGTTGGCAAGTCCGGGGTCACGCGCGATCGCCGCGTCCAGGCCGGCGATCGCCTTCTGGAGGCTCGATCGCGGGGAGACGCCCTTCTCCGCTTCCATCCGCGCGACGTCCAGCCACGCGACGGCGCGGTTGTTCGTCGCCTTCGAGTGCGCGGGGTCCCTTGCCAGGGCGGCGTCGAAGTCGGCAAGGGCCTTGCGTAGGCTCCCATCCGGATCGGTCCCGCGCGTCGCTTCGGCGCCGGCGATCAGCTCCCAGGCGAAGCCGCGGTCGGCGAGGGCCTCCGCATCCTCCGGCTGCAGCTCGAGCGCGCGGCCGTAGTCCGCCAGCGCCTTGCGGAGGCTCTCTCGCGGGTCGATGTCCCGCTCGGCTTCCGCCCTCCCGAGGGCGATCCAGGCGGCGCCACGCTTGGTGTGCGCCGGCGCATGGTCGGGGTCCAGCCGCAGCGCCTGGCCGAAGTCCCCGATCGCCTGCAGAAGTGCGCTTCGTGGGTCGCCGCCGGCCCTCCCCTCGGCCTCGGCCAGGGAGAGGCGCACGAGCCCGCGGTTGGAGAGGGCGGAGATCCAGTCGGGGGCCAGCTCGAGCGCCTGGTTCGCGTCGGCATACGCCAGGCCAAGGACCGTGCGCGGGTCGTCTCCGGCCGTCGTCATCGCGGTTGCCTTCCCGTATCGCGCGCAGCATCGTTGTGCCCATGCGAAGTCGTAGAGGGGCCAATCTGCGAGCGTCTCGGAGTAGCACGACTCGGCATCGTCGTACTCCCCCCGGTACAGGTGGGCGATGCCGCGCAGGTAGGCCGCGCGCGGGCCCGCGACGTGCGCGAGCCGCGACAGCGCCTCCTCCCGTCCCTCCGCATCTCCGCGATAGAGGGCCAGCCACGCGAGGCCGACCTGCCGCTCGTCGTTCCCGATCAGCTCGTCCTGCGCCGCGCGCTCCATCCTCCCGAGATCGGCGACGCCCCCCTCGCGCCACGCCTTCATCTCGTCGGTCTCGGGAGTCGGCGGTTCCGCCGGCGCGTCCTTGGAGCCGGTGTGGCTCGGGGGGAGGATCCGCAACCGCGTGTAGGAGTCCACGCGATGGATCCCCCGTAGGTACCACACCACTGCGCGGTCGGGGGAGAGGGCGCAACCTCGGTCGTAGTCGGCCTCGGCGCCGCTCCGGTCGTCGAGGATTTCCTTCACCTTCCCCCGCCACGAGTAGAGCGCGCCGAACTCCGGGTTCTCGCGAATCAGCATCTCGATGAGGTCGAGCTTCTCCGTCGCGAACGCCGCCTGCAGCCCGGCGACCATCGGGAATCGCATCACCTTGTGCTCGAAGTCGTTCACGGCCGCGGCGACCTGATCGTGCACGGCCTTGAGCGTCCGTCGCCGCGACTCGCGGTCTTGCTGGGCGCGCCCCTCCGCCGCGGTGCGCGCTGCGGCGTCCTCGCGCGCCTTCGCGCGGGAGAACCCGCCCCAGATGCCGAGCGCGGCGAGGGACACGACGGCCACGGCCACGGGCACCACCGCACGCCTGCGCCGCGCCGCCCAGCGCCACGCGCGGTAGGCCACACCGGGCCGGCGCGCCGCGACCGGTTCCCCGCGGAGCCAGCGGCGCAGCTCCTCCGCGACCTCCGCCGCCGACGCGTACCGCCTCCCGCGCTCCTTCTCCATCGCCTTCAGGCAGACCGCCTCCAGCTCCGCCGGCGCGTGCGCGTTCCGTCGCCGCGGCGACTGGGGTTCCTCGCGGATCACCGCCTTGAGGATCTCGAGGAGGTCGCCTCGCTCGAATGGGAGGCCCCCGGTCAGCGCCTCGTAGAGCATTACGCCGAGCGCGTAGATGTCGGTCGCGGGACCCATTTCGGCCGCCCGCCCCGCCGCCTGCTCGGGCGACATGTACGCGGGCGTCCCCATCACCTGGCCGGTCATCGTGAGGGTGCGCAGGCGCGCCCTCCCCTCCTCGCCGAGGGAGGTCTCCTTCGCCAGGCCGAAGTCGATCACCCAGGCGTGGTCCGACTTGTCGAGGAGGACGTTCCCCGGCTTGAGGTCCCGGTGCACGACGCCCTGCCCGTGGGCGTAGGCGACCGCGTCGGCGACGTCCGCGAGGATGCGGACTTCGTCGCGCAGCCTCGCGTGGCCGTCGCGGTGGCCTCCGAGCTTCGCCTCGCGGGTCTCGTCGAAGAGGGAGGAGAGGCAGCGCCCATCGATGTAGTCCATCGCGAGGAAGTGCTTGCCGTCGACCTCGCCGACCTCGTGGACGGGGATGATGTGGGGGTGGCGGAGGCGCGCCGCGAGGCGGGCCTCGCGGAGGAACCGTTCGAGGGCGTGGTGCCCGCCGGCTTCCTCCTGACGGATGAGCTTGATGCAGACGAAGCGCTGGAGGTCCGTGTCGAGCGCTTTCCAGACGACGCCCATCCCGCCGTGACCTACGGGCGCGATGAGCTCGTAGCGTCCGAAGCGCGGCGGCGGAGCCGCTGGCGCACCCGAGTCCGGTGCCGGCCCCGCGATCTGAGTCCTCTGCGTGGAGGCCTCGTCGCGCCGGATGGTGGGCAGGTCTCCGGAGGGAGGCGTCGTCATGCGGGGGGAATCGTACGCCGGCGGCGTCGCAGCCGCAAGCGCGCCCCTTGACCCGGTCTCCCTCGGGGTTTACCCTCGCCGACGATGCTCTCGCCACAGGATCGCGCCCTGGCCCGCCTCGCCGTGGAGAAGCGCATCGTCCCCCGCGAGGCAATGGAGGCGGCCCTCCGCGATGCCGAGCCCCCCGACCCGCGCGACCCGTGGTCGATCCTCCGCGCGAGGGGCCTCCTCAAGGACGCCGACCTCGCCACGCTGCGTGCGCTCACCCCGTTCGCCTCCGGCCGCGCGACATCCAATGCAACCCTCCCTGCCCCCGGCCCGCGCTCCGCCTCGGGCCGCCCGACCCCCCGCCCCGCCACGGCCCCCGCGCTGCCTCCCCCTCGTTCGCTCGCGCCGGTCGCCGCGCCCCTCTTCGCGGGCCCGCGCTCGCTCCCGTTGCACCGCGCGGGGGTAGCGCGTAATATGGATCTGACCTGACGCGCGACTGGGCTTTCCCCATCGGAGAAGGGATCCCCGTGCCAGACGCAACAAACCATCTACCGGCCAAGACTCCCGGGGAAGCGTACCGGCAGTGTGATCCCTCGGTTGCGCTGTCGGATCCGGATGACCCGCGCTACATCGATCTCCGAGCTGAGCGCGGCCTCGACGTGTGGTACGAGGTCCTGCAGCAGGTGGAACACTGCGCGCCGATGGCGTGCCCTGCCCGCGTCGCCGTCTACGGCCAGAGGGGTTGCGGCAAAAGCACGGAACTCCTGATCCTCAAGCACGAGGCGAAACGGCGCGGTTTCCATGTCGTCTACGTTGATGTCCTCGATCACCTCAACCCCCACGAGTTCGAGTTCGGGGACCTGTTCCTCGCGATCGCCAGCCAGATCGTCCAATCCCTGACCTCCGACGGGATCGAGGTCAATCAAGAACACCTCGCGCAGGTCGAGGGGTGGTTTCAGAGCGTGACGGAGGTCACGATTGACTCGGCTCAGAAGACTGCCACGGTCGAGACCGGCGCGTCCGCCAAGATGTCGGTCCCCTTTGTCGGATCGATTTTCGCCTCGCTGAAGGCGTACATCCGCTCCGGGCACGAGAAGCGGAAGGAAGTCCGGAGGAAAATCCAGGACCACCCGACTGCGCTCTTGGAGAATGTGAACCTCGTCGTCAAGGACGCGGCGTCCGCCGTGACCGAGAGGTGCCCTCGGGGCCTGCTCCTGATCCTGGACAACCTGGAGAGATACCATCCGGACATCGTGCTCCGTGAGGTGCTCGAAAAGTTCGAGCTCTTCAACGACCTGTCCCTTCCATGGATCTGCACGATCCCCCTGACGCTCGTCTACGAGCAGCGCGGTCGATCGGTCTCCTCGACATTCACACAGCCCGTGGCATGTCCATGCGTCGCGGTGACGAAGCCCGGCGGGACAAGGCGCAAGGACACCGCCGGACTTGTCGCCTTCGAGCAGATCCTCGCACGGCGGATCGACCTCGAGGCCGTCTTCACCCAGGAGTCGGTCTGGCGGGACCTGATCCGCCGCTCGGGGGGAAGCTTGTACCAGCTCATGAACCTGGTCCAGAGGTCCTGTCTCGCGGCGAAGGGTCCGATCGACCCTAAGACCCTGGATGTCGCCTCCACCCGTCTCCGGTCCGACCTCGTACGTCTGATCCCATCCGCGTACTACGCCGACCTCGCACGCATCAGGGTCACGAACCAGATTGGAGAGCTGGCGAACCGCGGGGAGATCCTCCTTTACCTCTACGCAATCGAGTACGATGGAGAAGTGTGGGCGGACGTGAACCCGATCATCGAGGGGATCCCCACCTTCCAGAAGGCCCTGCGGGAACTTCGAAAGAAGGGGAAGCGGCGGAAATGAACCAGCCGGACGCCGGCCGGTACGACCCCCTGACGACGGCGCTGCCGATGGAGGAGGGGGAGGACTTCCGCCAGCTCGGTCGCTTCGTGTCGTACGCGCTGGGCCGCTTCGGTCTCGCCCTCCTGCGCGTCCCGAGTCGCAGCGTCGGGGAGTTCGCCATCGGTCTGCTGGCGCGGACGGTACGCGCGCAGGGGGCCGAGGGGGTGCGAGTGGACCTCCGCGGCGACGAGGCCGACGTCGAGTCCCCGCTGCGGGACGCCGCACGCGGGATCCCCGAGGAGGCCCGCCCCCGCGCGTACGTCGTGGTATTCGGCCTCGACGCCGTGTACCACGCCGCGGAGGGGCGGAGACAGGGGAGCGGGGCGCGCGTCCTCTCGGCCCTGAGCGTGGCGCGGCAGTCGCTCGTCGCCGATGTGCCGTTCCCCCTCCTGTTTGTCCTGGACGACGAGACGGAGCGTGCGCTGCGGCTCGCCGCCCCCGACTTCGTGCGGTTCGGTATAGGCACCTTCGACCTCGCGGGGTACGCGATTCCGGTCGTCGAACGGATGTTGCGATCGCCAACCCATGAAGGGCGCCTCGCAGCCTGGCAGGGCCAGCTTGCTGGCGACCAGCAAGCTGGCCCTGCCAGGTCGCTCGACCCGCTGCCAAGCTACCCCGGCGGGATGACCCCGCAGGTCCTTCCCTCCGCGCCCCCGTCCCTCGCGGGGATCGCGCTCCGGGTATTGGTGCTGCTCTCCGAGCCCCTGGCCTTTCGCTCGGGGAGGGGCATCCCGCCGATCTCCCTGGATGAGGCGTGGGACGAGATTGAGAGAGCTTTCCAATCTGGAGACGCGCGCTTCGTCTTCCGTATGCGCCACGGCGACGCACAGGAGCTGATCCGCGCGAGGACCGACGGCTACAACGCAGTCGTGTTCTTCGGGCACGGAACGGGCAAGGAACTCGTGTTCGAAGGCCCGGACGGGCGTGCGCACGTCGTCGGGGCCCAGGAGTTCAGCAAGATGGCGATGGGCGGCGACCCGGCGCGCCCCCTGCGCCTGCTGGTCACATGCGCGTGCCACTCCCAGGCCGCGATCCCGGACTGGGTCTTTGAGGCCGTGGATCACGTGGTCGCGGTGGAGGCCACGAGCACGCTGCTCGTCACGGCCGGAATCCAGTACTGCGCCGGACTGGCGCGCGCGCTGGCGCGCGGGCTCCCCGTGCAGGACGCCCATCAACAGGGACAAATCGAAGCCGAGGCGGCCCTGACCCAAAGGGGGATGGCGGTCGCCGAGGCGGACGCGGAGGTGAAGAAAGTCCAGCTCCGCGGCAAGGGCGATCCCTCCGCGCGTCTGGTCGAAGCCTCCTCGGGTCAGCCCGTCCCGGACGTGATTGCGCGCGCGCCGCTATCCCTCCCACACAGGGAACCCCCATTCCAGGGGCGGGCGGACGAACGGTGTCGCGTCATCGATGCGCTGGGTCCGTCGAGGGGGGCGAGGATCGTGACGATCGTCGGGACGGGCGGCATCGGGAAGAGCCGTCTGGCCCTGGCCTGCGCACGCTGGTTGTGGGCACGCGGGCGTTATCCCGGCGGTGTCTGCTGGGTGGAAGCCCGGGAGGTCCGATCCCCAGACTCGCTCCTCGCGGCGATCGGCGAGGTCGTGGGAATTCGAGGGAGCCCCGACGATCTGATGGCTGCGCTTGGCCCGAGGAAGATGCTCCTGGTCCTCGACAACCTCGACACGCTGTTTCTGGACCGCGCACAGGCGGGCCCTGCACGCAGGGTCTTGGAGCGGCTGTTGAACCGGTGTCCCTCCCTCCAGTGCATTGCGACCAGCCGGGAGGAGCTGGGGATCGGCTCGCTGGAGCACCCCTATTCCATTCCCTCCCTCGACCCGTCTTCCTCGCGCTCCCTCTTCCTCGCGGTGGCGCGCCAGCGCGACTACGCCTTCCGCGAGGAGGATCGCTTCGCTGTCCAGAAGATCCTCTCGTTCTGCGACGGGTACCCGCTCGCGATCTACCTCCTGGCCTCCCATCTTGCTCCGTTGACTCCCAGGGATATCGCTGACCGCCTCAAGCGCCGGGGCGTCGAGGCCGCGGAGAAGATCCCCGCGGGCGAGCTCCCGGGCCTGGGCAATTCGGTCCGCGCCTCGCTCCAGTTCTCGTACGACCTCCTTCCGTCGGAGGGGCTGGCTCGCAAGATCGTCTGGACACTGGCCCTGTTCCCCGCGGGCCTCCTGGCGGCCGCACTTGACGAGATCCTGGGCGCGGACTGGAAGGACGACCTCGGCCAGACCCGAGCAATGGTGATGTGCTCCGACAACCGGGTTGACATGTTGACCCCGGTCCGGGATTTCGTGGCCCGCGAGGTGCCGTCAGTCCACAGGGATGACGCGTTCGAACGGGCCGCACATTTCTATGCCGGCTTGGCGTCGCTCGTAGATTCGAAATCCGGGGGTGCCGAGGGAGACTGGCCCGTGCGGAGGACCGTGTTGGAACTCCCGAACGTGCTTGTCCTGGCGAGGTGGGCTGCCGCCGACAAGCGTGATCGATCGCCCGAACGCGAGCGAGCGCACCTCGCCGTGGCGCATGCAATCTGTGCGCTGACCGGGCCCTCCCTGCTGGGTGGGGAGGGTGCCCTGATGAAACAGGGCCTGCAGCTTGGCCTCACGATCGCTGCGCGGTTTCCGTACGAGAACGCGCGAGCCGACTGCGTTTGCATGCTCGGCGACGTGCACCGGGGCCTGTCGGAACTGCCAGAGGCGAAGAGCCGATATCAGGAGGCCCTGTCTCTCTATGGCGGCATCGGTGATCGCTCGGGCAAGGCCCATTGCATCCTGCGACTAGGCGTGGTGCACGGGCTCCTCTCGGAACTGCCAGAGGCGAAGGGTCGATACCAGGAGGCCCTCTCGCTCTATGGCGACATCGGTGATCGCTTGGGCGAGGCCAATTGCATCTTGAAGTTGGGCGACGTACATCTGGGGCTTTCAGAACTGCCAGAGGCGAAGGGGCGATACGAGGAGGCCCTCTCGCTCTATCGCGCCATCGGCGATCGCCTGGGCGAAGCCAATTGCATCGACAGTCTGGGCGACATGCACCTGCAGCTCTCAGAACTGCCAGAGGCGAAGGGCCGATACCAGGAGGCCCTCTCGCTCCATCGCGCCATCGGTGATCGCCTGGGCGAGGCCAATTGCGCCAAGGGTCTGGGCAACGCGCATCTGCAGCTCGCGGAACTGCCAGAGGCGAAGGGGCGATACGAGGAGGCCCTCTCGCTCTATCGCGCCACCGGCGGACGCCTGGGCGAGGCCAATTGCATTCAGGATCTGGCCGACGTGCACCTGCGGCTCTCAGAACTGCCAAAGGCGAAGGGGCGATACGAGGAGGCCCTCTCGCTCCATCGCGCCATCGGCAATCGCCTGGGCGAAGCCAATTGCATCATGGGCCTGGGGCGGATTGCGTCCGTCCAGGGGCAATCTACGGAGGCCATGCGGCTACTCCTGGACGCGAGGGAGCGCTACAGGGCGATCAACGCGCGTGGTGGAGAAGGGAACGCCCTGGGATCTCTCGGCAAGCACTTCGCGGAAACGGGCAACCACCACGAGGCGATACTCGCCTTGGAGGAGGCGCTGGTCGCGCACCGCGAAACACGCGGCGCAATGGGATCTCACGTGGATCTAATTGCCCAAGGGGCGTCGTTCCTCAAGTTGGGACTCCAATCAGCCTGCTTGGCGGCGCACTATCTCGCCGCCCAATTGCGAGTGCAGTTCGGAGAGTCCGGCGCCATGACGAACTTCCAGGAGTGGCTCGCGAAACTCGTCGAGCCGGGCAAGTTGGAAGGCCTCATGGAGACGCTACGAAAGGACGCCGAGGCGCTCCGACTCGAGGGGGTCAAGCAGGTTCGGGACGCCAAGCAGAAGGACCAAGGAGCCGCGCCCGTGAAGGACTCGGGAGGGTAGATCCAGAATCATGCTGGGATCCCCCTACAGCGTGCGGGAAGGGAAACGGGAAGGCATCAAACAGCGTGAGCGTGCTCATCCAGCCCGGGGCCATTCGAGGCCGACACGAGATGATACGGCTTGCCTGGGAAAGAGAGTTGCCGGGGGTGGTCCGCGAAATCGTCCGGATCAACGAGAAGATCCGGGAGGAATTCGGGAGCGGGGCCTACGGCTGGGCGCCACGCGAGGCGGCAGACCTGTTGGCAAAATCCAGGCTGGACCGCCAGGTGGCCCTGTCGCGCTGCCTCCGCATGTGGTTGAGGAATCCCCGCCCTGAAGACCTTGAAGGCCGGCTAATTCTGGCCTGGGTCAACCTAGGGTGCTTGGTCGAAGGCTCGATGAAGTTCTTCCTTTCCGTGTACATGAACACCTACTCCAAGAATCCAGTCCAACGCAGGCAGAAAGGAAAGATGAAGGGCCTTGACCCCGACGAATTGGAGCTTGGCGAGCTACGGGAGTTCTTTGCCCGCGAAAAGGTCTGGATGGATGCCGATCACAGGAAGTGGGACGACTGGATACTCTACGTCCAGCAGCACCGTAACGCGATCCATGCCTACCGGAATCGAGACATCGGTACGTTCCAGGAATTCCACCGCGCCGTAAAGTGCTACCTAGAACTGCTCGACGAACTCGAAAGCCGGGTCCCCTTTCCGGACATGCCCGGCTCCCCTGACTGAGGTTGACACCCTGTCGAGCCGAAATGTCCTGCCCTCTGCGCCGCGAATCCGCGGTTCCCGAAGTAATTTCAACAGATCAGAGCCCCGGATGAAGTAGACATAAGCGCGAAGTGGACATAAGCGGGTGTGTCCTGTTGTTCCACGCCATGCCGATTTCAGACCGCCCCGCGCGATCCTGCTGATGGCCACGGTCAGGAAGAAGATCGTCTTGGCTTCGCAGCGGGAGCGGGTTGCGCCGCGAGGCCGGCCCAATCGAACGTAGCGGACTTTACGTCGCTGTAGTTCGCGTCGAGGGCGGGCCCGAGGAGGAGCAGGGCGGCGATTCGACGGGCCATCTCCGTGACGTACTTGACCTCTTCGATGATCAGCCCTCGGCCCAGGAGCTTCTTCTCGCGGTAGGAGAGCCACTTCTTGATGACCTGGTAGCCGCCGATCCTGTACTCCCAGACCTTCAACGGGATGTTTCGCCAGTAGGCCGTCTGGTTGAGGTACACGTCGCACGTGGGGGGGCCGAGCAGCGCAAAGGCCTCCTTCGAGGCGATGCCCAGCGCCTTCGCCCCCTCCTCGATCGCGGCGCGCTCCTCCATCGTGTACTCGCGCTGGAGGAGCTTCCCCTTCGCGGGCATCGTGATCCCGCCCTTCCCCTCATGGCTCCACCCGGCGGTGATCTCAAGATCTCCTGAGTCCCTCGCCATCTGCCCACCCTTGTCGGTGCTGATCAGGGCGAGGACCTTCATCTCCGGCCGGGTCTTTCCCGAGGTCACGCCCGAAACCTGCGTCAGGGGGGCCAACAACGCCGCGACTTGCTCCCCGAGCGTTGTCGACTCCCGGAGGAGCGCTTTCGAATTCGGCAGGGGGACGCGGGGCCAGTTGTCTCGGAGCCCGTCCTTGTTTTCGGATAGGTACTCGATCGAGTACCCCACCGCCAGCACATGCATCCAAAGGGACTGTGCCATCTCGCGTGGTTCTCTCCCAGCCGTGATCCCAAGGCGATTCAGGTAGGCGCTCGCAGGGTCCGAGATGTTCGCAATCGGAATGCCAGCAGTAGGCTTCTCCACAGGGAGAAGTCGACCCTGCGGGGTGGGACCATCAGCGGGCGAATGTGGCTCGGGACGCACGCAGAGCGGGATGAAGTAGGCGTCCTTGTGGATCAGGTGGTCGGCTCCCAACTGAGACACGTAGTTGAAGGCCATGCCTTCGGGGTTGGCCTCGGCCTTGCGTCGGCAGACAATCGCTCCATTTCCCGACCAGCATTGTCGGCCGTACTTCGGGCGCGGCTCGTTCCAGAGGGGACGGACGGTAGTGTAGTAGCACCACCGGACGTCGAGGGGCATGACGACCAGCGGGCGAATCGAAGCCGGATCGAACGGGCCCGCGGCGATTGCTTTCTCCCTCGCGTGCTTCGCATCGAATCGTGCCGCGTCTCGGCCCAGCCCTCGAACCTGAGAGCAAGCGGCGTCCCACGGAAGGCGGGGATCAAAGTACTTCCGCATCCGGTCCTCGAGCGCGGCCCTGTCCGTATCGATCAGCGCCCCTTTGCGTTTCTCGAGCAACCCTGGAAGCGGCTCCCATCCTGCGAGATCGACGACGCTCGGCCACGACCGATAGGCGGCTCCCACATTCGAGGGACGGAGAGCGAACCTATTCTCGGGTGCAGGTTCGAGCGTCTTGTACTTTCGCTCGAACTCCTTGGCTGCAAGGCTGGCGAGGAGGTCTTCTCGCTTGGATGCGCCCCAGAATTCTCGAAACCGCACGCGGGGTTGTTTCGCTCGCTGCGACCGCCGTGTCATGGTGATGATTGTGGTGCCGACCCGAATCCCCTCCGCATTCTGCTCCGTAGAGAAGACGGAAGGGTCTGGCTGTCCGTCGGGGGTCAGCTTTCCGGTCTCGCGGCTGTCCCCGTTGAGGGAGTCGATCCACAGGGCATCGAATCCCGAGAGGAGCCGCTGGCGCATCACGACGAACGAAGGACCCACGAGGTACGAGAAGTTCGAGATGTAGCAGATCACTCCCTGGCCCGTCTTCTCCGCGATCCGTCGCTCGGCAAGACGAAAGAACCGCACATACAGCTCATCGAGGTTGAACTTCTTGATCCCCCACTCCGAAATGAGCCCCTCCTTGTAGGGCTCGACGAGACCCTCCTCCTCGGCAGGGCTCACTCCAGCGTAGGCGTTGTACGGCGGGTTCCCCAGCACGACCAGGATCGGGGCCTCCCGCTTCACGCGTTCGGCGGCGTCCCTCTCTTCTTCCAGCTCCGGGAAGATGAGATGCTGCTTGGGGCCCTTGGGCGGCTCCCACCCGGTGAGCGCGTTTGTGAGATAGACGCCCACTCGCTCGCTGCGCTTCTCTGACAAGGGGGCTCCCAGGCTCTGCAGGAGCAGTCCGAGTTGGAGATGCGCAACTACGAACGGGGCGGGGAGGATCTCGAACCCGAAGACCCGCTCCATCGCCGCCCGCTTCAGGTCTTCCGCGAGGAGCGCGTCGCCGCCCTTCTCTTTGAGCGTCTCCCCGATCCGGCGCAGCACCTCGACGAGGTAGGCCCCGGTCCCGCAGCAGGGGTCGAGCACGAACACGTCGGGAGAGGCGAGGCCATCGGGCCGGTCCAGCTCCTCTCGGAGGACGGTGTCCACGCGCGCGACCATGTAGCGCACGACCTCCGTCGGCGTGTACCAGACGCCCAGGTCCTTCCGCAGCTCCGGGTCGAACGCCTCCAGGAACGGCTCGTAGAAGTACTGGACGGCGTGCCGCTTCTTCGAACTGCTCGAAGAAGGAGGCGCGGTCCACCCGGTTGAGCGCCGCGCCGGTCCAATCGAGGACCTCATTCAGGCCGAGCGCCCCGAGCTTCGTTGGCGTCGCGATCTGATCGAAGAGTGCCTTGATCATCGGGACGCGGAGCGTCCACGCCGCCTCGTGCCAGTTGAACCGGGCCTTCGTATCGCTCGGCGCGTGCTTCTTGCACCAGAGCACCCACGCCGAAAACACGCCGTAGAAGAGCGTCTGCACCAGGCTCGAGCGGAAGAAGTGCTCCCCCTTCGCGCCCTCGAACTTCAGCCCGAGGGCCTCCTCGAGCGCGGCTCGAAGGGATGCGAGGGCTGCGATGTCGCCTCCCTCGATCCGCGCCCTCGCGTCGCGCGCGTATGAGGCGAGGAACCAGGCGACATCCTTCGGGGCGGCAAGGGGGGCGGCGTGGAGAAGGACCCGCTTCACGTATTCGAGGAAGCGCTCGCCGTGCGCCTCGGCGAGCGTCCGCGGCTGCGTGGCGGCGCTCCAGAACGCATCCTCGCTGGAAGCGAGTCGGAAGGTCTCCAGCTTGGCGGGCTTCCCCTCGGCGTCCTGTCCGACGAGGACGAAGTCGCGCAAGTTGCTCACGAGCACCTGGCGGTACTTCCCCCAGTATCGGGTGACCTGCTCGCCGTCGGCTGTGACCCAGGCGTCCTCCCCCGTCCCCTTCACCTCGACCACGCCACGGCCAGGGATCATGCCCGGCAGCGGGTTCGATGCCCTCTTCTGCAGTTGCTCCTCGGTGAAGAGACCTCCATCGGGGAGCCCCGCGCCGCGGTTCTTGAGGGTCAGGACGCAATGCACTTTCGGACGGAGCTGCTTCCCGACTTCGTTCAGTAGGTTCGAGAGCGCGGGGTAGTATGAGGTCTCCGCGACGGCCTCGCCGGAAGATCGGATGTCGCGGAGCTCGCGGATGTAGTTCTCGAGGGGATTCAAGACGCCTCTGCAGTTCGATCCGATTTCAGGAAGACTCTGCCCTGAGCGCGCCTGGGGCGCAAGCATTCCATGCCGCCCAGGACCGGGCCATCCGGCATCTCTCGAATGCGCTGGGGAGCCCAAGTGGCGGGCAGTTTCAGGCGCGGTTCAACCTGGAGAGGCCTCCGCATGGGCGCCGGACCGCTCCGCGGGCGAGCCGGGCCATGACGCACAAGGCCCGTTGCGGAGTGCACGGAAGTGCGGAAGGCCGCGCATTCCTCTTGATACTTGCCGCGTCGGGCGGCTACCCTGCCTGCCCTTCGTATCCGGGTATGCCCTTCACGAGGAGTAGCATTCATGGGAATCCCCGTCACGCCTGAGGACTTCCGCCTCATCGGTCAGCGCTTCGCGAGCGAGGACGTCGTTGCCGAGATCGACCGCCTCTTGCCGCTCGCGAAGAAGGACGCCGAGGGCCTCGCCGGGCAGGAGTACGATGCCGCCCAGATCCAGGAGCTCGAGGGGTACCGGACTCGGTTGACGGGCGAGAGCGGCGACCGGCGCCTCACGCGCGAACAGAAGAAGGGCTCCCTCCGCACCGAGATCGACGCCATCCTCAAGGCGAAGCGCCTCCTGCGCTCCGCGATCGGCATCGCCGCGCGGGCGATCGCGCGCCGCACGCCTACCCAGGGCGAGTCCGCCGAGGAAACCCGCCGGATCGCCGACAGCCTCGAGGCCCAGCTCGACGCGGCCGGGGGGCGCGTGGGAATGGACTCCTCCAAGATCCGCACCCGCCTGACGAGCGTCATCACCATCCTCGAGTCCAAGGAACTCGCCCCCCTCGCGACCGCGGCCACGGCCCGGGCGGCGCTCGTCGCGTCCCTCAAGGCGGACCTCTCCTCGCTCCCCGGACTCGCCGAGCTGAAGAAGGGCCTGCAGGCCACGAGCATCGCGGACACTGGCGACCTCGACGAGACCGATGGGCGCGCCTACACCAACCTGAAGTCCCTCGCCTCCGCCGGGCGTGCCTTCCACAGCCTGGGGGGCGACCCCTCGCGTGCGGGCCAGTACAACATCAACGGCCTGCACCGGGCCACGCGAAAGCGTGCGGTCAAGCCGACATAGAACAGGCTCCCCGGATTTCTCGGGCCTGAAGACGGAACATCCTGACTCTCAGCCGGAACACGCTTGGTGCGGGCCAGGAGACCGTAGGTCCCAGCGGAACACGCTGGGTCCAAGCCGGGATACCGCGGGTCGCAGCCGGAACACTGCGGGTCCAAGCCGGGATACCGCGGGTCCCAGCCGGAACACGGTAGATCCACGCCGGGATACCCCGGCTCCCGGCCCGGGCACGCTGGGTCCATGCCGGGACCGGGGGATGTTCAAGCCGGGCGCGACGATCTCCAAGGCGGACCGACCGGGCCGCCTTGCTGGTCGCCCCTGGACGAACGCTGGTTCGGCTTTCTGGCGTGGTTCAAGCGGCGCCTGGTCCGGGTGACTATCCCGACGAGTGGCCGCAACTCCAAGCCCCAACTCCAACGAACTCCAACTCGAATTCGAACTCCAACCACTTCACGCCAAGGGCTTTGAGTTGGAATTGGACTTGGAGTTCGTTGGAATTAGGGCTTGAAGTTGGAGTTCGGCGAATGCCCTCGCGAGTGTCACCTCCGAGTGAACCACGCCGGCTTTCTCTCCCCGTTCGTCATCGGCGCCGCGGTCGTCTGCGGGAGCGGGAGGCCCGACGCGACGCGGGAGGACGTCGAGCGCGCGGCGCGGATCGCGCGGGCGCACCCGAGTACGGTGCCGGCCCCGCGATCTGAGTCCTCTGCGTGGAGACCTCGTCGCGCCGGATGGTGGGCATGTCTCCGGAGGGAGGCGTCGTCATGCGGGGGGAATCGTACGCCCGCGGCGTCGCAGCCGCAAGCGCGCCCCTTGACCGGGTCTCGCCTCGGGTTTACCCTCGCCGGCGATGCTTTCCCCCCAGGACCGCGCCCTGGCCCGCCTCGCCGTGGAGAAGCGGATCGTCCCCCGCGAGGCGATGGAGGCCGCCCTCCGCGAGGCCGAGCCTCCCGACCCGCGCGATCCATGGTCCATCCTCCGTGCGAGGGGGCTCCTGAAAGAGTCGGACCTCGCGACCCTGCGTGCGCTCACCCCATTCGCCTCCGCGCGCCAGACGACGAACGCCACGCTCCCCACCCCCGGCCCGCGCTCCGCCTCCGGCCGCCCGACCCCCCGCCCCGCCACCCCC
>Ga0209514_10005447_pt1 | contig 16246 bp, 14 predicted proteins | sample Subgrocontami58m_FD_187452 | JGI IMG/M metagenome (GOLD analysis project Ga0209514, IMG submission 187452) | Subsurface groundwater microbial communities from S. Glens Falls, New York, USA - GMW37 contaminated, 5.8 m (SPAdes) (version 3) | ecosystem: Environmental > Aquatic > Deep subsurface >...
CCCCCGCTTGCCGGCGCTGGCCGAGGCCGCCGAGGCCGTGGCCGGGCCGACGCATCGCGCGGCGGCAACGCTGGGCGGCAACCTCTGCCTCGACACGCGCTGCGTCTATTACAACCAGAGTGAATACTGGCGCGAGAGCAACGACTACTGCATGAAGCTGAAGGGCGAAGGCTGCCGCGTCGCCAAGAAATCCAAGCGCTGCTATGCGGCCTTCAGCGGCGACGTGGCGCCGGCCCTGATCGCGCTCGATGCCGAGGTCGAAGTCCTCGGCCCGAACGGCAGCCGCCGTGTCGCCATCGCTGACTTTTATCGCGACGACGGCATGGCCTGGCTGACGCTGGGCGCGGACGAACTGCTGACCGGCGTGCTCATTCCGCTGCGCGAGGGCTGGAGCAGCGCCTACGAAAAAGTGCGGGTACGCGGCGCCATCGATTTTCCGCTGGCCGGCGTCGCCGTGGCCTTGAAGCGCAAGGGCAACACCATCGAAGACCTGCGCATCGCCTGCACCGGCGTGGCCTCGCGGCCGCTGGCGGTCGAAGGCCTGGCCGAGCTCAAAGGCAAGCCGCTCGATGCCGACGCGCTGGCCACGATCACCGCCCAGACCGAAATCGCCGCCGGCGCGATGCGCACTACAGTCGTCGACATGCTCTATCGCCGCGGCGTGGCGCCGGTGCTGGCCCGCCGCATCGCCGAACGACTGTGGAATTCCGCTGCCTGACGCCAAACCTGCTTCCGCTTGCCCTACCCGAACAAGGTAAAACACACATGAGCTATTTCGACGAAGCCACCGAAACCCTGCCGCGCGATCAGTTGGCGGCACTGCAACTGAAGAAGCTGCAGGCGATGATGGCCGAACTGTGGGGCCGTAACAAGTTCTACACCGCCAAGTGGCAGGCCGCCGGCGTGTCACCCGCCGACATCCGCAGCATGGACGACCTGGCAAAACTGCCCTTCACCAAGAAGGGCGAACTGATGGACGACCAGGCGGCGAACGGCCCTTTCGGCAGCAACCTGACCTATCCGGTCGAGGCCTATGTGCGCATGCACCAGACCTCGGGCACCACCGGCGTGCCGCTGAAAGTGATGGACACGCACGAATCCTGGGACTGGTGGGGCCGCTGCTGGGGCCACGTGCTGGCCGGCGCCGGCGTCACGGCCTCCGACCGCCTGTTCATGGCCTTCGCCTTCGGCCCCTTCATCGGCTTCTGGGCCGCCGTCGAAGGCGCGCGCAAGATCGGCGCGGTGATGATTCCCGGCGGCGGGCGCGATTCGCAGCAGCGCCTGGAACTGATGCGCGAAACCGGCACCACGGTACTCTGCTGCACGCCGACCTATGCCCTGCGCCTGGCCGAGGTGGCCCACGAAATCGGCTTCGACATCACGAGCATTCCGATGAAAGCCACGGTGCACGCCGGCGAACCCGGCGCCAACATCCCGGCCACCAAGCAGCGCATTGAAAACGCCTGGACCGCCAAGTGCTTCGACCACGCCGGTGCCTCGGAAGTCGGCGCCCATTCCTTCGAATGCCAGGTGCAGCCGGGCGGCACCCATTTGATCGAGAGCGAATACATCGCCGAAGTCATCAATCCAGTAACCGGCGAGGCCGTGGCACCGGGAGAACGCGGCGAACTGGTGATCACCAACCTCGGGCGCTGGGGCTTCCCGGTGATCCGCTACCGCACCGGCGACCTGGTGCGCGTGAACCTCGACCGCTGCGACTGCGGCCGCACCTCCCTGCGCTTCGACGGCGGCATCCTCGGCCGCGCCGACGACATGGTCACGGTGCGCGGCGTCAATGTCTTCCCGGCCGGCGTGGAGAACATCATCCGCAAGTTCACCGAAGTCGACGAATTCCGCATCACGGTGAACAAGGTCAAGCAGATGGACGAGATGGACATCGAGGTCGAACTCTGCGAAGGCGCCGATCCCGAGGTGGTGCATGAGATCGCCATCAAGCTCGATTCGATGCTGGCCTTCCGCCCGCGCGTGCATCACGTCGCGCGCAACATGCTGCCGCGTTTCGAAATGAAGGCCAAGCGCTTCCACGTCAAGCTCGACGAATGAACTCGGCGCCGGCGGCACGGCGAAGGCGCGCATTACCCATTTGACGGGCATGGATTGCGGCGGCGATAATCCGGCCGCGGCCCGTCAAACGTCCGCATCGCCTACCGACCCGACTCGTGCCCGCCATGTCCGCCAAATCCGCCGAACCCCGGAAGAATTCCACCATCGCCTACGGCATGCTGCCCGAACTGGTCGGCTACCAACTGCGCATGGCGCAGATCGCCCTGTTCAAGGATTTTGCGCAGGGCCCCGGCGGCGAGGACGTCACCCCAGGCCTGTTCGGCGTGCTGGTGATCATCGAGGCCAACCCCGACCTCAAACAAAGCGAACTGGCCCACGCCACCCATCTCGACCGATCGACGGTGGTTACCGTGATCGACAACCTGGAACGCCGCGGCCTGGTCGAGCGCCGGGCTTCGGTGCATGACAGGCGTTCCAATGCCATCCGCCTCACCGAAGCCGGCACCGCGCTGCTGCGCAAGCTGAAGCGCCAGGTCAGCCAGCACGAGAAACGGCTGCTGCAGAACTTCGATGCGGTCGAACGCGCCACCCTGATCGCGCTGCTGGGCAAAGTTTTTCCCCAGCATCGCTGAATGCGGCCGGGCGCCGCCCGCGCAAGACCATCCCCGGCTCCACCAGCACGACCCCAGGGCGTCCTCGTGCCTTGCAGATATAGATGGACTTCCAATCATTGATGTTGTAAACTAAAAGCATTGGCAGGCATGGTCGGCGGAGAAGCGGAATGGGCATCGGAATCAGGATCGAACACTTGCTGGCGCGCATGCACGATGCGCCGCAGTACCCCACCCAGGGCGCGGTTCTTTTCGTCGACCTGGAGCGCCGCGAGACGTGCAGCAAGTACCTTCCGGCCGACATCATGCGCAACTTCCTCGGTGGCCGCGGCGCCAACATGGTGCTGCTCTACAACCTGCTCGATGAGACCAAGGATGCGCTCGACCCCGAGGTGCCGCTGATCTTCGGCGCCGGCACGCTGACGGGCAACATGCCCTCCGCCACGCGCGGCAACTTCACCAGCCGTTCGCCCGACAGCGACGCCTTCCTCGATTCCAGCGCCGGCGACTATTTCCCCGCCTTCACCAAGCGCCTCGGCTACGACCACATCGTGCTCCATGGCCTGGCCGCGCAATGGACGCTGCTGAAAATTTCGCACGACGCCATCGAATTCCTCGACGCCGCTCCCTATGTCGGCCTCGACAATCTCGATACCGCCGCCGCCATCGAGCGCGACTTCCATTGCACCGAACGCAAGGACATGGCGCTGGCCCGCATCACCACGGCCGGCGAAAACCTGGTGTTGTGCAGCGGCATCATGGGCGGCATCAAGTCGATCTGGGCGCGCGGCGGCGCCGGCGCCAAGATGGGCGCGCTGCGCCTGAAGGCCATCATGATCCACGGCAAGCCGGCCGAGGCGCCGCTGGCGAAGGAGCTCAAGGCCCACAACAAGATCATCGGCCGCAAGATCACCTCGACCTCGGTGATCAAAAACGCGCTGAAGCAGGTCGGCACGCCCTTCCTCTACAAGCCATCGCGTGTGCTGGGTGCCTTGGGCACCATGAACAACCAGACCACGGCCTGGCACGAATCGCTCGACGCCGACAATTTCGACCCCTACCGTCCGGCCATGGACGGCTGTTTCAAGTGCCCGGTGCAATGCCGCAACCAGAACGACATGACGCCCGAGGGCAAGGGCGGCTGGGGCTCGGCCGCGTTGCTGGGACTCAAGGGCAATGCCAGCTACGACAAAGCCCAGGCCGACATCGACCACCACAAGCTGCGCACCTACAACGGCATCAAGGGCGACGGAAAGTTCGACAAGTACGACAAGGGCGACGGCCCCGAGTACGTCACCCTCGGCAAGTTCGGCCCGATGATCGGCCTGCGCGAACCGGAGCAGGTGCTGCGCCTGAACAACATCCTCAACGACCTCGGCCTCGACTCGGCCTCGACCGGCAGCGCGATTTCCTGGGCCATGGAACTCTGGCAGCGCGGCATCATCGACGCCAGCCACAGCGGCGGCCTCGACCTGTCCTGGGGCAACTACGAGACCATCGAAAAACTGCTGTTCATGACCGCGAAGCGAGAAGGCTTCGGCGACACCATCGCCGATTCGGCGCGCGCCGTCGAACGCGGCAAGTACCCGCGCGAGGCGCTGGACTACCGCATGGCGGTCAAGGGTCTGTTCCAGTCCGACCCGCACGACGCACGCATCCTCAAGGCCTTCGCCCTCGGCCTGTCGGTCGCCACGCGCGGCATGGACCACCTGCGCAACCGCGTCACGCTGGAAATCAACGCCCGCGTCAATGACGATGCCCCATTCAAGACCCAGCTCTACGGCGGCACCGTGGCCCCCGAACCCAACAGCTACGTCGGCAAGGAAATCGCGGTGCGCCGTTGCGAGAACACCTTCGCCGTCGGCGACTCGGTCGGCATGTGCCGCTTCAACACCAAGCTGTTCAATTCGCCCACCCTGCCCGACTGCGGCGATTTCGCCACCCAGCTTTCCACCATGACCGGCCGGCCGGTGACGGCCGAAGAACTCGACGAAGTCGGGCGCAACATCACCGGCCTCGAACACCTGCTGAATTTCCGCCTCGGCCTGCGCGGCAAGGACGACACCCTGCCCAAACGCTGGTTCGAGGAGAGCATCGATACCGGCCCGTTCAAGGGCGAAAAGATCGACCGCGCCGAATTCGACGCCATGAAGAAGCGCTTCTACGAGCTGACCGGCCTCAATGCCGAAGGCGTACCACGCGCCGACTGGCACGAGCACCTGGCACTGGCGACGACCGGTTTCGCCCTGCGCGTCGAACTGCCGCGGCCGCTGCCCGGCGCGCCGGAGAAATCGATCGTCATCGACCAGCCGGTGGCCAACGTCGCCGAACTGCGCGGCGCCCTGCGCCGCCACCTGCCCGAAGCGCGCGCCGCGCTCGACGATCCGACCTGGAACGTCACGGTCAACGGCGAGATGCTGCTGTTCGGGGAGTCTGCCAAGGCACTGCACAGCGGCGACCGTGTGCAACTGGTGCCGATCATCGCCGGCGGTTAGGTTTCGCCGGGCGCAGACAGCAAGCGTCGACCTGCTGCAAGGCCCCCCCGCCAATCCATCGCAAATCATTTCAGCGCTGACCGGCAACGGAAAGCGCTTGCTCCCACGCCTTATATCGACCACAATAAGGCACCTATTTTGGTTCGATTCAGAGGCACACCATGGAACAGGTTCTCGCTTCCCGCTCGGTGAGCATCACCGAACTCAAACGCAGCCCCAGCGCCGTACTCGCGCAGGCCGGCTCTGAACCGGTGGCAGTGCTCAACCATAACCGGCCCGCCGCCTATCTGCTATCGCCCCAGGTTTATGAAGCCATGCTGGAACGGCTGAATGCTGATTTTCGCCAAGCCATACAGGAAGGCATCGATAGCGGCCCGGCCATTGCGGCCGACGACCTGTTCGCCGAACTGAATGCCCGCTACGCCGAACCCGCCACCAAGGGCCGCCGCAAGCGCACTGCTTGATGGTTGCGGTAACATTCTCGCCGAAGTCCCGGCAAGACCTTATCGACATCGGCGACCACATCGCCAAGGATAGCCCGGCCAACGCCCGGCGTTTCGTGGCCAAGCTGATGGATCAATGCCAACGCATCGGCGCTGCCCCATTGGCCTACTCTGGTCGCGAGGACCTGGCCCCCGGCCTGCGCATGGCGCCCATGGGCCGCTATGTGGTCTTCTTTCGTGTGCCGGGCAACATGGTTCGCATCGAACGGGTACTGCATGGCGCCCGTAACCTGCCGGCCATCTTTGGGCATGGAGTTCAGCCCAAAGCCGAGTGAGTGCGCAGTCAAGAACGCTTTTCCCGATTCATGACCCAGGCACCGGGCGACGACTGTTAAGCCGCAAGTTGCTGCTCGATCAGCGATCAGCCGAACTGCGCGTTTGCTTGACGACTTCGCCGAACGTGTGCGCATCCGGCGCATACGCCTGAAAACCGAAACCAATGACGCCAAGGCCAAGCGCCGTCACTGCAAACGGAAGCACCGTGCGCCGCACGGCGCTTTCCAGCCAGTGTCTTGTCTGCAAACCGCGCATGCGCCGGTAGAGGCTGGCCGACAGCGCGCCATCGACCAGAAGCTCGGCAAACAGGGCCGGCGCCAGATAGACCGGATACTGAGCTTTCCTCGGTGTGTCGTCCTCCAACCCAACGGCATTATGCCGCCAATTTTTGCGCATGCTGAGCGGTGATCCAGTTTTCCAGGAATTTCATGGACCAGGCGTAGCCGAGCGTGGAATGTATGCGTCGCCGGTTATAGAACGGGTCGCTGTAGTCGAACAGGTCGGTTTCGGTTCGGGGAGTCTGCCAAGGCACTGCATAGCGGCGACCGCGTGCAACTGGTGCCGATCATCGCCGGCGGCTGAAGACCGCCCCTGCGGCGCCGGCCGCCGGCAAACTATTCGAATGGGCTATGATGGGGCCAGCCGAAGCCAGATCTCGGCACAAACCAATTTCCGGAGGTGACCATGGCAAAGAAATCGAAGAACGACAATCCCGTGTACAAGATCGTCGAGGTCGTAGGTTCCAGCCCGACGTCATGGGAGGATGCAGCCTGTTCCGCCGTCGAGGCGGCGGCCAAGACCCTGCGCGACCTGCGCGTCGCCGAGGTCACCAAGCTCGACATGAAGATAGAGAACGGCAAGGTGGCGGCCTACCGGGCGCGCGTTTCCATGTCCTTCAAATACGAAGACTGACCGCCCTCGCCCGCTGCGGAAGGAAACGGGGACTGCGGTCCCCTTTTTCTTGCCCCGGCCCACGGCCGCCCGGGCTCAGAGCTTGCGCACGATGTGGACCGTCTGCCAATCGTCGGCAAGGTGCTCCTGGCTGAATCCCAGCTTGCGCGCGAACTTCAGCATCCTGTGATTGGTGGCCAGCACGAAGCCCTCCATCTCGCTCAGGCCCTTGTCGCGTGCGATGTCGATCAGGGCGGCCATCAAGTCGCCGGCCAGCCCGCAACCCTGCCAGGCATCATCCACCACGATGGCAAATTCGCAGCAACTGCCGTCAGGCGCCGCCACGTAACGCACCGCGCCGATTTCGACTTCGCCGTCCGCGCCGGTTTCGGTCGCCACCAGCGCCATGTGGTGCTCGTAATCCACGTTGGTCAGGTACTTGAGAGTCGCCGCCGAAAGCTCGTTCATGCTCACCATGAAGCGGTCGTAGCGCGATTCCGTCGACAAGTGGCGCACGAAGTCCGCCTCGATCTGCGCATCGGCCGGACGAATCGGGCGGATGCAGACCTGCCTGCCGTCGGGCAGCCGGTAGTGGCGGACCAGGCCGGAGGGATAGTCGGCGGGCAGTGGGGCCGGCTCGGTCATCGCGTCGGGCGCTCCAGCAGCAGTTGCAGGCGGCCGGCGGCCATATCGCGCTCCTCGACGCAGCAGACCAGGCCGGCACCGGCCGCCAGCGCGCCGAAGGCACCGGCGACGGCGCCGAGCCGGAAGGCATCTGCGCCCGGCCCGAGTTCGACCAGGACATGCAGGCGCGACGGATCGGCATCCGCCCCGGCCGGCGGATTTTGCACGCTCAATCCGGGCGGCGGGCCGAACGGCAGGCAGCGGCCCAGTTCGCTCCGCAGCCGGTCGAAGCTTTCGCGCAAGTCCGCGCCTTCACGCCGCGCCGCGGGCGGGGCATCGCGGGCACGAGCCAAGACGGCGTCGACCAGCGCGGCGATGCCCTCGCCAGTCACCGCGCTGACGGCATGAATCGGCGGCGCCCGGCGCCACATCGGCGCCGCCGCCTGCAGCGACTGCCGGGCCTGGGCGGCGCCGGGGGCATCGCTCTTGGTCACCAGCAGCAGGTCGGCCAGTTCGAGGACACCGGCCTTGATCGCCTGCATCTCGTCGCCGAGTCCCGGCGGAAAGACCACCAGCAAGGTATCGGCCAGCCGTGCCACGTCGATCTCGGACTGGCCGGTGCCGACGGTCTCGACCAGCACCAGGTCGAAGCCGGCGGCATCCATCAGTTGCACCATCTGGCGCGCGGCGCGGGTCAGTCCGCCGAGGCTGCCGCGCGTGGCCGTGGAACGGACGAAGGCTCGCTCGTCGCCGGGGGCCTCGCCGATGCGGAAGCGGTCGCCGAGCAAGGCCCCGCCGCTGACCGGGCTGGAGGGATCGACGGCGAGCACCGCGACGCGCCGTCCGTTTTGCAGCAAACGCCGCAGCATCACGCCGACCAGGGTGGACTTGCCTGCGCCCGGCGGCCCGGTGATGCCGACCACGTGGGCGTGGCCTGCATGGTCGGCCAGGCGGGCGAGCACCGCGGCGGCGGCTGACGCGTCGCGTTCGGCCAGCGACAGCGCGCGCGCCAGGGCCGGCCGCTCGCCGGCCGCGATGCCCCGCGCCAGGTCTTCAGTTGTCATGCGCATCGCCCGCGCCCGCTCCTATTGACACCCTCAACGTACTGCGTATACAGTATCCAGTATTCCATGACGCGAGCGCAACAGCGCAATCGATTCTGCCATGAACACGTCAATCAAGCCCCTTGAAAGACCTGCTGGCCTGGCCGATCGGGTCTATCACCAGTTGCGCGACAACATCGGCAGCCACCAGATCCGTCCCGGCGAACGCCTGCAGGAAGTCAGCCTCGCGGCGCAGCTCGGGGTCTCCCGAACTCCCGTGCGCGAAGCCCTGGCCCGGCTCGAAAGCGAAGGCATGATCGCCGTCGAGGGCCGCGGCTTCGTGGTCCCCGAACTGACCGACGCCGACATCGAGGAAATCTACCAGTTGCGTTTCCTGCTCGAACCCGCCGCGGCGCGCATTGCCGTCGCCGAGGTGACCGGCATGACCGATCTGGCCAGCATGGCCTCGGCGGTCGATGACGCCACCGCCGCCGAAAAGACCGGCGACTTCCGCGCCTTCCTCGATGCCAACAGCCGATTTCACAACGCCTGGCGCGCGCTGATTCCCAATCGGCGCATGTCCAGGCTGCTCGACCAGTACGTCGGCCACGTGCGCTTTCTGCGGGTGCTGACGCTGGGCGACGCGAGCGCAAGAAAGACCGCGCTGACCGGGATGAAGAACATCCATGCCGCTTTCAGGAAGCGGGATGCGGATGCCGCCGCCGCCGCGATGCACAAGCACCTGGAGGCGGCCAAGCACTTCCTCATCACCGCGATTGACCAGATCGACCAGGAAAAAGAGGCGGAACAGCGCGCCTCCGTGCGCTAGAACCGCTTTTGGCGCCGCCCGTCGGCGCGACGGCGGCGGCCGGCCGAAATACCCGACACCACGCATAACCGGAACAGCGACATGACCTATAAAGCGGAAATCCCCTACGGCGCCTACTGGAGCACCCCTTTCGCCCGCTGGCAGGGCAGCTTCGCCAACCTGCACAGCATCGAGTTCGCCGCGCACGTGGCCAAGGCCGAAATAGCCAGGCGCAAGATCGATCCCAAGGCTTTCGATTACGGCGTGCTTGGCTTCTCGGTGCCGCAGAAGCATTCCTTCTATGGCCTGCCCTGGCTCACCGGCCTGATCGGCGCCGGCCAGGCCGGCGGCCCCACCCTGATGCAAGCCTGCGCCACCGGCGTGCGCACCCTGCTCGCCGCCGCCCAGGAAATCGAAGTCGGCATGGCCACCACGGCGCTGGCGATCAATTGCGACCGCACCTCGAACGGTCCGCACCTCTACTACCCGAATCCCAGGGGCCCCGGCGGCACCGGCGCGGCCGAGGACTGGGTGATGGACAACTTCAACTGCGACCCGCTGGGCAAGCACGCCATGCTGCAGACGGCGGAAAACGTCGCCGCCAAGCACGGCATCGCCACCTCCGAACAGCACGTGCTGGTGCTGCGCCGCGAAGAGCAGTACCGCATGTCACTGGAGAACGACTCGGCCTTCCTCAAACGCTTCATGACCCTGCCCTTCGAGGTGCCGGCACCCAACTTCAAGAAGGCCGCCGGCAGCATGGCCGGCGACGAGGGCATTTCGCAGTCGACGCCGGATGGGCTGGCCAAGTTGAAGCCCGTGATGCCTGGCGGCTGCGTCACCTTCGGCGGCCAGACCCACCCCGCCGACGGCAATGCCGCGATCATCGTCACCACCCGCGAAAAGGCACGCGAGCTGTCCACCGACAGGAACATTGCGGTGCGCCTGCACGGCTTCGGCCTCGCCCGCGTGCCGGTGGCCTTCATGCCGGAAGCCACCGTGCCGGCGGCCAAACGCGCGCTGGAGCAGGCCGGCAAGACGATCGCCGACATGAAGGCGATCAAGACCCACAACCCCTTCGCGGTCAACGACCTCTACTTCGCCGGGCAGACCGGCTGCGACCTGGACAGCATGAACAACTACGGCTGCTCGCTGGTCTGGGGCCACCCCCAGGCGCCGATGGGCACCCGCGCCATCATCGAACTGATCGAGGAACTGGCCATGAAAGGCGGTGGCTTTGGCCTGTTCACCGGTTGCGCGGCGGGTGACACGGCGATGTCGGTGGTGCTCGAAGTCGGCGATCCCAGGTAGCCGGCGGCCTGCGATGCTTTCCGCCTGGATCGAGCGCAACGCCCGACTGATTCCGGAGAAGACCGCCATCCGCTTTCCCGGGCGGGAAGTTTCCTATGCCGAACTGGGAACCCTGGTCGATCGCATCGCCGCCGCGCTGGCTGCGTCGGGCGTCAAGCGCGGCGACTGCGTCGCCTTCCTGGGCTTCAACCGCCCGGAAATGCTGGCCCTGCTCTTTGCCTGCGCACGGCTCGGCACCCTGTTCATGCCCCTCAACTGGCGGCTGGCCGGTCCCGAACACAGCCAGATGCTGCAGGATTGCCCGCCGAAGGCATTGATCGTCGACAGCGGCTTCGTCGCCCAGACCACCGGCATCCGCACCACGCTCGCCGCAGGCATCGAGCTGATCGCCTGCGGCCCCGGCGCCGACGGCTGGACCGCGTGGGAGGACTTCTGCGCCCGCGGCACCCGGCCCGCGCCGCCGGCCTCCCGGGACGACGAGAATGCGCCGCTGCTGATCTGCTACACCTCGGGCTCGACCGGCAAACCCAAGGGCGTCCTGCTCAGCCAGCGCGCCATCGTCTGCAATGCCGCCAACAGCATCGACATGCACGAGCTGACGGCCGACGACGTGGTCCTTACCACCCTGCCCCTGTTTCACGTCGGCGGCCTCAACAACCTCACCACGCCGGCCCTGCAGGCGGGCTGCACGGTGGTGCTGCATCCCAAGTTCGATGCCGACGCCACCTTCGACGCCATCGAGCGCGAGGGCGTCACGCTGACCGTGCTGGTGCCGGCGCAGCTCGACATGATGATGGCGCATCGGCGTTGGGCCGGCGCCGACTTTTCCGGCCTGCGCATGATCACCACCGGCTCGACCATCGTACCCATGCATATCATCCATGCAGTACATGACAAGGGCGTGCCGCTGGTACAGGTCTATGGCGCCACCGAAACCTGCCCGATCGCCGTGTATCTCAAGGCGGAGGATGCGATGCGCAAGCCCGGCTCGACTGGCAGGGAAGCCGCCTACTGCCGCATGCGCATCATCGACAGGTTCGGCAGCGAAGTGCCGGCGGGCGCCACCGGCGAAATCCTGGTCAAGGGCGACAACGTCATGAGCGGATACTGGCTGGCGCCACAAGCCACCGCGGCGGTGCTGGTCGATGGCTGGTTCCATACCGGCGACATGGGCCACCTCGACGAGGAAGGCTATCTCTACGTCGACGGCCGCAGCAAGGACATGATCATTTCCGGCGGCGAGAACATCTACCCGGCTGAAATAGAAAACCTGCTGATCGAATGCCCCGACATCGCCGAAGCCTCGGTGATTGGCCGACCCGACGAGCGCTGGGGCGAAATCGTGGTCGCCGTGGTGGTCCCCAGGGCCAACCGCGAAGTCAGCAGCGAACAGGTATTGAAACTGCTCGAAGGCCGCATCGCCCGCTACAAGCACCCCAAGGAAGTCATCGTGGCGGCGGCGTTGCCGAAGACCGCGCTGGGCAAGATACGCAAGGAAGACGTGCGGCAGATGGTCGCGCGTGCCTGATCACCAACGAATGCAGAAACGGAGCTGAGTCCATGGCACTCAAGATCGGAATCGACGTCGGCGGCACCTTCACCGACTTCGTCGTCACCCGCGACGACGCCGAGCCGGCGATCTACAAGACGCTGTCGACCCCGTCCGACCCGTCGATCGCGGTGGTCAACGGCCTCACCGACATCGCCGCCAGCATGAACCCGCCCATGTCGCTGGAAGCCTTCGCACCGACCATCGACACCATCGTGCATGGCACCACGGTGACCACCAACGCCACGCTGACCGGCACCGGCGCCAAGTGCGGCCTGCTGACCACCGAGGGCGTGCGCGATGCGCTGGAAATGCGCCGCGGCATCCGCGAGGAGCAGTACAACAACCGCTACACCAACGTCAAACCCCTGGTGCCACGCTATCTGCGCGCCGGCGTCCGTGGCCGCCTAGACCGCGTCGGCGCCGAAACCACCCCGCTCGATCTGGCGCAGATCCGCGAAGCCATCGCCCTGTTCAAGCAGGAGGGCGTGCAGGCCGTCTCCATCTGCTTCATGAATTCCTTCGCCAATCCTGCGCACGAACAGGCCGCGGCGGAACTGGTGCGGAAGGAAATGCCCGGCGCCTATCTCTCGGTATCCACCGACCTGCTGCCCTCGATCCGCTTCTACGAGCGGGTCAGCACCACGGCGCTGAACTCCTATGTCGGTCCGAAACTGAACCACTATCTCGACCAGCTCGTCGGCCGCCTCAAGGGCATCGGCTTCAAGAATCTGCTGCTGATCATGCAGTCCAACGGCGGCGTCATCACGCCCCAACTGGCGCGCGAGAAGGCGGCGCTGACGCTGCTCTCGGGCCCGGCGGGCGGCCCCGGCGCGGGTCTGTTCTATGTGCGTTTGCATGGGCAGAACAAGTGCATTACTACCGACATGGGCGGCACCAGTTTCGAAGCGTCCGTCGCGGTGGACGTCCCGATGATCAAGAACGATGGTGAAATAGCCCGCCACAAGATCGCGCTGCCGATGCTCGACATCCATACCATCGGCGCCGGCGGCGGCTCGATCGGCTGGCTCGACGAGGGCGGCATGCTGCGCATGGGCCCGCAAAGCGCCGGGGCCGACCCCGGCCCGGCCTGCTATAGCAGGGCCGGCAAGCTGCCGGCCACGACCGACGCCAACGTGGTGCTGGGCTACCTCGATCCCGGCTTCTTCGCCGGCGGCAAGATGAAGCTCGATGCTGCGGCAGCGCGCGCCGCGATCGAGGAACACATCGCCAAACCCATGGGCCTCTCGGTCGAGGAAGCCGCCGCCGGCATGTACCGCGTCGCCTGCAACAACATGGCCCAGGGCGTGCGCGAAGTCACCATCAAGCGCGGCTTCGATCCGCGCGAATTTCCCTTCATCCCCGCCGGCGGCGCCGGCCCGATCCATTCCTGCCTGATCTGCAGCGAGCTCGAAATCCCGCTGCAGATCGTGCCGCGCGAATCCTCGGTGCTGTGCGCCTTCGGCATGCTGATGAGCGAGCTCAAGCACGACTTCGTGCGCACCTTCGTCGCCCGCCTCGAAGCCATCGACTGGGCGAAACTCACGAGGATGATCGACGAGATGTCGGCGGACGGCACCCGGCAACTGGTCGAGGAACGCATCGCCGAGGAACGCCGGCGTTACGAAGTCAAGTTCGACTGCCGCTACATCAAGCAGTACCACGAGGTGTCCTTCACGGTGCCGCGCGAACTGATCGACAGCCGCGACACGGTCGCCATCGCCGCCGCCTTCAATGCCGAGCACAACCGGCTCTACGGCTATTCGCTGCAAGCCGAGAAGACACCGATCGAGATCATCAACGTCCGCGTCCAGGCCATCGGCATCACCGACAAGCCGACCTATCGCCAGGAAGCCTGGGCCGGGGCCGATGCGTCCGCTGCGCTCAAGGGCAAACGCAGCATGTACATCCCCGAGACCAAGACCTTCCGCGAAACCCCGGTCTACGACGGCCACAAAATGCACTTCGGCAACCGCGTCACCGGCCCGGCCATGATCGAACAGGAAACCACGGCGATCTTCGTCAGCGATTCCTATGACTGCGCCGTGGATGCGTTGGGTTCTTTCGTCATCTGGCAGAAAGGCCGCGAGGATCTCGCCGCGGCCTGCTTCAAGCAACAACAGGAGGCACTGGCATGAGCACCCAAAAAATCGATCCCATCCTGCTCTCCGTCTATGCGCGGACCTTCAAGTCGATCACCGACGAGATGAGCATTTCGATGGAGCAGACCACGCGCTCGCCGATTCTGTGCGAGGCAAAAGACTACGTCACCGGCCTCTACGACGCCGACGGCAACATGCTGGAACAGACCGAAAACCTGCCGATCCTGGCCTTCTCCCTGGCGCCGGTGTGCAAGTACATAAAGGAATTCTTCGGCGACGAGATCTATCCCGGCGACGTGATTTTCCACAACGATGTGTTCAGCCTGGGCAACCAGAACAACGACGTCGCCGCCTTCAAGCCGGTGTTCTTCGAAGACAAGCTGGTGGCCTGGACGGCGGTCAAGGGCCACCAGGCCGACATCGGCGGCAACGTCGCCGGCGGCTACAACCCGAACGCGGTCGAAGTCTGGCAGGAAGCCCTGCGCATCCCGCCGGTCAAGGTGGTCGAGCGCGGCAAGTTGCGCAAGGACGTGTGGGGCCTGATCTTCGCCAACGTGCGCCTCGACATCGTGCAGCACGACATGAAAGCCGAAATGGGCGCCTGCACGGTCGGCGAGCGGCGCCTGCTGGAACTGCTGAAGAAATACGGCGTGGCCAGCTACGAGTCGCACAAGCAGGCCCTGTTCGAGGCCACGCGCAAGATGATGGAAGCCGAGATCGCCAAGATCCCAAACGGCAACTACTCGGGCGAAGGCTATGTCTATTTCGACGGCCGTTTCGTCGGCTCGAAATACACCATCCGGGTGGACATCGAGGTCAAGGACAAGAGCATCAAGTTCGACTATTCGCGTACTGACCCGCAGACCAACGGCTTCGTGAACGGCACCTTCACCTCCAGCGCCTCGGCCACCATCCTGACCCTGCTGCAGATGGTGAATCCCGACATCCCGCACAACGAGGGCATGGTGCAGCCGATCGAAATCGTGATTCCGAGCGGCACGATACTGAATGCCGCCTACCCGAAGGCCACCACCTTCGGCAACCACCTCTGCCCGCCCAACGCCGACGCCATCCAGCGCGCGCTGGCCCCGGTGATGCCCGACCGCGTTACCGCCGGCTGGAACAATCTGCTGGCTTCGCTGACCACCGGCATTGACCCGAAGAACAACGAGAAGTATGTGGACATCGGCTTCATGGGCTTGAAGGGCGGCTCCGGCGCCATGCTCGGCACCGACGGCTACGACCACATCGGCATGATCGATGCCTCGGGCGGCGTGCTCGACCAGGACTATGAAATGTTCGAGCAGCAGACGCCGCACACCCTGATCAAGCACGAACTGCTGACGGATTCCGCCGGCGCCGGCCAATGGCGCGGCGGACTCGGCGTCGAAACGATTTTCACCATCGGTTCCGACGACACGCAACTGGTGACCTTCGGCGACGGCGACTTCGAGCCGGCCTTCGGCCTGTTCGGCGGCGGCGAAGGCGGCCTCAATTTCATCCGCCTGCACTACCCCGACGGCCAGACAGTGGGACCAAAGAACAAGGACCTGATCACCGGCGTACCCAAGGGCACCACCTACCACCAGGTCGCCAGCGGCGGCGGCGGTTACGGGGATCCGAAGAAACGCGACCGCAAGCTGCTGGCGGAAGAAATCCGCAATGGCGTGATCACGAAGGAAGCCGCCCAGCGCGACTACGGCTACAGCGAATGAGCGCTGAGATGAAACGCAGCTGCACAACCGCCCACGCACGATCGTGCCGCCAGGGTGCCCTGCTCCGCTCCATGTCCCCCGTCGTTGGCCTTCGGCCAACTCCTCCTCCTTTACTTGCGCGGAACAGGGCACCCTACCGTCACGATCCGGAAACGTCGCGCCGGTTTGCGGTAGCAAGGCAAAGACATGTCTCGCCCGGGGTGTTGGGTGTCCGATTCCCGCAAGTAAAGGAGGAGGGCCGGCGCTTTTTCGGCCCGGGGGACATGGAGGGAATCGGACACCCGACACCCCGG
>Ga0209514_10005449_pt1 | contig 16239 bp, 15 predicted proteins | sample Subgrocontami58m_FD_187452 | JGI IMG/M metagenome (GOLD analysis project Ga0209514, IMG submission 187452) | Subsurface groundwater microbial communities from S. Glens Falls, New York, USA - GMW37 contaminated, 5.8 m (SPAdes) (version 3) | ecosystem: Environmental > Aquatic > Deep subsurface >...
CGCTTACGCGAGCCGGCCCGCTGCGCGGGCACCCCGACGGCGCGCTCACGCGCGCCTCTCCATGGCGCGCCTACACATGGTTTTCGAGGATCTGGCTGTCCTTGAAATCTCGCGCCTTGAACGCGTCCGGCCCGAGCCCGCCCAGCGCGGCCCGCGGGATGCACCCGACGAACTCCGACTCGACGACCTCGAGTCCGTGCGTCTTCGCGAGCGATCCGACCTCGTCCCAAACCTGCTTGAGCGAGGTCACGCGAAAATTCGTGAGGTTCATCGAGACCTGCACGAGGTCCCCTCCCGTGACGCGCAGGCCCATCGCCTGCACGCACGGCAGCCCGCCGCTCGACTCGCGGACCTTCTTCGCGATCTTCTTCGCCGAGCCCACGCCCTCCTCGACGGTCCGACCGTTCGCGACGCGGAGGTTGATATTGTAGGCGAGGAGCGGCCACCTCGCCCCGACCGCGGTCGCGCCCGACTTCAAGTTCATCGCGCGGGGCCCGAAGTCAGGGTCGCGCGCGGGGTCCTTCCCCATCTCGTCGCGGATCGCCGCGTACTCCCCCTTCCGCACGTCGGGGAGCCTCTTCCGCTCGGGCCGCGAGGCGGCTTCGGCGTAGAGGTAAACGGGGATCTGGAGCTCCTCGCCGATGCGGCGGGCGACGGCCTTCGCGATCTCGACGCAGCGGCCCATCGGGACGTCCCCGAGCGGCACGAACGGCACGACGTCGGTCGCGCCCATCCTCGGGTGCGCGCCCGTGTGCGAGCGCATGTCGATCGCCTCGGCGGCCTCGCGCGTGGCGCGGAAGGCGGCCTCGGCGGCGGCCTCCGGCGTCCCGAGGAAGGTGATCACGCAGCGGTTGTGGCCGGAGTCCTTCTGCCGGTCGATCACCTTCGCGCCCGGAACGGCGGCGATCGCGGCGACGAGGCGGTCGATCACCTTGTCCCGTCGTCCCTCGCTGAAGTTGGGGACGCATTCGATGAGTTCCACAGGAATTCCACCAACGACTTCTCTTGGTCCTTGCACCTTACATGCGAATTGCGAATTGAATCTTGCTCATTGTCCCCCCCCCGCTCTCCACGCGACGCGGCCGCGCTTCACGACGACCCGCGCCTGGTTCACGCCGAAGTGGTACGGCACCTGTCGGTAGTGTTCGCAGTCCCACACGACGAAGTCCGCCTGCTTCCCCGGCTCCAGGCTTCCGACCCGCGCGCGGCGGCCGAGCGCGTGCGCCGAGTTCAGCGTCGCGGCCGTGATCGCCTCCGCGGGCGTCATCTTGTAGAGGACGCACGCGAGGGTCATGACCATCTGCATCGACTCGGTCATCGACGAGCCCGGGTTGAAATCGGTCCCGAGCGCGACGGCGGCCCCTGCGCGGATGAGGTCACGCGCGGGCGCGGGGCGCTGGCCGAGGAAGAGCGTGGTTGCGGGGAGGAGGACGGCCACGGTGCCGCTCGCCGCGAGGGCGGGGACATCCTCCGCGGGGAGGGCCATGAGGTGGTCGGCGCTCGCGGCCCCGATCCCGGCGGCCATCCGTGCGCCCCCCAGCGGCGTGAACTCCTCCGCGTGGATGCGCGGGACGAGCCCGTGCGCGCGGCCTGCCGAGAGGATCTCCCGCGCCTCGTCGACGGTGTAGACGCCCGCCTCGCAGAAGACGTCGCAGAACTCCGCGAGGCTGCGTCGCGCGACCTCGGGGATGAGGTCACGCGTGAGCTCATCGATCCAGACGCGCCGGTCGGCGCGGTGCTCGAGCGGGATCTCGTGCGCGCCGAGGAACGTCGGCACGACCTCGACGGCGTGGGTGGCGCGGACGGAGGCGATCGCCTCCAGGCATCGCAGCTCCGACTCGCGCGACAGGCCGTATCCCGTCTTCACCTCTGCGGTCGTCGTTCCGTGTGCGAGCATCCGATCCAGATTCGCCTGGAGCGCCGCGCGTAGCGCGGCGGGTGTCGCCTCCCGCACCCGCTTCACGGTGGAGTGGATCCCGCCCCCTCGCTTTGCGATCTCGGCGTAGGCGACGCCGCCCAGCCGCCACTCGAACTCGTCCTCGCGGGTCCCGACGAAGAGGGCGTGGGTATGCGGATCGACGAGGCCTGGGGTCACGAGCCGTCCACCGGCGTCGATCGTTTCCCGCGCCGCGTAGCGGCGCCGCACGTCGTCCTCGGGCCCTGCCTCGACGACGTTCCCCTGTCGCACGGCGACTGCGGCCTTCTCGACGACGCGGAGCGCGCCGAGCGCCTCGCCGCGGAGCGGCCCTCCGGGGTCGACCGGCGTGGCCAGCTCTCCGATGTTGGCGACCAGGAGGTCGACCGTCTCTTCCACGCGTCGCCCGGCCCTTCGTGTGTCTTTGTGTGTCTTAGTGGATCGGATCGGGGCGGCCGGATTTGAACCGGCGACCTCCACGGCCCAAGCGTGGCGCGCTATCCAGGCTGCGCTACGCCCCGATCGGAATCCAGAGTATAGGGGGCCGATGGTGTGCCGTCCATAGCGCTCGGGGTATACTGGGGCGGCCAAGTTTCAAGATTCAATACGCAATACGCATGTAAGGTTCACGGCTCAAAGGTCCAAGGGGCTCCGCCACCGGGCCCCTGGACCCTTGAGCCCTTGACCTTACATGCACATTGCGTATTGAAACTTGGGAGTTCGCATGGGGCTGTTCGACCGGATCGGGAACCTCTTCTCGAAAAAACTCCCTCCCGCCACGCAGTTCCTTTCGGAGTACCAGATCAAGAGGGAGCTGACCGGCGGGACGATGTCGAAGATCTTCCTCGCCAAGCACAAGGCGACGGGGCACCTCCGCGCGATCAAGAAGGTGATGCCGAAGTCGAAGGAGTCGCTCGACAACCTGAAGCGCGAGCTGTCGATCCTGCTCGACCTCGACCATCACCACGTCGTGCACTGCTACGCCTACCAGCAGGACGGGGACGCGTGGTACATCCTGATGGAGTACGCGATCGGGACGTCGTTCCGCGACTACCTCCGCGAGAAGATCCTCCACGTCCGCCGCCGCGCGCCGTTCCTGCCGTACCCGCACTACCTCTCGATCTTCAGGCAGGTCGCGGACGGGCTGAAGTACATCCACATGAAGGACATCCTCCACCTCGACGTGAAGCCCGAGAACGTGATCTTCATCAAGCCGCCGGCGATCGGGAAGGGGAAGAAGGTGACCGACACGACGCTGGGGATCATCGAGCGGAAGGAGCAGGACACGGAGGTGCTGCGCCCGGAGCACCTCGACGCGAAGATCATCGACTTCGGCGTGTCGGTGCGCGGGAGCGAGCTGGTGGAGGCGGTGGGGGGGTCGGTGTTCTACGTCGCGCCGGAGGTGCTCGCGCCCGCGGCGGTGCGGGTCGCGGCGATGGGGCCGCACTCGGACGTCTACTCGCTGGGGGCGACGTTCCTGGAGCTGGCGACGGGGTCGCCTCCGCAGCTCCCCTCGTGGTTCTCGGGGAGGGAGCAGAACTGGAACTTCCACTGGGTGGAGTACCAGAAGCTGCCGAAGCCGGAGAGGTCGGCGTACGAGCAGGACATGCTGGCGATCCGTCGGACGACGCTCCCCGACCTCAAGGAGCTGAAGTACCCCGACGACATGAAGCGGGTGCTGGCGAAGTGCCTCGAGCCGAGCGTGCCGAAGAGGTACAAGAACGCGGCGGAGCTGCTGCGGGACCTCGATGCGATCCACCGGCGCCTGTGGCCGCAGGGGTAAGGCTTTCCCCCCTCCCGCTCCCGCACCCGACCCCGCTCCCGAGGCCCGCACTGCGGACGAGAGCGCCTCGGACGTCGTGCTCGTACGTTCCGCCGGTCGTGTCGAATTCCCTCGGGCAACGGGAGCGGGGGCGGGTGCGGGAGAGGGATGGCGGCCGCGAGGCCTCTTCGACCGCTCTCGATGCGTTCACCCACAATCCCGTTGACGTGCGCGATCCTCCGCGGATAGCCTCCCTCTTTCGCACACCTCCGGAGGAACCATGCTTCGCACGACCCTCCTGTCCCTCCTCCTCTGCACCGCGGCCCTCGCGGACGAGGTGAAGTGGGCCGCCTCCTACGACGACGGCCTGAAAGCCGCGAAGGAGGCGGGGAAGCCGCTCCTCGTCGACTTCTTCGAGGTGTGGTGCGGGTGGTGCAAGAAGCTGGACGCGGAGACCTTCCCGGACGAGAAGGTCGTGAAGGCCCTGAACGACGGCTTCATCTGCGTCCGGATCGACGTGGAGAAGGGGGACGGGGTCGCCCTCGCGAAGAAGTGGAAGGTCCCCGAGTGCCCGCTGGTCCTCTTCCTCGACGGCAAGGGGGACCCGCTCTACCGCTTCAACGGCTTCCTCCCCCCCGCGCAGTTCCTCGACGAGCTGAAGAAGCCGGTCGAGGCGGCGAAGAAGTTCGCGGCGCTCAAGGAGGCGCTTGCGAAGGCGCCGGACGACCCGAAGGCGAACTACGACTTCGGCGTTGCGCTCGCGCAGCGCGGGCGGCGGGACGAGGCGCACGCCGCGTTCGAGAAGGTCCAGAAGCTCGACCCCGAGGACAAGGCGGGCTTTGGCGACGACATCGCGCTCGCGCACGTGGAGGAGCAGTTTCTGGAGGGGGCGTTCGCGGACGCCGAGGGGTCGCTCAAGGGGATCCTGGAAAAGTACAAGGCCGGCGACCAGATGCCGAGGGCGTACCTCTACCTCGGGTTCGCGCAGTCGCGGCAGAACCGGGTGGAGCAGGCGGTGGCGACCTGGAAGGCGGGGTGCGACAAGTACCCGACTGCTGCGGAGAGCAAGCAGGCGCTGGAGCTGATCAAGAAGGCGGAGGCGGGGAAGAAGGACGACCCGAAGTAGCGCCTCGAGGCACCCTGGACAGGCGCCCGTGAGGGCGCCGTGGATTGACGCCCGTGAGGGCGTCGGCGCGAGGCTAGGGCGCCGGCCCCTCCGGCGGAGCGTCGGGGGGTCGCTTCGTTTCCGGCACGCGCGCGCGCAGCGCGGCGAGCACTCGCTCGCGCTCGCGGCCGTAGAGGACGAAGGCGCCTCGGAACGGGTCGAGGGGCGAGGGCTTGTCGAACGGCGACAGGTGGACGCCGGTGTCATGGACGTAGAGGTTCCGCACCGAGGTCCACTTCACGAGCCGCGTTCGCCCGAGGAAGGCGATCCGCACCCCCTCGTCGTTGGCCTCGTACGAGGTCGGCACGAGGAATCCGAGCATGAACCCGGTGACGAGGAGCATCCCGACGACGCCGAACAGCGGCGAGCCGCTCCACGCCCATCCCAGGACGCCGAGGGCGAGGAGGATGGCCGCGAGCCCGACGGCGGCGCGCGGCCTCTCGGCGGCCGGGTGGGCGGACCAGCGGAGGGGCTCGGTCATAGCCTTGCGACCGCGTCGATCTCCACGCGGACGTCGCGCGGGAGGCGGCTCACCTCGACGGTGGCGCGGGCGGGCGGGTGGTCTTTGAAGAACCTTGCGTACGTCTCGTTCATCCGCGCGAAGTCGTCGAGGTCCTTGAGGTAGACAGTGGTCTTCACGACGCTCGCGAGGGTCCCTCCCGCCGCCACGAGGACGGCCTCGAGGTTCTTGATCACGCGCTCGGTCTGCGCCTCGACGCCTCCGTCGACGACCTGACCCGTGGCGGGGTCGATGGCGATCTGTCCCGAGAGGAACAGCCACCCATCCGCCTCGATCGCCTGCGAATACGGCCCGATCGCCTTCGGCGCCCCGTCGCTGTGGACGACTCCCGTCGACTTCACCTTCATGCGCACGACCTCGACAGTGCATGGACCGCGCCTTCGACTCCGTCGCATCGACGGTTCCGCGCGCGGAGTCTACGTGTCATCGACGCGAGGGAACAGGAATTAGGACTCTTCCGGTTGCAGCGGGGATTGGTAGCCATCCTCGCCCGAACGAGTTGGTCCGGGTCTTCGAGAATGGGGTGGTCGGCATGATCGGACCCCGCATGGATCCACTCACGAAGCGGCGGTAGCGGTTGCCGCTTCCACCGCCTCGGGAGTAGAATGTGCGCGCTCTTGAGAAGAACGACAGCGCATGAAGGCGGCGCGGACCAGCAAGCTGGCCCTGCCAGTGCGGAACGGAAGAATGGCGCAGCGTGAATTCGGGGAGGTGGTCTATCCCGAGTCGGACGGGAGGCCCATGGCGGAGACGGACGATCATCGCTACCAGATGAACTACCTCATCGAGGCCCTGGACCTCTGGTTCCAGAAGCGCAAGCAGATCTACGTCGCAGGCAACAACCTCATCTACTACCAGCAGGGTGATCCGAGGCTTCGCATCAGCCCCGACGTCTACGCGGTGAAGGGGGTCGAGAAGCGGAGGCGGCGCGTCTACAAGCTGTGGGAGGAACGGAAGTCCCCCTGCGTCGTCATCGAGATCTCCAGCAAGGGGACGCGACGCGAGGACCTGGTCACGAAATTCCGCCTCTACCGCGACGTGCTCCGCGTGAAAGAGTACTACATCTACGACCCCCTGCGAGAGTACCTGCCGGGCAGGATGAAGGCATGGGGACTCGAGCGCGGCGTGTACGTCGAGCGCCCGATCGACGGGGACCGCATCCTCAGCCGCGAGCTGGGGCTCTTCCTCGTCGACGGGAAGATGCTCCGCCTCGTCGACCCAAAGACGGGCGAGGAACTGCGGACGCTCGCGGAGGAGGCCCAGGCCCGGATTCGCGCCGAGGCGGAGCGCGACACCCTCCGCAAGGAGATCGACCGCCTCCGCCGCGGACGCCGGCGCTGACGGCGCCTGCATCTCCCGCAGGCGACCCATGGCGCCCTCACGGGCGCCACTCCGGGGCGCCTGGCGTCCGCCTCTCCAGTCCTTGATCCCCGTCCGCCCGGCTGGTATGGTGTGCGCTCACGCGCCGGGCTTCCTGGACCTACCAAGAGGACTCCCGTGGCACATCCCGATCCCGCCGCGCCCCCCAGCCTCGCCACCGATCCCGACGCCGCCGTCCGCGCCCTCCTCGCAAAGGGCGACACGAAGCAGGCCGTCGAACGGGCGAAGGAGCACCACAAGCGCCTCCCAACCGACGCCTCCCAGGCCCTCCTCGTCGAGGCCTACGTCGCGCGGATCGGCTCCCTCTCGGAACGCGGGCTCGCCGCCGAGGCGAAGGCCCTCACCGACGTCGTCTGGGAGCGCTTCCCCTCCGCGCGCGCGTCGCTCGCCGATCTCCGCGCCGGTACCTCCGCCCGCGTCGGCCGCGTGGACGACCTCCTGCGCCCCCTCGCCGACCCCGCCCTCCCCGCCGAGAAACGCGCCGCGATCGAGGAGACCCTCCGCACCCAGGTCTCCGACCCCGCCGCGATCGCCGAGTGCGAGGTCCTCCCGCCCGACCACCCGCTCCGCCTCGCCGCCGCCGCCGTCTCGCAGGCCCTCTCGCGCGTCACGCAGGGCCCCGTCGACGACGAGCAGCTCGCCCTCCCCGAGGTCTCGCGAAAGGGTCCCCTCGCCCCCTGGAAGGTCCTCGTCCGCGCGATCGCCGCCCTCCACCGCCGCGACGACGCCGCCTGCGAGGCGTTCCTCTCCGCCCTCGAGCCCGGCTCGGCGCCCGCCCGCCTCGTCCCCGCCATACGTGCCGTCCTCGCCGGAAAGGGGCCCGCCGGCCTCCGCCACGCCGCGGCCGACCTCGTGACCCAGGTCGCCGGCGACCCCGCCGATCTCCGCCAGGCCCTCGCCGCGCTCGATCGCTCCGTCGAGGCGGAGAAGCGCGGCAAGGTCCTCCGAGCCATCGGCCGCGCCGTCGATGCCTGCGCCCGCACGCGCCCCGACCTGCTCGGGCGGCTCCGGCAGGAGATCTCCGTCCGCGCGCTCCTCGCCGACATCCCCGCGGGCGCCGTGCGCGACGCGATGGGCGGCCCCGCGCTCCGCACCTCCCACTTCTGGAGGCTCCGCGCCCGCGCAGAGGAGATGCTCGGCAACCCGCTCATGGCCTCCGTGCTCTGGGAGGAATTCCTCGTCACGGCCGTCGACGAGGGATGGTTCGAGGCCGACTCCCTCGAGGCTGCCGCCGTCCGCCTCCACCAGGCGGAGATCGTCCTGCGCATCCCGACCGACGACCTGGATTCCCTCAAGGAAGAGTTCCTCGGCGAGTTCCGCGGGTTCGACCAGGAGTACGAAGGCCAGCCCCGCCACATCGTGGATACGGCGATGGGGCTCAAGCGCGGCCGCGACTTCCTCTCTCCCGCGCGGCTCCTCGAGCAGGCGGCCGCCCTCGACCCGTGCGCCGAGACGTTCCAGAGGTGGTGGAACCTCGTCTCCGAGGACGCGAAGGCCGCCGACGAGGTCGCCTTCGCCTGGCGCCGCGCCCTCCCGAAGGACCCGCGTCCGCTCCTCCTCCTCGTGGAGTCCGCCGAGGAGAGGGACGCCCTCAAGAAGGCCCTCGGCTACCTGGAGGAGGCCGAGGCCCTCGACGCGCTTGACCCGCGGGTGCGCAAGGCCCGGCTCCGCCTCCTCGTCGCCTCGACGCTCCGGCACATGAAGCAGGAGAAGCCCCACCTCGTCGAGAAGGACCTCGCGGAGATCGAGTCGCTGCCGCAGACCCAGGAGGGGCGGCGCGCGGCGTTCGTCTCGGCGGCGCGCGCGGTCCTCGCGGCGCGCGCGAAGCGGGAGCTCGACGAGGCGAACTGGCGCCACGAGGCGGCCCTCCGCATGGGGAGCGAGCCGGCCGCCTTCCTGCTCGTCTGGACGATCGCGGACCTCTGCGGCTCCAGCGGCCCGACCCGCACGTCGGCCCCTGGCGAGCCGGCGGAACGCCTTGCCGAGGCGACCGCGCGCGTCTGCATGCTCGGGGACGACCTCGGCCTGCGCGTCCAGATCCCCCCTGCGTGGGAGGGGGCGCTGCGCGTGGCCGCGAAGGCGAAGGAGGCCCCCCTCGACGCGGCCTCGCTCCTCGCGCTCTGCGAGGCGGCGCTGCGGGCGGACCGGCGCGAGCTGGCGTACGACCTCTCGGGCGCCGGGATCGCGCGGCGCGGATCGACGACCGCCCGCTTCCTCTGGGCCCGCGCGAGGAGCCTTCCGTACATGCGCAGGAGGCTCCGTGTCGCCGCGGCGGCCGCGTCGCTCGCGAGGGACCAGCGCGACATGGGGCTGGCCTCCGAGGCTGCGGCCGAGGCCTCGCTCGTCGCCAAGCCGTTCGCGTTCGGTCCGGGGGAGGTCGAGGAGGTGATCGCGGAGGAGTTGACCTCGGGGGCCTACCCGACGTCGTTGGATGCCTCCGACGACGTCGAGCGCTGCGATTGCCCCGCGTGCCAGGCGCGCCGGCGCGGCGGCGACGACGAGGAGGACGACGAGGAGGACGACGAGGAGGACGACGTCCTCCCCCTGCTCGAGAAGGCCCTCCCGCCCGAGCTGAATGCGCTCCTCATCGAGATGGCGATGAAGTACAGCCGGATCGGCGGCGAGATGCCGGACCCCTCCGAGATCATGGAGAAGGACCCGGAGTTCCGCGCGCGGTTCGAGCGCATCCTCGAAACGTATGGCCTGGGCGGGATGCCGCCGTTCCCGTTCCCCGGGAAGCGAGGACGTCGATGATCGAAGACCCCTGGAAGGTGCTGGAGGTCTCGCCGCACGCGAGCGAGGAGGAGGTCCGCGCGGCCTACCTGCGTAAGGTCAAGGAGCACCCGCCGGAGCGCTCGCCCGAGGCGTTCGAGCGGATCCGCGACGCGTACGAGGCGCTCAAAGACCCCCGCCGGCGCGCGGAGAGGGTCCTCGCGGCCGACGTCGGCGCGCCGCTGGCCTCGCTCCTGGACGGACTCCCCGCCCGCCGGGAGTTCGTCGGCCCGGACCCCTGGCTCGCAGCCCTGAAGGAGCAGTAGCGTGGACCCGCAGGACGTGAGCGGGGAGGAGGCCTCGACGCGCGAGCGGATCCGCGCGCGATTCCGCGAGTGGGTCGACGAGGCGCTCTCGCACGAGGACCCGCCGCCGGGGATCGCCGCGGAAATCCTCGCGGAGGCGGAGGGGGGAGAGTCCCCCGTGTCGCCCCCGACCGACCTCCACTCGATCCAGGCGGCGATGCTCGCGCTCGCGCAGGAGGTCGCGCTCGAGGGACGCGCCTTCCACGCGCTGAAGGACGACCTCGCGCGGGCCGGCGACCTGGGGCCGAGGGTGGAGGCGCTCGCCGGGGCCTTCGGGCACGGCATGGAGGAGGCGCGCGCGATCGCCGACCGCTCCCTCGAGGCGGCGGAGGCACGGCAGCGCGAGGCGCTGCGCGAGGCCTCGCGCGCCGCGTGGCGGCCGGTGCTCGACCTCCTGCTGGACCTCCGCGACCGCCTCGACCGAGGCATGGAGACTGCGCGCGCGCGCGACCACGCCCCGCCGCGGGGCTGGTGGGATCGGCTCGTCGGACGGAGTGCGGATCGTTCCGACGCGCTGAACGCGATCGTCGAGGGGTACCGCCTCGCCCTCCTGCGCCTCGACGACGGGCTGCGGGAGATCGAGGTGGACGAGATCGTATGCGAAGGCCGCCCGTTCGACCCGCGCCGGATGAAGGCGGTCGAGGCGGCGAGCGCCGAGGGCGTGCCCGACGGTCAGGTGCTCGCGGTGCACCGCCGCGGGTACGAGTGGCGCGGCGAGGTCTACCGCCCCGCGGAGGTCAAGGTGGCGCGCGCAGAGGCGCCGAGGGAGGAGGAGCCGGATGGCCGTGGATGACGTCGTCGTTGGGATCGACCTCGGGACCACGAACTCGGAGGTCGCCGCCTTCCTCGAGGGCCAGGTGCGGGTGCTCGGGCCGGGGGACGAGCGGATGCTCCCCTCCTGCGTCGGGCTCTCGCCCGCGGGCGAGCTGCTCGTCGGCCGCGCCGCGCGGAACCAGCAGATCCTCTACCCGGACCGCACCGTCCGGAGCGTGAAGCGGAGGATGGGGAGCGGGGAGCCGGTCACGCTCGGCGAGCGGACCTTCTCGCCGTCCGAGATCTCCGCGCTTCTCTTGCGGGAGCTGGCGGAGTGGGCCCGGGCCTCGCTCGGGAGACCCGTGACGAAGGCGGTGATCACGGTGCCGGCCTTCTTCTCCGACGCGCAGCGGAATGCGACGCGGGAGGCCGGCGCCCTCGCGGGCCTCGAGGTCCTCCGCATCCTGAACGAGCCGACCGCGGCGAGCCTCGCGTACGGCCACGGCGACGGGCGGAGGCGGACGATCCTGATCTACGACCTCGGCGGCGGGACGTTCGACGTCTCCGTCGTCGTGCACGAGGACGAGGTGACGGAGGTGCTCGCGAGCCACGGCAACACGCGCCTGGGCGGCGACGACTTCGACGACCTTCTCGTGGAGCGCCTCCGCGCCGAGTTCCAGCGGCGCCACGGGATCGACCTGAGGGAGGGGAACCCCGTCGCCTGGTCCCGCCTCTGGTGGGCCGCGGAGGAGGCGAAGAAGAGGCTCTCGTTCGAGCCGCACGTGGCGATCCGCGAGGAGGCGCTCGCGACCCGCGGCGGCCTTCCGCTCCACCTGGAGATGGAGGTGTCGCGCGAGGAGTACGAAGGGATGATCCGCCCGCTCGTCGAGTCGACGCTCGAGAGCGTCGCGAAGGCGCTCGCAGATGCGGGGAAGACGCCGAAGGACCTCGACGCGGTCCTCCTTGTCGGGGGCTCGACCCGGACGCCGCTCGTGTCGCGCGTCCTCGAGGAGCGGACGGGGATCGCGCCGCGGCAGGAGATCCACCCCGACCTCTGCGTGGCGCTCGGGGCCGGGGTCCTCGCCTCGCGCCTCGCGGGGCACGAGGTGGAGCGGGTGCTCGTCGACATCACGCCCTACTCGTTCGGCGTCTCGCACCTCGGGGAGAAGGACGGCGAGGAGTACGTCTGGTGCTACCACCCGCTCCTCCGGCGGAACACGCCGCTGCCGATCACGCGCGCGGAGAGCTACTGGACGAGCTACCCGGGCCAGACGGAGGTCCACGTCCATGTCTTCCAGGGGGACGACCCGGACGCGCTGAAGAACATCCCCGTCGGGGAGTTCCACGTGGAGGGGCTTTCGACGACGGAGGAGCCGAACGAGGTGATCTGCCGGATGGCGCTGGACATCGACGGGATCCTGCAGGTCACGGCGACGGAGAAGCGGACGGGGTTGTCAAAGAGGATCACGATCGCGAACGCGCTGGCGAAGATGGAGGGGGCCTCGCTCGAGGAGGCGCGCGCGCGGATCGCGGCGCTCTACGCGTCTCGGGCCGAGGACGAGGAGGAACCGGAGGAGGGGCTGGAGGACGAGGACGAGGAGGGGCTCGCGGCGGTGCCGCTCCCCGGGGGAGGGTCGATCGCGCGCGACGAGGCGGCACCCGCGGACGAGGGGTGGGCGCGCGCCGAGCGGGACGGGCGGGAGCTGCTGCGCCGCGCGCGCGCGCTCCTGGAGGCGATGCACCCCGACGACCGCGAGGAGACGGTCTCGCTGAACGAGCGCGTGGAGGTGGCGCTCGAGCGGCGGGACGGGAAGGGGCTCGAGGAGGCGGTCCGCGAGCTGCGGGAGATCCTCTTCTTCGTGGAGGGGAAGAGGTGAGCGAGGAGGCTGGCTCCCGCTGTCCGGTCTGCCGCGTACGGTTCCGCGGGACGCGGGCGTGCGGGCGTTGCGGCGCGGACCTGGGTGCGCTCATGGCGCTCCAGGCGCGCGCGTGGCGGGCGCGCGAGGACGCGCGGCGGGCGCTCGAAGAGGGCCGGGTCGCGAAGGCCCGCGACCTTGCGGCCCGCGCCCAGGGCCTGTGCGGCACCCGTGCAGGCGCGCGGCTCCTCGCCTTCGTCGAGTGGTGGCAGACGCGGTGAGCGGCGCGAGCCCGGCGTTGTCGGGCCCGCGCGACGCGAGTAGAATGCCTGGGTTGTTCACGAGGTCGATTCCGGCATGAAGGCGATTCGGATCAGCAAGATGGCCCCGCCAGTGCGGAACGGGGGATTGGCGCAGCGCGGGCTCGGAGAGGTCGTTTACCCCGAGTCGGACGGGAGGCCCATGGCGGAGACGGATGATCACCTGGAACAGATGATGTACCTGGTCGCGGCGCTGAAGCTCTGGTTCGAAAAGCGTAAACAGGTCTACGTCGCCGGCAACAACCTCATCTACTACCAGGAGGGGGACCCGAGGCTCCGCATCAGCCCCGACGTCTACGTGGTGAAGGGGGTCGAGAAGCGGAAGCGGCGCGTCTACAAGCTCTGGGAGGAGAGGAAGGCCCCGGGCGTCGTGATCGAGATCTCCAGCAAGGGGACCCGGCGCGAGGACCTCGTCACGAAGCATCGCCTCTACCGGGACGTTCTGGGCGTGAAGGAGTACTACATCTACGACCCCCTGCGAGAGTACCTGCCGGGCAGGATGAAGGCGTGGGGACTCGAACGCGGAGCGTACGTCGAGCGGACGATCGAGGGGGACCGCATCCTCAGCCGCGAGCTGGGACTCTACCTCGTCGATGGGAAGATGCTCCGCCTCGTCGACCCAAAGACGGGCGAGGAGCTGCGGACGCTCGCGGAGGAGGCCCAGGCGCGCCTCCGCGCCGAGGTGCAATGTAGGCGCGCGGAGGAGGCGCGGCTGCGCGCGGACGAGGCGCGTCGTGCCGCGGAGGCGGAGCGGGAGGTCCTTCGCGCGGAGGTCGACCGCCTCCGCCGTCGTCGCTGACGGCCCCTGCCTCTCCCGCGGCGCCCTCACGGGCGCCTTTCCGCGGCGCCCTGACGGGCGCCTTTCCGCGGCGCCCTGACGGGCGCCTTTCCACGGCGCCCTGACGGGCGCCTCTCCATGCGCGTCTGCATTGGAAGCCAAATGGAAGTGGTACGGGGGAATTTCCGTCGATATAATCCCGGACGCCGGGGTCCGGAGAGGTTTATGAAGAAGTTTCTGGTGATGGCCGCCCTCGTCGTGGCGGCGGGATACCTCGTCTACCACCGGCTCCTCCCCATCTGGCACAAGCCCGCGAACGTCGCGAAGACCCGCGACGCCGGGCCCCCCGCGAACGGCGGCGAGACGAAGCCGCCCCCCGCGCTCCCCCTCACCGACGGGCTCCAGCTCGTCAAGGACGGGAAACACGCCGAGGCGATCCCCGTCCTCACGGGCGAGATCGCGGAGCTGGAGAAGAAGGGCTCCGACGACGCCGCGCGGCACATCGCGGCCCTCGCCCGGTGCTACGATGCGACCGACAAGGACGACAAGGCTGCCGAGATGTGGAATCGCCTCATCGATCGGTTCCCCTCGTCGCAGGAGGCCGTCGAGGGGCACTCCTGGCTCGCCCACAACGCGCTGACCGATGCGGAGCGGGCGAAGCACCATGAGATCGTCCTCACCTCCGCAGGCGACAGCGTCGAGAAGCACATCGCGAAAATGGAGGAAGGGCTCGGCAAGTGCGACCAGCCCGGCAAGGAGTACGAGGCGCGCGAGGCCCTCTCCCGCGCCCTCGCCGCGGGGCTCCCGGCCGACAAGGCGAGTATCGTCAAGGAGGCGATCGGCAAGCTCAACGAAAAGCTGATCTGGTCGCGGATGAAGACGCCCGAGTCGATCGACTACACGGTCGTTGCGGGGGATACCCTCAACCGCATCGCGCTGGAGCACAAGACGACGAGGGGCCTCCTCATGCGGATCAACAAGCTGAAGAACAACCGGATCAACCCGGGGAACAACTTCAAGCTGATCCCGTGCGACGGGTGCGAGCTGCGAGTGTCGAAGACCGACCTCACCCTCCAGCTCTGGCTGCGGGGGAACTTCATCAAGGAATACTCCGTCTGCGTCGGCGACCCCGACAACGCGCCTACGCCGGAGGACACCTTCACCGTCACGGGGCGGATGGAGGACCCGCCGTGGAAGGGCGTCCCGGCCGGAGCGCCGGGGAACATCCTCGGCACGCGCTGGATGGGGTTCAAGGAGAAGCCGACCTACGGCGTCCACGGCACGACGCAGCCGGAGACCATCCCCGGGCGGAAGAGCGCGGGGTGCGTGCGGATGCTGAACAGCGACGTCGAGGAGGTCTACGACTTCGCGATCGACGGATCGAAGGTGATCATCTCGCCCTAGCTAGCGCTTCGGCACCCTGACGGGTGCCTGTCCAAATGCGCGGGACGGCGGAAGGAAGAGACCCCGGATGTCGAAAGGCCACACGACCTCCCGCCGGAGGAAGCCCCCCCAGGGTCCCCTCTCCGCGCTCATCAAGGTCGGCAACGCGATCGTCACCTCCGCGCACCACGACGAGGTGCTCGATCGGATCCTCGACGCGACGCGGGAGCTCATGGGCGCGGAGATGTGCTCCGTCCGCCTCCTCGACTCCGCGACGGGGCTCCTCGTGCTCGCGGCCTCCGCGGGGCTCGTCCTCTCGCCGGAGCACCGCGCCATCGCAGTCCGCGTCGGCGAGGGGTGCAGCGGGAAGGCGGTCGAGACGAGGAAGCCGTACCCCGTCTACGACATCCGAAAGTCCCCCTTCGCCTTCCCCGACCTCGCGAAGGAGCAGGGACTTCGCTCCCTCCTCGCCGTCCCGATCATCGCGCGGACCCGCGTCCTCGGCGCCCTCACCGTCTACTCGCGCCGCCTGCACAAGTACACCTCGCGCGAGACGCGCGTCATGGAGGCGATCACGGGACAGGCGGCGATCGCCATCGAGAACGCCAACCTCTACCGCGACTCGATCAACTCCCTCCTCGTCATGGCGAAGGCGATCGAGGCGAAGGACCCCTACACGCAAGGGCACTCGGAGCGGGTCACGCAGTACGCCGTGATCCTCGGCCGCGCCCTCGGCCTCGGCGAGCGCGAGGTGATGCTGCTCCAGCAGCTCGGGCCGCTCCACGACGTCGGGAAGATCGGCGTCCCCGAGGCGATCCTCCAGAAGCCGGGGAAGCTGACGGCGGAGGAGTTCCGCGAGATCGCCCAGCATCCGCTCATCGGGGCCGACATCCTGGGGCCGATCCACCTCTTCCGCGAGGGGCTGCCGATCGTGCGGAACCACCACGAGCGGGTCGACGGGAACGGGTACCCCGATCGCCTCGCCGCGGAGGGGATCCCGCTCCTCGCGCGCGTCGCGGCCGTCGCGGATGCATTCGACGCGATGACGAGCGACAGGTCGTACCGGAAGGCGTTGCCGTGGAAGGTGGCGGTCGATGAGATCGTCCGCTGCGCGGGGACGCAGTTCGACCGCGGGATGGCGGAGCGGTTCGTCGAGGCGGTGCGGAAGGACGTCGACGGGGTCCAGTCGGTGTGCAACCGGGTGGTGGCGTCGATCCTCCTGCCGCGGGCGGCGAAGGGCGAGGAGTGAGGGGCGAGGAGCGAGGGGCGAGGGGCGAAGGGCGAAGGGCGAGGGGCGAGGGGCGAGGGGCGAGGGGCGAAGGGCGAGGGG
>Ga0209514_10005454_pt1 | contig 16236 bp, 12 predicted proteins | sample Subgrocontami58m_FD_187452 | JGI IMG/M metagenome (GOLD analysis project Ga0209514, IMG submission 187452) | Subsurface groundwater microbial communities from S. Glens Falls, New York, USA - GMW37 contaminated, 5.8 m (SPAdes) (version 3) | ecosystem: Environmental > Aquatic > Deep subsurface >...
CGACTTTGTGCCCGGCCATGATCAGAAGCTTCGCGCGCGGTTAGAGAAGGAAGTTGGGGGCGTCTTGGCTATGGAGGAGTTGGTCACGGTCGCCAAGAGATACTCTACGGGTGATCTCCTGGAAGCAGAGTTCGGACGTGAGGTCCGGCGGATTCTCAAGACGAGAGATGAGTGATGGATCGTCGAACAAACCGGCTGCAAGCAACGCCGGGATCGCGTCTCGGTTGACAATCGGACATCATTGGCCCGGCGTGCCTGAGCCGGAGCGTTCGGCAACGTCACGGGCGCGGACATGAACACAGCATTTCAGAGACGATTTCGCGACTGGCGCTTCATCACTCCGCTCGCCGTTGGCATTGTCATCGGATATGTCGTCACGGTCGGCATGTTGCCAGCGGTGTTCAGACACACCGGCGATGGTGGCCGGCTCCAATGGTTGCCATCGGCGCCAGGAGCGGTGACGCTGCTACAGGCTTATGCATGGCCAGCGCAGCAGCTCTCCAGAGTTCGAATGTTGCACTCGGTCTTTGAGTTTTCAGCATCAGTCTGGTGGAGCTTGCTGGACCCGCCTGACGCCACAGCATGACAACCGAGCCGAACACAGTCGGTCGATGAAACCGCGGCGAGCCGCTGACATTTGGGAGTGGCGGATGGATAACCACATTGATCGATTAGAGTTGAGCGCAGGCACCGCCGCGGTGGCTCACCTCGATCGTTCGGCATAATGGCATGATCCCATACTTTCTGGTTCCGTTGATCGGTTCAATCGGGCTCACTGCGGCATACGGGCTCGTTACCGCTACCCCGGTATGGACGAAGGTGCTTGCGGCGGCTCTGTTGGCAGTCTCATTTTATTGGAGGAACGGCCTGTTCCTGCAGGTTGGCCTGAGCGTTTGCCTTTTGTTGTAGTTCGCGTATCTGAGAGCACCCTATGAATGACCAATTGCCGAACAAGCGGCTCCACACGAACGCCGCGATCACGCTGCTGTTCCAATTCAAGCGCCACAGGCGCGGGGTCAGTGAGCCTTATCGTTCGGCAGCGCGTTCTCGCGTATGAGCACCACCTCGACCAGGACACAACTTGCGATGGGCCTCAGGACTATTTCGCTCGGCCTCTTCGCGTTTGGCTTTCTGGCAGCTCCTTTCATGTGCCGGCTTTTCGGACTAAGTTTCGTCCGGCATGCTTTCCCTTCGATGTGGCTGTGCGTCATGATTGGGCTTCCGTTGGCCGGCATTTCATTTCTGATGCATCGAGACAAGTTGACGGGCCTACTGATCGTGATCGTGGCGATTGTCACATCTCCGGTGTGGTTAGGTTCGATCTTAAGTCTCCTTTTCCGGTGATACTATGCCGAACCAACCGGGTGCAGTGAACGGTGGGGATTGCACTCCCGTTTCATTTGCGACACGCTTGGCCCGCCGTCCCTGACCCGGATGGGCCACGTCAGTTGCCAGTATGGACGCTCTGGGCCGCCCGCGTCGCTCAGGTGCCGGGTCTGTGATCCGGGACGTTGGGACAAAGAAAACGTGTGACACTGCCGACTGGCCCTGCCATGGCCGCAACCAATGAGGTGATGGGAACATCCTGCTCAGTTGTTTTAGGAGAACCAAAGCGTTTTTTTCGAGTGCTCGAAGCGAATTAAGGCTGGATTGCTCAGGAGCATGTTCGTCGGGGATTGTGACGCACATCATATGAAATTGACGGCATTCCGTTGGTTGCCTCCGTCGGAGGCTGACCCTCCCGCATCGCTCAGTTCTATCGTTGCCATGAGCGTTCCTGCGCCATTTCGCGTCGGGCTGTTATTGATGCTGCTGCTCAGTTTGGTGATAACCTTGGAGCCGCTCTCGATGCTGGCCGCCACTGTCCATTGGTTGCCGCTTGAACGTGAGACCGCCCTCGCGAGTTCGATCGCGGTTTGGATGACAACGATTCTGTTCGTCCTCCGTTTCCGGTTTGCTCCTTTTCGCCAAGGCGGGACTCACTTGCAGCTTCCTAAATACGCCACCAAATCGAGCAACTCCTCTTCCGTCAATGCACGATCGAGCCCGGCCGGCATGAGCGAGGTTGGCAGCGCTCGTATCGAGGCGATCTGGTTTCGCGGCAAGGCGCGCTGCTCGGCCGAAGCATCGGTCACGACGAGCGCTTCGGGCGAATTACGGCTAATCACCCCTACCATTGATTCGCCGTTGGCCAAATCGATTGCATGGGCCTCATAATCGCGCGCGATCGTTGCGCTTGGGAAAAAGATCGACTCGAGGATGTCGCGTGATGTCCGAATGTTCCCGATCGCGCTGAGGTTCGGCCCAACAAGATTTCCCGTATTGCCAATGCGGTGGCACGAGCTGCACGCCCCTTTGCCCGTTTCAAAAACCTTCCGCCCCTCACTTGCGCGGCCTTTGCTCGCGATCCAAGGAGGGAGCGTCTCAAGTTTGCGGCGCCGCTGATCGTCTTCGGTTGCGAGTTCGCGGAGCGCGGGCGCAACAATCGCGAAGCATTCGGCAGGCAGCCCGGAAAACAGGGTGCGAATTTCGCTTTCTTGGAATGACGCCAGGGCGGGAGCCTTGCTCGCTGCTAATGCTAAAGCCCGGCCGGCTTCAGCGTCGGTCACCGAGCGCACGACTTTCAACGCCTCACGAAATTCCAGAGGACCCAGGGAAGGGATGACCGCCGCAAGTTGAAGCATCTGTTCACGCGTCAGTTTCGCGCCAGCGAAAATGTGCGCGGCTTCGAGGCGCGCAGATGCAGACGACTGCTCCGCGAGCACACCGAAGAGCATCCGGCACGAATCAGCCGGCAATAGGGATCCCGGACGCATTGCTCCGCCCAATGCTTTGAGGCGAATGCTGAGTGGGCGCTGCTGGTCTTCGGCAATTTGTTTCATTGTCCTATCGAGTTCCGGCCGCCGAACTTTGGCAGCGGCGCTCAGCAGCAATGGCATGTCGACGGGCGCGGCTTGGGCGAGCGCGATTTCCAACCGGGGTCCCCAGCGTTTGTCAGCAGGAATTTCCTGCGCCGCGGCCAGAATGCGCCAGGCAGTCCGTTGGCCTTCTGGATCGGAGCTGTCGACCAGCGCCGCGATCAGGTCGCGCACAGAGGCCTCCGCCGGCCACGGTTTCACGGCGGTTTCGAGCAACGTAAGCGAGTCAGGCGAGAGACTGCCCCTTTTCAATTTCAAGGAAAAGTTCGCGATCAGCGCAGGCATCCAATCCTTATGTTTGGAGACAACAACAGCCGCGGTGCTCGCGACGGCAGCGTCATCCGAATCGAGCAACGGCAGAACATCAAGGACGGTGAGCGTCGTGTCTGGCAACTGATCGAGAATCGCAAGCACGCGTCGTTGGAGTGCCGGGTTTCTAGCGTTGTGGAGCGCGGTGAGGAGCGGAGCAGGTTCATCCGCGTGCAGCAAGGCGAACATGATCTGATGCTCGACGGATCGGTCGATGTCACTTTCGAGTCGGTGCAGCAAAGCGCCGATCGCTTGAGCGTCGAGTGACGGCATTTCACCAAGAGCATGCGCGGCGGCGAGTTGAACGCCCGGGTCGTGGTGGTTTAATGCTTGGACAAGTCCGCTTGCCGCTTTGGATGAAGCGGGCGAAGCAAGCGCGTTGGCCGCAGCGTGGGCGACGCTTGGATTTTTATCAGCCAGCGAGGCAACGAGTGAGTTGATGCTTGCCGCGTTCTTGCCGCGCGCGAGTTCCCAAATTTTCGCCGTAGCGCTGTCCCAAGCTTCCTTCGGTTTCGTGGCCCCGGACTTACGGACTCGGTAGATGGCGCCGGCAACGTCGGGCTTGGCCATCATCGAGGATGGGCAGCCGATCCGGAACCAGCCGCCTGTATCGACGACGAGCAACGAACCATCGCGGTCTTCGAGCACATCCGTCAAGTGCGCGTCCGGATTGCGCAGCTTGAGGAACTCGCGTTCGATAAAGCGATACGTGGCGCCATCCGGTTTCGATTCCATTCGCGTGACCCGTTGCGTGTTGAAGTGAACAACGAACAAGTTCCCGCGCCAATTGGAGTCGAGCACACCGCTGCGATAGAAAGCGCAGCCGGAAACGGCGACGTGACCAAAGTTATGAGCGACGGGCATTACGTCGAGAGTGCGGGGCAAGCCAGCGATGGCGCTGAGTTGGTCTTCGCGCGCGTAAATACCGCCGCGGAGCCAATGAACGATCGTGTCGCCGCGCGGGCCGACGTAGTAAAGGTTCACCGTGCCGACGATCTCGCCCTCGGGAGTGAAATCGATTTCGGTTGGATTGTCCGCGCAAGAGAGCGCGTGCCAGCGAACGTCAGAACCGTCAGGCTGGCATGACCAAATTCCCGAGGCCATCCCGGCGTGGACGACTGTGCCATCCTTTTGGCGCACGTCATGGCCTTTGCGGCCATGGCACCAATACAGCCGCCCGTTGGGATGAAGGAACGGCCCGTGAACATCCGCTCCGTTGCCGGTGTATTCAAAACCACCGACGATCATTTCCCGTTGGTCCGCCACGCCGTCATTATCCATGTCGGTCAATTTCCAAATCCCAGGCGGCGAGGCGACGTAGAGCGATCCATTGAGCCAAACACCGCCCTGCGGAAAAGTCATTCTATCGGCGAAGACGTTCGCGCGATCATAAACGCCATCGTTGTTCGTGTCGGTTAGGAGCAGAACGCGATTGGGCAATTCCTTTTCCAGGCCGACTTTGTTGAGATTCGCTCCCGCCGCGTCGCCGACGAAAAGTTGTCCCGGCGGGCCGAGCGCGGCCAGCATGGGATGATTGACCAGCGGCGGCGCGGCCGCGGTTTGGGAAACGAAACCTTCCGGCAAATCGATTGTCTGCGCGACGGCGGCGAGGCCCGAGAGGATTGCGCACAGGACGCAGGCCAGGGAGGTTTTCGACATAGCGGATTTCAGGCCGTTAGACATTTTCCGGCACGACATGGGTTTGCGACGATTAGAGGACTCTCAGAATGGTGTTGGCAAGCGTCGACATCGGATCAGGCGGACGGCGCGTTTGCCCTTGAAAGGGCCGTGACAGCCTCGGCCCTGGCGGGCTCTCGAAAGAAAATGGTGAAGATGATGAGAACGGCGCTGGCGCCAATGGCAGGTTTCAACCAAATGCTTTGCCAGTCGTGAAGGATGTGGCCGTTCGGTGTGGTGAGTGTGTGCATGGCGAGAACTTTGCCGGCGAGCATCGTTCCCACAAAGGCGCCGATACCCCAAAGAATGAAAGCCATGAAACCCTGGGTAGCGCCGCGGATGCGCTCGTTCGCTTCATTGTCGGCGTAGAGTTGGCCTGCGATAAAAAGAAAGTCATAGCAAAGACCGTGGAGCAGAATGGCCGCGAAAATCACGCTGGTTTGAAGCGCCGCTGACTCAACGCTGGCGGAAAGCAGGAAATAGCGCGCAGACCAAGCCAGAATTCCAAGCAGAATCGTTTTCTTGTAGCCCAAGCGCTTGAGCATGAGCGGCAGCAGGAACAGGAAAATGACGTCCGAAACCTGCGCGAGAGTCATTTTGCCAGCAAGCCGCTCCCACTGCAGTTCGGTGAGATAAATTCCCATCATCACAAAATAGAAATAAAGCGGGATGCAAATGAGAAAGACGCAAGTGATGAAGATCGCGAAGGATGGCTTCTTCAAAAGGGCGAGCGCATCGAGGCCAAGGATTTCGCCGAGCGTAACGTGGGCGCCTACTTTTTTGGGTGGCGTATGCGGGAGGGTCAACGAGAAGACGCCGAGGAGAATCGAAACGGCACCGGCGAGATAGAATTGAACGGAGGATTGTTCCCCTTTCAGAAGGCTGAGCGTGACGCCGCCGCCGATCCATCCTACGGCCGACCAGATCTTCACGCGCGGGAAGTCAGTTTTCGCGTTGATCAGATGGTGAAGGGAAAGCGAGTTGCCCAGGTTGAGCGTTGGCGCTGAAAGTGCACAGTATAAAATCAGCGCCGGATAAAATGTTTTGAATTGAACCAGGTGCGGCAACGCGCAGAGCGCCACCCCGCCGAGGAGCGCGAGTGCAGCCAGTAGCTTCTCGGAGGCGAAATAACGGTCGGCAATCAGCCCCACAAAAAAGGGCGAGATCATTGCGCCAATGGCGAACGCGCCGTAAGCCGCGCCGATTTCCTGGCCGCCAAACTTAAGAGTGCTGGCCAAGTACGTGCCGAGGCTCACGTACCAGGATCCCCAAATGAAGTATTGGAGAAACATGAAGATCGAGAGCTTCGTTTTGAGCAGCGGTTGCATCAATCGAGCGGAGGTCAGCGCCAACGTAAAAGACAAGACGCCGGCTGAGAAGAAGAAAGAGGCCAGGCGATCAAACTTCTAACGCGCACGGCCGGGCTTTCCATCAGTGAGCCATCGCGCAACCGATGTCCCCTCCGCGCTGAACGAGAAATGCTCGGCAACAGCTGCGGTGCGGTAACTGGCCGCTGCGGGTTCGTACGCGCTCGTGAGCGCACGCAAGGAAACTCGGCGGTTCCAGCCATCGACCATTTCTTCGAGGCGAACGCGGCACGGCGTGATGGCGGCAACCAGGTCGCACAGATCGCCGGCCGTGAGCGCGCCGGGCACAACCACATCGTGCGGGATCAAAACGAGGTGTTTCGCCAGCACTGACTCGAAGCTGGCCAGTCCGCCGTGCACGTAAACAGCCCGCACGTCTTGCTCGTAAAGCGCGGTGAGCAGAGCCAGGAGCCCTCCGAGTGGTTCGGATGACCTTGGCAGCGCCTCGTCGTCATCGCGCGGAACTTGGAAAATTGTGTCCGGCGGATTGGGTTCACTCAGGGAATCGCCCCAAATGGCAAAGTCCTGCGTCTCGAGGTCATCGCGTCCCCGCAGCCAAACGAGGACGGCGCGGAGGTCACGCACTTGGGCGCCAAGCATCGTGCCGCCCAACATCAACTCGCTCGAAGAGGCAGAGGTGGCAGCGCTGCGCCGGCCACGATCGGTGCCCAGACTGGTTTCGCCCATGCCGCGCAGATCCGGCAGACAGACAGCCAGGCCACTTGCGAGGAACGTTGCGATTTCAGCTGCGCGCGCAGGCAAGAGGCGTTGCTTGCCGGACTGCGCCAAGGCCACGACTACCTTGGGTTTTACGTGGCGCTGGTCTGAGATGGCCATCTCCGATTTCAACAGAAGGATCGGAAACGAGATGGACGACTCGACCGTCAGCACGACGCGTTCAATGGAGAATCCAGCGGCCGAATTGTTGTGCTCTACGATTGATCGAGATTTGACTTCGGCGGGCGGCGCCACGTTGCCCAGCAAACGGGCCCAGTCAGCCTGCAGTTGGCGGCGGCGGTTCTCGCGCGGCAATTCGGACAGCTTCTGTCGCGCTCGCGCGATTCGTTCCACCGCGAGGTCATGAAGAAGTTCGTTCAATTTTTTGGGGTGAAGCTCGCGCTCGGCCTCGGGTGTCATGGCCTGCAATGCCTGGGCCGGATGCCGGTCGCTCGATTCGCTCGTGACGTCGATGTCAAACCAATCTTTGAATGCGGCATGGATCAAGCGGCGTTGCGCTGGGCCTATGTGTGTGCAATGGCTGGCTTCGGGCGGTTGGCCGCGCAATTCGTTTTGGATCGATGTTCTCTTGTGCGAGCAGCAAATCAACGCCCCGCATCAAGTCCCACGCCAGCCACCCGACGAGGCTTTCGCCCACGAGATGCAATTGAATCCCCGCATCGTACCGAAAGTAGTAATCTTGCAGGCCGGCCTGAAATGAACGGGCGTAATCAGCCACGGAACGGAACGGATGTTGGCGCCGTTCACCGTGGCCCAAATGGTCCATCACGAGCACCAGACAGCCGGCGCGAGCCCAAGTCACGCCCATGTCTTGCAGACAATCAGAATTCCAAGAAGCCAGCTGATGGGCGTTTTGGATGAAGTTTTGCTGTTCATTTCAGTCGTCCACAAAGTCGAGCTGGGGTTAACGTGTTCACGAATATCATTTCGGTTCCTGACGCAGCATCATCATTAGCGGCAAGCGGCCTCGGCGAATGCTACCATTCGTTTTTCACGGACCACACTTTCACCGTCCCATCACCACAGCCAGTCGCGAGAGTATGGCCATCCGGCGAACAGGCCACGGTCAAAACTTCTCCAGACGTCGTCAACGTCGTGCGCCATTGCCACGTGTCGTTGTCCCAAAGTTTCACCTGACCTGGCATGCCCCAGTCGCCGCCACCGGAAATCAGCGTGCGGCCATTGGGTGAAAATGCGACTGACCAAGTCTCGCCATCGTGCGCTTTTGTGCTGAGCAGCTCACGGCCCGTGTCGCGGCTCCAGACTTTCAGCACGCCGTAACGCATGCCCGCCGCCAGCGTTTTGCCGTCGCGTGAAATCGCGACGGAGCGCACTTCCGCGTCGGTCGCATCCACCGTCGATTCCAGTTTTCCCGAATCCGCGCGCCAGAATTTTATCGTTCCATCCGAGCTGCCGGTGATGAGCGATCGACCGTTGGTGGTGAACACGACCGAGTTGACCCATGATTTGTGGCCGCGCAACGTCGCGCGCAATTCACCCGTCGCGGCGTTCCAGACCTTCACGGTGGCATCAAGACTGCCGGTGGCAAACCATTTGCCATCGGGACTGAACGCGACGGCCATGACTACGCCGCGATGTCCTTCGAGGGTGAGCAGAGTCCGTTTCGTTTCGATGTCCCAGGTCCGAGCTGTGCGATCGTAGCTTCCTGTCGCTAGCTTTTTGCCGTCGGGCGAGAAAGCGACTGAAGCGATGTAATCCTTGTGACCTGGAAGTGTGAGCAGCTCTTTGCCTGCTTCGATTTCGAGGATGTGAGCCGACGGATCGGCGCAACCCACGGCCAATTGCTTTCCATCGGGAGAAAAACTGAGCGAGCTCACCCAGGCTGGCAGTTGGACGGAAAAGTTTTCGGCGGCAAGCAACGGAGCAGTTAAACAGGCGGCGATCAATGCTGCCGTCGCGAGGCTGCGGGCGCGGCGGCAATGCAGCATGGCTAAGCGTTTGTGCGGTGTTCGTCGGATTAAGAAATTCACATCATTTACCCTCTTTGCGATCTGTCGCTTGGGGCCCCATCAAATGCCCCCACGACAGCAGATGCGCCTTTGGCGGCAGCGGTTCTACGGGCTTGAGAAACCCAGCCATCACCAGTGTGCCGATCTGAAAGTAATTCGCGTCCGCATCCGAAGCGGAACCCGGGAAATGTCCGAATCCTCCATCTGCGTTGCGGCATGAGAGCGCCCACTGAGCGGCCCGATCGGTGGCGGCGCGGCAATCTGCACGGTCGCCACCCAATCGCCGGAGAGTAAACACAGCGTCGAAGGTGGCGTGGCGATCGCGCGAAGGCATGTTAAGCAGCCAACTGCCGTCGGGCTTTTGGTCGCGCAGCGCCCGCTCGACAATCCGGTCCGCCATCGGCGTCGGTTGTCGCAAGAGCCCGTAGTAGTGCGCCGCGTGAAAGGTCGCGGCGATGTGGTTGTTTAGGTAGCCATCCGGCGCCTGGGCCATGGTCGCGCGAATTCTTCGATCGGCTTCGGCCGGGATCGGCTGACCGTACGCGAGGTAAGCGAGCGGAAAGAAACTCGTCGAATAAGCCGGCAATGTTTTGTAGTCCGCTTGCAGAATTTCCTCGAACACACGCAACGGGTCGTAACGCGGTTTTGCCCCGAGCGCCCGCAAAGCCACGATCCCTTGCGTGGTGTTGTAGACACGGCCCTCGGCGGATTTCGGGTCTACCGTTCCCGCGATGTTGAAGAAATCGCCGTTCGTTTGCTGCCGTGAGAGCAGAAACCGGCGTGTCGCCTCTTCGTGTGGCAGTTTCCAACCGAAAGTTTTGTGCAGCGTCACGGCATAAGTCACCGCCGCCAAATCGCTGTAAGCGCTGTCCGACATCCCGCGATACCGGGGATCGAGACCGTTGGCGAACGACCCATCGGCGCGGGCAGTTTTGGCGAAGAACTGCCGCAGGCCAGTGAGCACTTCGCTTGGGGTTGCCGAGCGCGCTTTGGCGGGCTCAGCCGGGGCGCGCCCGCTCGTAACAAAGAACACCCCGATGAAGATCCAGACGCGCGAAGACTGCTGATGGGGAATTGCGTTGATGCCGGAAAGCTAAATCCCATTCAGCTCGACGGACAAGATCAATAATCTTTACGCTTTGGGCCGCACCGAACAGGTTTCCAAGCCGGCCGAATGGCGCAGGGACATTGGCCAGCAGCCCTGTCCGCCACCGCTAATGATTGTAACCCGGAACGCCTATCCCGCGTCCTTGTTATACAGTGGATCCCCTCCCCTCGAATGACCCTATTCCAGCCGGACAAAAAACCTATGACGACTCATCATCTGACCGTGCCCACCCTGATCGCCCTCGTTGCATTCATGACCTTCGAAGGGCATCCTCAGCCTCCTGCGCCCGCGCCAAGCCGGCCGGCCCAGGCTCCTTACACAACCGTTCAAACCGTCCAAGTCATGGGGTCGGGCGGCATCGATTATGTCTACGCGGACAGTGAGGGCCGGCGACTTTACGTGCCCCGCGGCGATGCCGTTTTGGTGTTCGACCTGGACACGCTTAAATCGGTCGGTTCCATTCCCAACGCGCGGGCTCGCGGCGTCGCAGTCGATCCTCTGTCCGGACACGGTTTCTGCAGCAGCAGCCCAATTGTGATGTGGGATACGCGGACGCTTAAAACGATTCGAACGATTGAAGTTCAGGGTCGCCCGGATGCCATTCTCTTTGAATCGAAAACCGAGCGCGTTTACGTGTTCAGCCATACCCAGCCCAACGCCACCGTCCTTGATAGCAAAACCGGTTCGGTGGTCGGCACAATCGACTTGGGCGGCGCCCCCGAGCAAGCAGTGAGCGACGCCCAGGGCCGCTTGTTTGTGAACCTGGAAGACAAAGATAACATCGCCGTGGTTGATGTAAAAACGCTCAAGGTCACCGCTCATTATGGCCTGGGCGGCAAAGGCGGCGGACCAGCCGGATTGGCATTAGATAAGGCCAATCACATTCTCTTCTCGTTCTGCCACGACCCCGCGACCGCCGTGATTCTGAACGCGGATGACGGCAAGATCATCGCTACTCTCCCCATCGGCCGCGGCACTGACAGCGGGGGGTTCAATCCCAAAACGATGGAGGCATTCAGTTCCCAAGGCGATGGCACATTGACGATCATCCTGGAGAAAACTCCAACCAGTTTCGAGGTGGAACAAACCGTGCAGACCAAGCCGCGGGCCAAGACTTGCACGTTGGATACCAAAACCGATCGGATCATCCTGATCACGCTAGAACCGGCCCCGGGGAGCGCTACTGCTCCACCAGGTGGCGGACCGGCCCGAGGCCAGCGCGGCGGCGGTCCTGGTCTGCTCGACATTCTGGTCGTGGGACGGTAACACGGCCTGCCCTTGATCCGAGCCTGGACCGGCCATCAGGGCGCGGGGGAAATCGGAATTTGCGGTCAGCTTTCGCGTTCATAAGGGGCGATTGAATCTTTCAACGTGGCCGTGGTCACGGCTCACTTAAACAAAACTGATGTTGCGCTTGGCGGTGAACTCCGTGCCTCCACGGGGGGCAGCCGTGACGCGGTGGCTTAAGTGAGGTATTAAGTTAATCATCTCTGTGCGCATCCATCGAGCATCCAGCAAGGAGGACATCGAGATCGCACGCGAATTGTTCCGGGAATACGCCGACTGGTTGAGAGCGGATCTTTGTTTTCAAAAGTTCGCCGAGGAGCTCGCTGGCCTTCCTGGAGAGTACGCGCCGCCGCGGGGTCGATTGCTCATCGCCTGCGAAGGTTCCGAACCGATCGGTTGCGCTGCCTTGCGTCCGAGGCAAAACAATGAGTGCGAGATGAAGCGACTCTATGTGCGGCCGGCCTTTCAAGGCCGCGGATTCGGACGGCGACTGGCCGAAGAGGTGATTGCCCAGGCGCGGGCGATTGGATACTCCGCGATTGTTCTGGATACTCTGCCATCGATGGGGATCGCGTTGCGGCTTTACGAAGCGCTGGGTTTCACTCGACGCTCTGCCTATTACGCGACGCCGTTGCCAGAGACAATTTTCATGGAATTGAAACTGTGAGGCCGCACGCAATGCTTCGAAAGGGAACGGTGGCGCATTCGCCCGTTGCCAACGAATCGCGCTTCGGTTACCACACGACAAATCCATGAACGCGCAAATCATCCTTCGTCATCTGCGAATCGCCCGCGCAGTTCTCGCCGCAACACTTTTGAGCGCGACTCTCCTCCTCCGCGCCGCCGAAATTCCGCCGAAACCTCTTTTTCCTGACATTACGCCAGTCTGTTCCTGCGAGGACCTGGCCACGGTTTCGCTCCCGAACACAACAATCGATTTTGCTGCGATCGATCCTCAGGACGGCTCGTGCCGTGTCACGGCCACAGTCACGCATCCGCCCTCCGGCGATCGCATTAAGGTGTTCATCGGGCTCCCTATGAAAAATTGGAACGGGAGATTTCGTGGAAATGGCGGCGGCGGATTTTCGGGAGGAAGCGCCGGCAGCTTGCGCGGCGCCGTCGCTTTGGGTTACGCCGCGGGCGCGACCGATACCGGGCACGAAGGGGGCAGCGGCAGTTTTGCCCTGGACTCGAGTGGGCGGCTAAACTGGCAAGCGATCCAGGACAATGCATATCTTGGCATCCATGAAATGACCGTGGTGGGCCAGGCGCTGACGAAGGCTCTTTATGGCAAAGCCCCGCGCTATTCCTATTTCGTGGGCGGCTCGACCGGCGGCCGCCAGGGACTCATGGAAGCACAACGTTATCCGCGGGATTACGACGGAATTATCTCGGCGTGTCCGGCGATTAACTGGCATCGCTTTCTGCCCGCGGATCTCTGGCCGCAAGTGGTGATGCTCGCCGCCAATAATTTCATGACCAAAGCCAAGTTCGATGCGGTCACTGCCGCAGCCGTGGCCGCTTGCGATGAGCTGGACGGGGTCAAGGACGGCGTTATTGACGATCCGACGCGATGCGCCTACGACCCAAAGGCGCTGGTGGGCGAGAAGGTTGGTGACAGCACGTTCACCGCGGCCGACGCGGATGTGGTCCGCAAGATCTGGCAAGGACCGCGCGGGCATGACGGGAGATTTCTTTGGCATGGGCTGATGCCTGGCACCGATTTGTTCGCTCTCGCGAACACGGGCGGTTCGCCGCCGACGGGAAAGCCATTCGGCATTCCGCTGGATTGGTTCCGATTCTTTCTGCTCGAGAACCCGCGATGGGACTGGACGACTCTGACGCCGGAACGTTTCGAGCAGCTTTGGCAGCAATCTGTGGAGGAGTTCGGCCCGGTAATTGGGACGGACGATCCGGATTTGGGGCCGTTCCGCGACCGTGGCGGGAAGATTATTATCCTTCACGGATTGGCAGACCAACTCATCCCCGCGGGAGGAACGATCGATTACTATAAGCGCGTTCAGGAAAGGATGGGCGGAGCGGAAAAGACGGCGCAATTCGCTCGCTTGTTCTTAGCGCCAGGCGTTGATCATGGCTTTCATGGCGCGGGTCCGACGCCAACGGGCCAATTGGAGGGGATCATCCGCTGGGTCGAGGAGGGCAAAGCCCCGCAACGACTGCTCGCGGAGCTGCGGGATAAAGAGGGAAAAATCGTCCGCACCCGCCCGTTGTTTCCGTATCCGCACCTTGCGAAATATAAAGGCAGCGGAAGCACCGACGAGGCTGCGAATTTTGTCAACAGCTTGCCCGCACCGTAATCTCGTCAAGAATTCCGACCCACAAGCACTGAAACTGGGTGCCTCTCGCTGCCCGGAAACCGGAAGAACGGAATCTTCGCCACGGTTCAAAGAACAAGAGCCGAAACACGCGCCACGGAGTTGTTGAACTTCACTGAAAAGCATTTCACCTGAGTTGAATTGCGCAAAGATTTTTCAACCTGGACCATGCCAGGCCGTTTGAACGCTCGGCCGGCATGGAAAGAGCCTCATTGCTTGATGTTCACGGGCGCTTGGCCGGGCAGAACGGGCGTGCGCGCGAGAGCTTTCAAGGCGGGTCTTTGCACGCCAAAGCGGTCCATCGGAAAGTTAACAAACCCCAGCGACAGCGCGGCAGACCCTTCCTTCACCCGGTAATCCCCGTGGACAGGATCAACGAACTGCGCGTCGGCCACGAGGGAATGCTCGTCGCGTCCGCTCTGCCGCTGCAGCGGAGTGGCAGGAGAGCGCGTGGCCCCGGCGCGATGCATCAAATTATAATCCAGTTCCTGGCCCCACGGCGGCGCGGGCATGAGCGCGGGTTGGTATTCGCTCCAGACGATGTTGCGACGGAAAACATCTCCACTCGAAGCATACCAAACGTGCGGATGCAGACCGGAACCGACCGTGATGTTGTTCTCGACGATGCGGCCATATCCTTCGCGATTCTTAATACCGCCGTGCAAGCAGAGATTTTTGGTAATGATGTAAAATGAGGAACCGTCATCGAGGTCGATGTCCCAGCCGTGGTCGCAACGCCAGCGGTTGTTTCGCAGAGTCACCGGTTTGACCGTGTCCAGGCGCGGGAGTTCAGGCGCCTGCTTCACCGAAGCGTTGACCTCGGCAATTTTCGGCCGCCAATAACGGTCGCGCCCCCAGGAATTGAAGGAGCCGTGGTCGCCGGTCTCCTTCACCGTGTCGAACACATCGCAGAACTCGATGACATGCCCGCCCCAGCAGCCATCGCCGATATTAATCCCCGCGCGCGGCATGTCGTAAATCGAGCAATGACGGACGGTGATGTTTTGGGCGAGATCAATATTCACTCCGGCGGTCTGCTTCTCGACCCGCCCGGTCAGGTAAATCAGGCAATCTTCGACGAGGCAATCGGCGGGGTAGTTCTGCGTGCGCGGACCCGGAGTGCGGTCGATGTCTTCGAGCCTATTCAGCTGGCTGTAGTTGAACAAAGGGTTGCGGGCCGCCTGGGGGTCTCCGACAAAGCAGATGCCGCTGGCCCCTGCTTTGGCAATATGACAACCGCGCATGGTGACTCGGCGGTTGTAATGGTTCACGAAAACTGCGTTGCCACCGACCTGGTCCAGAAAACAATCCTCGAGCGCGCAGTCTTCAGTGCCCTCGAAGAAAATCGCCCCGCCACGGTAGATAGCCCAGTCCGTGCGCAGGAGCGGTTCCTTGGTGTCCATCACCGTGCGAGCCGCATGCCGAAAAGTCAGACCACGTAAAATAACGGAGCGCACGGGCTTTTCCTGGCTCCCGCGAAACTCGACCAAGCTGCGGAGCCGTGTGGCTTCCACGGTCGCTTTGGCCAGATCGAGTCCGGGTGGCGGGTAAAAATAGAGGGTGTGCGTTTTGTTGTTTAGGAACCACTCGCCGGGCGCGTCCAGTTCCTCAAAAATGTTTTCCACAAAGCGAATCCGTTGGTGGACGGCGCCGCCCCGATTGTTTTGCCATCCGCCCTCCTTCGTCAGCCCGCCCTGCGAGTCCTTGCCCGTGATGCGCCAGGTGAAATCGCCCCAGAGGGCTGGATGCATCGCGTGAAAATAGCCCCCCGCCGGATCGGCCCAACGAGCAACTCGTTCCGGCGAGATGGCGTCCGGCGCGAAGCCGTCGAAATACTGCGCCTTGGGATCGTAATTAGGATAGCGCGCCAGAATTTGTCGCTGGCCATTGACGAATAGTTCTTCGGTCCGCAGGTCCTCGGGCACTTTCGCTTGAAGGATCCCGTCGCGATATGGCTGCCAGTCCAGGTTCTCCAGCCTCACGCCGCCACTAATTACCGGCTGCTCCTTCCCATACGCTTGGTAAACCACCGGAGCCGTCTGGGAGCCTGAATCCTCGGCGCTGAAGGCCAGCGTCTCCGGCAGGTAATAGGTGCCGCCGCGGAGCCACACCAAGCCTGGCTTCTGCCGAACGGCCTGCTGAGCGTGCTGAATTGTGGCGAAAGGTTTTTCCAGCGTGCCGGGATTGCCATCGCTCCCGGTGGGCGCAATGTAATAAGGCTGCCCGACGACGGGTAATACTAATACTAACCAAAGATATTTGAAATTCGAAATAACCATACCTGGATCTAAATCCGAAGCACTAAATACGAAATCCGAAACAATCCCGAAATCTTGAAACCCAAACTCCTAAACCAAAACAAAGTCATAGCTGGCCATTTGCCTTCAGGGCAAGCCCGTGCTCGTTTTGGGCCTTTGAACTTTGGTCGGTCAAGTCCTGATTATAATTTGTCACTTTGAGAGTGGGGGTTCGGAAAGGGTGAGGCTCCCGATTGTCTAGCCAGATTTGGTTTATTTTAAGATGGTG
>Ga0209514_10005459_pt1 | contig 16223 bp, 14 predicted proteins | sample Subgrocontami58m_FD_187452 | JGI IMG/M metagenome (GOLD analysis project Ga0209514, IMG submission 187452) | Subsurface groundwater microbial communities from S. Glens Falls, New York, USA - GMW37 contaminated, 5.8 m (SPAdes) (version 3) | ecosystem: Environmental > Aquatic > Deep subsurface >...
GGCTCGACGAGGGCGAGGGGGGCCCGGTGCTGCGGAGCTTCGGCCGCTATCTGGACGTGCTCGTCCGCTGCGCCGACGGCCGCTGGCGGTTCGCGCAGCGCGAGGCGTTCATCGAGAGCAGCGTCGGCCCTGCGTAGGAGCGGGCGCGGGGCTCAGGCGTCCGGATGCTGCAGGCCCCAGCGCTCGTAGAACGCCTCGCGGCCGCTCGTGTCGATCAGCTCGACGCGCAGGCCGCTCTGCCGGCCGCGGTGATACGTGAAGACGCCGCCGTGCGCCGAGCCGTCGTGCTCCAGGGCGACGCCGTCGGCGTCGAGCCTCTGCTTGCTCGCGTCCAGGTCGTCGACCCAGTAGCCGATGTGGTCGATCCGCGAGCCGTGGGTCGCCTCCCACGGGCTGCCCGGCGGGCCCTCGATCAGCTCCAGGAAGGGGGGTCCCTGCTTCGCGAAGCAGACCCGGATCTCCCACTCGCCGTTCTGGCGCACCACGATGTCGCTCCATTCGAGACCGAGCGCCTGCCCGAGCTCGTCGCGCGCGGCGTCGAGATCCTCGACGAGCACACCGACCTGGAAGAAGGGCTGCACGACGGGTGGGACGGCCATCGGCCCGACACTATCCGATCGGGCGGAATTGACCAACCGGACGGTAGAAGTCGTGAGGTTTTCAACAAACAAAACGCGCTCACCGCCGTCTCAGAGCGCGCAGGGCCCATTCCGGGGATTCGATCGGGAGCGGGTCGTTGACCAAACGGTTGTTTTGCTTTACGCTCCCGCGCACTACATGGCGTCTCCAGTCCCACCGGCAGGGCGGCACCGGCCGTCTTGCCGCAGCTACGGCATCCGGGTCGAGAAAGGATCCACTATGAGGAACACGGGGAAGGTCCGTGCCGGCGTTTCGGTAGCCGTGGCGGCGATCTCTCTTGTCGGAGCGGCTCAGGCGTTCGGCGCGATCTCGCCGAAGCTGACGGTTGCGTCGAACGAGGCGACGAACCAGACCGCGATCACCTATGAGCAGGGAGCGGCCGACGACACGCTGGCCCGCATCACGGTCTTCGCACCGACGAGCGTCTTCATGCCGGCGGCCCAGATCTCGGGCGATCCGGTCGGGACGGCGACCCTGAGCACCACCGGCGGCTCGCTGTCCGGCACGATCACTGCGCACGCGGGCGCGGAGTCGGTCACCTACAACGGCACCTCTGCGACGCTCTCGAGCTTGTGGACGGCGTGTCTCGGAACCGCACAGCCGGGTTCCGCGAACACCTCGAACTACTGGGTGATCGATGCAGGCGGCCAGACGATCCCGATGTTCTTCTCGAGCATCAACCAGGATCAGCCGTACGGCGAGGTATTCCTCGCACAGCTCAACGTCTGCTTCCCGGCGTCGTTGAAGGTGACGAAGCTCGCGCTGAATCTCGTCGAGTCGGTCAGCACCTCGCCCGGCTGGGCGGTGTGGCACGTGCGAGCGATCCCGTACGCGGGCACGACGCCCAGCACGACGACCGGAGCCGAGGCCGAGGCGCAGGATCGGCTGCCGTGGGAGGTCGCGCTCAGCGCGAAGCAGGCCACGGGTAGGACGGCGAAGCAGAAGCAGGCGGCGAAAGGCAAGGTCGTCGTCTCGGGCAGCGTGAAGATGGGCCTGAAGGGCGTTGCCGGCGTCACCGTGCAGATCCTCGCCGGCAAGGTCAGCGTCGGCAGCGTCAAGACGGGCTCGGGCGGCACCTACCGGGCGACGATCAAGACGTCGGCCTCGGTGCTGTCGGCCCATGCCACCGGGCCGTCGAAGTCGTCCGGATCGTGTATCGAGCCGAAGTTCCCGGCGTTCACGTGCACATCCGACACGGTCAGCGGCATCGACGTGACGAGCGACCCCGTCGCGGTCAAGAAGTAGTGCGCACCTTCATGACAGCCAGCAACGATTCGAAACACGAGGAGGTAACACGGATGAGGAAGTCGAGACTGTCGACTCGGCTCGCCATCGTGCCGTTCGCGGTGCTGGTCGTCGCTCTAGCAGTGGTGGCGGGCGCGGGTGCGCGGACGGACACGTCGAAGGCCGCCGATTTCAAGATGATGATCATCAGCGGCTTCGGCGGCGTCGCGTCGAATGCCAACCCGGAGATCCTGTCGGGCGCGCAGGCCGCGGCCGACCGGATCAACAAGGCGGGCGGCCTGCACGGGCGGAACATCGTCCTCACGGGCTGCTCGACGCAGAACTCGACGACCGGCGACGCGAACTGCGCGCGGCAGGCCGTCGACGGCGGGTACGAGAACGTGATCTGGCGCTCGAGCTTCGCGGCGGGCTCCTACAAGATCACGGGCTCGGCGGGCATCCCTTCGATCGGAAACGTCGGGACGCTGACGGGTGACTACACCCCGAAGCTCGCGTTCCCCGTCGCGGAGACGTCGCAGAACGACTTCGTCGTCGGCATGGCGCAGGCGGCGCAGGACAAGAGCCTCAAGAAGTGGGCCGGGATCGGCCTGCAGAACTCGGGCTCGGCGCTGACCGTCAACCAGACCCGGACGATCGCCCACAAGTACGGGCGCGAGTACGTCGGCGGCATCCTCTCGCAGGTTCTGCCCGTGCCGGACTACCTGCCGATCGTGCAGAAGCTGTCGCAGTGGAATCCCGACGTCGTCGTCGCCTCGCTCTCGGTCCCGCAGCACATCGCGTGGCACGCGGCGATGGTGCAGCTCGGCTGGCACCCGAAGGTGATCGTCACGAACACGGGAACGAACACGGTGGCGGTCGTCAGCCAGTACGCCGACAAGGGCGCGTTCGCGATGATCGGCGGCGGCGGCACACCCGACGCGTCGGTTGCCGTGCCGGGCAACAAGCTCGTCACGGCCTTCCGTCGGGACATCGCGGCCTCCGGTTTCGACAAGGACGCGGTCAACTACTCGGCGTCGAGCGTGATCGGCTGGATCGCGGTGGACGCGCTCGGCAAGCTCGCGGCGAAGATCAAGGGCGAGGTCAACAAGACGACCCTGATCGCGGCCGCGCAGAAGGTGACCAAGAAGAACCCGATCGACTTCTACGGGCTCTTCCAGTGGGCGCCGGGCTCGCCCGGCCCCGCCGCCGTGCCCCGCTTCCGCGCCGGCACGGGTTGGGCGCACAGGTGGGATCCTCAGAACAACCGCTGGGTGACGCTCAAGTCGTACGACACGTGGAAGATCCTCGGGTACAGGCTTCCCTAGGGAGCGACCGAGTCTCGTAGGGTTCGGGCGCCGGGACTATTCCCGGCGCCCGAGCCTTTCGCTTTGACGCACCGCTGCACCGTCCGAGGCCGATCGAGGTGAGCGCCAGATGAACACCCATACGTTGATCCAGTTCGCGATTCTCGGCCTCGGTACGGGTGCCATCTATTGCCTCCTCGTGCAGGGCCTGGTGAGCATCTATGCCGGCTCCGGCGTCCTCAATCTCGCGCAGGCGGCGCAGGCGATGTTCGGCGCGTATCTCTTCCGCAGCCTCCACGTTCTCCACGGTTGGCCGTTCTGGCCCGCCGCCGTCGCGACGATCGCCGCGAGCGCACTGATCGGCGCCTTCGTCTATCTGGTCGTGATGCGTCAGCTGCGTACCGCCTCGCCGCTCGCGAAGGTGGCCGCCACCCTCGGGATCCTCCTCACCATGCGCGGCGTGTGCGCGCTTGCGTGGGGGCCCGATACGAGGTTCGTCCCGTCGGACCTGCCGCAGACGATCCATCGGATCGGGACGATCGTCATTCCCGAGGACCGGCTCTGGCTCCTCGTCATCTGCTTCGTGCTGACCGTGGTGCTGTGGGCGCACGCGCGCTTTACACGCGTCGGCATGGCGATCCGCGGCGGGGCGAACAATCCTCGCGCTCTCGCCTCGCTCGGCTGGTCGGCCCATGCGATGGCCACGGCGTCGTGGATGATCGGCTCGGCGATCGCGGGCCTCGCAGGGATCCTGATCGCGCCGATCACGACGCTCGACGTCGAGACGATTCCCCTGCTCGTCATCTGGGCGCTCGCAGCGGCACTGCTCGGCTCGCTGACCTCGTACTGGATCTGCTTCTTCTCCGCATTCGCGATCGGGATCATCCAGTCGGAGCTCGTCGCGAACGTCAGCATCCACGGCATCCAGTGGAGCCTGCCGTTTGCCGTGATCGTGCTCGTGCTCCTGGTGCGCGGCAAGGGCATCCCCGTGCGCGGAGGCATCGTCGAACGGTTGCCGGCCGTCGGCGACGGAGCGATCCGCTGGTATCTGATCATCCCGGCGGTGGGGATCCTCTCGTTCTTCATGCTGACGTCCTTCAAGCTCCAGCTGCTCGGTACGCTCACGGGGACGTTCGCCTGGGCGACGATCCTGCTCTCGATCGTCGTGCTGCTCGGGTTCACGGGCCAGCTCTCGTTCGAGCAGTTCGCCATGGCCGGGCTTGCGACCCTGGTCTGCGCGCAGCTCATGTACCAGTGGAACGTGCCCTTCGCGCTTGCCGCGGTGATCGCCGTGCTCGCGGCCGTGCCGATCGGCGTGCTCTTCGCGCTTCCGGCGCTGCGCACGCGAGGTGTGAGCCTCGCCGTCGTGACGCTCGGGCTCGGCGCCGTCACCGCCGACATGGTGCTGAGCCGCGAAGATCTCGTCGGCTACAACGGGATCAACGTCACGCCGCCGTCGATCTTCGGGATCGATCTCGATCCAGTGCTGCACACCAACCGGTACGCCGTGCTCGTTCTGCTCGTCTTCACCGTCTGCGCGATCGGAGTCGCGAACATCCGGCGCGGAAAGGCCGGGAGCGCGCTGATCGCGGTGCGCACGAACGAACGCGCCGCTGCGGCACTCGGAATCGACGTGCTGCGTACGAAGGTGTTCGCGTTTGTCATCGGCGCGACTGTTGCGGCGCTCGGCGGCATCCTGCTCGCGTTTCAGGACTCCGTTGTCGCCTTCACGGGATTCACGCCGGTCAACTCGATCCTCGCGGTGGCGTTCGCCGTCTTCGGCGGCATCGGCTTCGTCCTCGGCCCCGTGATCGGCGGCACGATGCCCGACGCGGGCTTCGGCGGCTGGATCGTGCAGCAGTTCTGGTCGAACGCCGCGACCGGGTCGTACTGGCTCGCCGTCGTGGGCGGCGTCGCCCTCGTGACGCTGCTCCTGCTGCACCCCGACGGCGCCGTGCACGCGCAGGCGCACGCGCTGAAGAAGCTCGGGGGCCTGCTGCAGCGCATCGCCGGGATCGAGGCGAAACCACGCGCCCCGACGGTGCTCCCGGAGCTTGCCCGGCAGCGCATGGCGCCCAAGACGCTCGAGGTTCGGAACCTCAGCGTCCGCTTCGGCGGAGTCGTCGCGCTCGACGGCATGTCGCTCTCGGTGAGCCCGGGAGAGGTCGTCGGGCTGATCGGCCCGAACGGCGCCGGCAAGACGACCGCGATCGACGCCATCACGGGCTTCGTTCGCCCCTCCGGCGGCGAGGTGCTCCTGGACGGCGTGCCGATCGGCCGCTGGCCGACGCACAAGCGCGTGCTGGGCGGGATCGGGCGGTCGTTCCAGTCGCTCGAGCTCTTCGAGGAGAACACGGTGTTCGAGAACTTGCGCGTCGCATCCGACCCGCACGGGCTCGGCGGGTATTTCGCCGACATCGTGCGTCCGACGCACCGCGAGCTCGCGGGAACGGCCGTTGCCGCGGTCGCGGAGTTCGAGCTCGAGGACGAGCTCGACCAGCGCGTCAGCCAGATCTCGTACGGGCGCCGACGTCTCACCGCAATCGCGCGGACACTGGCCGTCGAGCCGTCGCTGCTGCTGCTCGACGAGCCCGCCGCCGGCCTCAGCTCGACCGAGACGGCCGAGCTCGTCGTCGGCGTGCGGCGGCTCGCCACCGACTGGGGCATGGGCATCCTCGTCATCGAGCACGACATGAACTTCGTGATGGGCGTGTGCGACCGCATCGTCGTCCTCGACTTCGGCAAGCAGATCGCAACCGGGACGCCGCAGGAGATCCGGTCGAACCCGCTTGTGATCGCCGCGTATCTCGGTGACGCGGAGACCGAGGAAGGCGCAGGGCCGGTACCGGCGCCGGCATGACGCGGGAGCCAATGCGAGAAGGAGCTGACATGTCCGACGCTGATGTGCTGCAGCGGCTGCACGACATCGAGGAGATCAAGCAGCTGAAAGCGCGCTACTTCTTCCTGATGGACGGAAAGCGGTGGGACGAGTGGCGCCACTGCTTCACAGACGACGCGCGGTTCGCCGGCACGCTGCAAGATCCTAACGCGGGCCCTGACGCGTTCGTCGCCGGTGTCCGCGATCTGCTCCAGGACGTCCTCAGCGTCCACCAGGGCCACATGCCGGCGATCGAGCTCACGGGGCCCGCCACCGCGCGAGGTGTGTGGGCGATGTACGACTGGCTCGAGTTCAAGCCGGAACATCCGATGTACGACGAGGATCTGCCGCACCGCGTCGGCTACGGGCACTACGAGGAGGAGTACCGCAAGGAGGACGGGGCCTGGAAGATCTGCTTCATGCGCCTTGCGAGGCTGCGCGTCGATCGATTCGCCGCGGACGCCGTTCGCCCCGCCGACCAGTACATGGTTCCGTCAGCGCCGGCCGAATGGCTCGCCGGCGCCCCGGCATCCTGAACCGCGAGAGAGGGAGCACCAATGGCACGAATCGAACCGATCTCGGGCACGCCGAGCGATCCGCTCGTCGCCCGGCTGGTGGAAGAGGGCGAGCGCGACGGCACCCCTGATGCACGCATCATCCGCGTGTACGGCCGCACCGACCTGGGGGCGAGGTGGATCGAGTTCTGCAAGGCGGCGATGACCGAAGGGCTCCTTCCGGTCCGGCTACAGGAGCTCGTCCGGATCCGCATGTCCGTTGCCGAGGAGTGCGGATACTGCTCGAGCCTGCGGTCGAAGCCGGCGCAGGAGGCGGGGCTGACCGAGGAGATCGTCGTCCAGATGGTCGACCTCGACAACGCACCCGACCTCGACGACCGGGAGAAAGCGGCGCTGCGCTACGCGGATCTCTACCGCCGCGGTGAGATCGATTCCGACCAGGTCTTCGAGGATCTGCGCCGGCACTTCAGCGACGACGAGATCATCGACCTCGGCATTCTCTGCGGCGTGCTCGACGGAGGCGGAAAGTTCGCGAAGTCGCTTGAGGTCATCACGTGGGCGCAGGCGTGCGAGGTGCGGCCGACGCTGACGGCCTTGCAGGAGCAGGTCGCGGGAGCAGCCGCTGTCTGATCGAGCGCTGATCGAGCTTCCCCACCCGAACGACGTCGGCGAGGCGGAGGCCTCGAACCTCCGGCTCGTCGGCTACCACGATCTCGACGGCCGGCCCAGCATCAAGATGGGTCTCCAGGTCGTGAACGACCGCTGGTACCTCTACCTCGGCCCGTTCTGGGACTCGGGCGTCACCGTCCTCGACGTGACCGATCCGACGAGCCCCGAGCTCGTGCGCTGGGTGCAGGCACCGGAGAACACGTGGCACTTCCAGGTGCAGGTCGCCGACGGGAAGATGATCACGGGGCTCGAGCGGATCGAGCACGAGGTGTGGGGGCTCGACCGGTCGAAGCCGTCGGAGGAGGGCATCTACGTCTGGGACGTCTCCGACGCGACCGACCCGAAGCAGCTCGCGCACTGGCGTTCCGGCTCTCCGGGCGGCACGCACCGGAACTACTACGACGGCGGCCGCTACGTGCACCTGGCGGCGGCTGCACCGGGGTTCCACCGGCACATCTACCGGATCCTCGACATCGCGGATCCGGCGAATCCGGTGGAGGTGGGGAGATGGTGGCTGCCCGAGCAGTGGCTCGCGGGCGGCGCGACGCCGCCGCGGCCGTTCTGGTCGTTGCACGGTCCTCCGTACGTCGTCGGCGACCGCGCGTTTCTCGCCTACATGAACGCGGGGATGGTGATCCTCGACATCTCGGACATCGCGGTGCCGAAGCTCGTCAGCAGGCTCGACTTCGGCGAAGCCTGGGGGAGCATGATCGGTGTGCACACGGTGCTGCCGCTGCCGGAGCGGAAGCTCGCCGTCGTCACGACGGAGTCCATTCTCGAAGACGGCTCCAGGCAGGAGCCGCTCAACTTCGCCGTTCTCGTCGACGTGGCGGACGAGACGAAGCCGCGGCTGATCTCGTGGCTGCCCGTCCCGGAGCCGCCCGCAGGCTCGCCGCTGCCGAGCTTCCACGAGAAAGGCGGCCGCTTCGGGCCGCACAACCTGCATCACTTCCAGAACAACCCCGATCTCGAGTCGCGAGACGATCGGCTGTATCTCGCGTACTTCAACGCGGGCCTGCGCGTCTACGACATCGCCGATCCGTACCGGCCCCGCGAGATCGCGTACTACATCCCACCCGATCCACCCGTGCGCCGCGGCCTGCTGCCCGACAAGCTCGTCACGCAGAGCGAGGACGTGCTCGTCGACCGCCGGGGCTACATCTACGTCACGGACAAGAACTGGGGCGTGCACATCCTCGAGTACACCGGGCCTGAGTAGCAGCCGAGACCGGCGCTAGGACGCGCGGTCGAACTCGATCGCGAGGTGGGTCGGCCCGCGGAAGATCACGGCGTGATGGTTCGCGAAATCGTTCTTTCCCTCGGCGAACCGCAGATTCGTCATCCGCGCAAAGATCTGCTCGAAGGCGATCATGACCTCCATGCGGCCGAGCGGCGCGCCCATGCAGAAATGCGTTCCGTTGCCGAACGCCATGTGATCCTTGACGTTCTTCCGCTCGACGTCGAACGTGTCGGCGTCCGCGAAGACGCACGTGTCGCGGTTGGCTGCGCCCCACACGAGCAGCACGATCGAGCCCTTCGGGATCGCGACTCCGCCGACTTCGGTGTCCTCGACGACGAGGCGCGGGCCCATCTGCACCGGCGACTCGTACCGCAGCACTTCCTCGATCGCGCGCTTCAGCGCCGGCCCACCCTGGCGCGCGATCTTCTGCTGCTCGGGATGCTGGATGAAGAGCATCATCATGCTCGAGAGCAGGTGCGTCGTCGTGATGATCCCGCCGATGAAGAGGTTGCTGACGTCGGAGATGAGGTTCGGCAGGTCGACCTCGCCGTAGTGCTCCTTGTGGCGCTGCACGAAGACGGAGAGGTCGTCGTCCATCGGGGTGTCGAGACGCTCCAGGACGAGGTCGCGCAGGAACGTGCCGAGATCGTTGATTCCCTCGCGGGCGCCGGCCTGCGCCTCCTGCGAGGCGAAGCGGGTCCCGAAGCCCTCGTAGCGGCCCCAGCGCAGCGCCCGCTCCAGATGGTCGAGAGGAAGGCCGAACAACGTGAGGATCACCTTCGCGGGGAGCAGGTCGGCGAACTCGTGGACGAACTCGCACTCGCCGCGGTCGATGAAGTCGTCGATCAGCTCGTCGGTGAACTCGCGCACCATCGGCTCTCGCTCGCGGAGCCGGCCGGGCTTGAACATCTCGAAGGCGAGCTTGCGCTTCTCGGTGTGCTTCGGCGGGTCACTCGACACGATCGCCCAGGGATAGTCCTCCCGCTCGAGATCGGCGAGCGTCGCGGCGCGCATCCAGCCGTCCTCCGACACCGTGTGCCGGCTGGAGAAGATCTCCGGGTGCCGCGTCGCGTGGAAGATGTCGGCGTGGTGCGAGATGACGTACTCGCCCGACGGGAGCCGGTAGACCGGCGCCTGCTCCTGCAGCGCCTCGTAGAGCGGGTACGGGCACTGCGTCGCCTCGGCCGAGGGGAACGGTGTCTCCGCGAGCAGCCTGGGCACGTCGTTACGCGTCGTCGCCACGCTCGATCTCCTTCGGTCGCTGTCCTCCGGCCCGCGGATGGTATCTCACAAACGGTTGTTTGAATAGTGGGCTACGCGCCGAACCAGCGCTCGGCGGTGCCGCCGAGGATGGCCTCGCGGGTCGCCTGGGGGAGATCCGCGTTCTCGATGTCCTGGACGCAGATCCCGAGCTCGCCGCGGAACGGATAGTCGGATGCGAGCATGATCCGGTCGCCGCCGACGGTGTCGACGGCGCAGCGAAGCGCCTCGGGCTGGTACGAGCAGGAGTCGTAGTAGATTCGGTTCCGGAGGTAGTGGAGCAGCGGCTGCTCCGCGTCCCCCTGCCCGTTCAGGTCGAGCATGCGGCGCGTGAGGTACGGGATCGTCCCGCCGAGGTGGGGGATCACGAGCGCGAGGTCGGGCACGCGGTCGAGCATCCCCGAGAACACGAGGCGCAGCCCGTTGAGGGTCGTGCTCATCATCGTGCCGAAGCTCGACCCGAGGCCCCAGCCGTCGTAGACGGCCGGCAGCGGCTCGAGCGGCGGATGGAGCACGGCCGGCAACCCGAGCTCGGCGATGCGGCGGTAGATCGGCTCGAAGCGCGCCTCGTCGGATGTCCAGTCGACGGTCTTCGCCATCACCTGGATGCCGCGGACGAGCGGCTCCTTGGCGATCCGCTCGAGCTCCTCGAGCGACTCCTCGACGTGCGGCATCGGAAGGCTTGCGAACGTGAGGAAGCGGCCCGGGTAGCGCGCAGCCACCTCGACGAGCTCGTCGTTCGCCTCGCGCGCAAGCGCGGACGCCTCCGCTGCCGTCCCGAAGCTCGCGGCCGGGGGAAGCAGGGAGATCACCATGACGTCGAGCCGCGCAGCGTCCATGTCCGCGATGCGCGAGTCGTCCATGCGCCGCACCTTCGACGACTCGTCGGCGCCGGCGACGACGGCGGCGAGCCGTCCGAAGTCGGGCTGGCGGGCCGACTCGTCGAGCAGCGCGCGCCGGTGGGCCTCGGGCAGGTAATGGCCCTGGATGTCGACGGAGCGCGTCATCGCGCGAGCACCACGGATCGAACGACCTCCCGCACGCCGTCGGCGATCGCGGTGAACGGATGCTCCGGCACGGCCGCGAACATCCGGTCGTGGCAGATCGCGACCGAGAGACCGGTGTCGGGCTCCGCCCACGCGACGGTTCCTCCTGCGCCCGGGTGGCAGAGCACGCGCTCGATTTCATCCGCGACACCGGGCGCCTCGAGCCAGAAGCCGCCAACGCCGACGGGCAGGCGGCGGCCGTACGTCAGATCGTCGACCTCGAAGTCGCGGCGCCGCTCGAGCAGTCCCTCGACGCGCTCCTCCGAGAGAAGCCGTACCCCGCCGGCCTTGCCGCCGTTCGCGAGCGGCGCGAAGAGCCGCGCGAGCGAGCGGGCGTCGGCGATGCCGCCGACCGCCGGCGCGCTGACGCCGTGGACGTCGGCGCGGTTGAAGACCTCGGGAGCGAGCGCGACCGGCGGCGGGACGGCGAGATGGACAATTGCATCCGCCGGTGCAGGTGGCGGCGGATCCGGAAAGGTCAGTACGGCCACGCGCTGCTCGACCTCGCTGGGAATGCCGAACCAGAATGCGTCCGCGCCGAGCGGCTCGCAGAGCTCGTCGCGCACGAACCGGTGGAACGTCCGCTGCTCAGGATCGGTGCGCCGCACGACTTCGCCGAGGAGCCAGCCGAATGCCATCGAGTGGTACGCGTTCGTCGTGTCGCGCGGAAAGAGCGGCGTCACCTCGGCAAGCCGATTCGTCACCCAGTCCCAGTCGCCGAGCAGCTCGGGCGTCACGTCGGGGGGCATCTGCGGCACGCCGGCCCGATGCGAAAGCACGTCGCGCAGCGTGATGCTCTCTTTGCCCTTCTGCGCGTACTCGGGCCAATAGCGCGCGATCGGAGCATCGACGTCGAGCAGCCGGCGCTCGGCCTGGAGGTGCACGGCGAGTGCGGTGATGCCCTTGCTGATCGAGAAGATCGGAAAGACGGTCGACCCGCCGACATCGTCCGTCCACGCGTCGACGATCAACTCGTCTCCGAGACATGCCGCGACCTGGACGCGGTGCTCGCCGAGCTCGACGGCCCGGCGCAGGGCGGCGTCCAGTGTCGGTGTAGTGAGGTGGCTCACGGCGAGCGACTCTAGGCCTGCCGCCGCACCGGTGCGTCATCGGGCATGACGTGCCCAAGGACCTCCGGATTGCCAGCGGTCCACGTCGGCTCGAAATCGAGCAGCGTCATGCGCCAGAGGCCGTCGCCGCCGCGCACGACCTCGTTCTCGTAGCGGCCTCCGACGGTGAAGAGGTGGCCGCCCGGCGCGTCGAGCAGGACGTGCTGTGCCTGCACGTAGCAGCGGAAGCGCCCCTTGGCGCCGTCGACGTCGACCTCGAAGTTGCCGAAGAGATGCTGCGTCGCGTCGAGCGTCGTGAGCGCGTGTGCGAGGTATGCCGCGAGCTCCGCGCGACCGTGGATCTCGTCGGCGAACGACCGCGTATAGCGAACGACGGCATCCTCCGTGAAGCACGTCTCGAGCACCGTGTAGTCACGCGTGTCGCAGGCACGGCCGTAGCGCACCATCGACTCGATCACCCCGTCTCGATCGTCCATCGACTCGAGACTAGGCGTGCTCGATCCCGTGCGCAACTACGTATTGTCCGGCTATGAGGCTCGGCATCGTTCTCGACCTGCGCAACCCTGCGCCCTGGCGTCGACCGTGGGCAGACGTGTATGCAGCGGCGCTTGCGTTCGTCGAAGAGGCCGACCGGCTGGGGTTGGACGTCGCCGTGGGCGAGCACCACTTCTGGGACGACGGCTACATGCCGCAGCCGCTGACGTTTCTCGCCGCGGCCGCTGCGCGGACGTCGCAGGCGCGGCTTGCGACATCGATTCTCATTGTCCCGCTCCAGCATTCGGTGACGCTCGCCGAGCAGGCGGCCGTCGTCGACTGCATCAGCGGGGGGCGGCTCGAGCTCGGGCTCGGAACCGGCTACCGGGTGCCCGAGTTCGAGGCGTTCGGCGCCGACCTGGGGAGCCGGCTGCGCCGGTACGAGGAGCGCATCGTCGCGGTGCGAGCCCTCTGGCGTGAGCGACGGGTGACGCCGCCGATCGTTCAGGACACCATTCCGCTGTGGGCCGGCGTACGCGGGCCGAAAGGGTCGTACCTCGCCGGCACGCTCGGCATGGGACTGCTCACCATGCCGGGAACGGAGTGGGAGTCGTATCTCGCAGGCATCCGCGACGCGGGCGAAGGATTCCGGCCGCGATTCGGAGGGCCCGTGTACGCGATGCTCGCCGACGATCCCGACCGGGCGTTCGCCGAGCTCGCGCCGCGGATCGAGGAGCACTGGCATGCCTACGACCGGTACGGCGTCGAGGGCACGGGCAACCCGGTCCCCGAGCCTCTCGGAGCCGACGACTACCGGCGGATCGGGCCGTTCGCGGGGCCGGTCGGCGGGGAAGGCTCTCGCCGCACGATCGGCTTCGGCGTCTTCACGCCCGAGCAGGCGGCCGAGGCCGTCGTCGCGGTGGCGGCGGGGCGGACGCCGGACTGGGTCTATTTTCCGGCGACCCTCGGGAGCCTGTTCGACGACACCGCCCACCGCCATCTCGAGCTGATTGCCGGCCGCCTGCGTCCGCTGCTCGACGAGCGGTTCGCGGCTGTCTAACAACCATTCGGTAGACAGCGGCGCGGGTTCCGGTGTACGTTCGTCTCCACGCGACCCGGGAGACGGAAAGGGGTGACCTCGCTGCGGAACATCGTCGTCGTGGGAGCCAACGTGGCCGGGCTGGGCGCGGTGACCTCACTCCGAAGCGGCGGCTACGACCGGCGCCTGACGCTCGTCGGCGACGAGCCGCGCCTGCCGTACAACCGGCCGCCGCTGTCGAAGGACGTCCTCGCCGGAACGGCGACGCCGGAGTCGACGGCGCTCATTCAGCCCGACCGTGTCGACCGGCTCGAGCTCGAGCTCGAGCTCGACACCCGCGCGAACGCGCTCGATCTGCGCGAGCAGACGGTCGAGGTCGACGGGCACCGGCTGCCGTTCGACGGGCTCGTCATCGCCACCGGGACGTCCCCGCGCCGCCTGCCGGAGTTGGAGCGCGTGGCCGGCGTGCACACGCTCCGGACACTCGACGACGCGGTGGCGATCCGCGATGCGCTCGAGCACGCGCACAGGCTCGTCATCGTCGGCGCGGGTTTCATCGGCGCCGAGGTCGCGTCGACCGCACACTCCCGCGGCCTCGACGTCACGATCGTCGAGCTCGCGCGCGACCCGCTCGCGCAACCCCTCGGCCCGGAGATCGGCAAGGTCTGTGCGAGCTTGCACGCGGAGCACGGAGTCGAGCTGCGCTGCGGGGTGACCGTGGCGGCGGTCGAAGGCGTCGACCGGGTCGAGCGTGTCGTGCTCAGCGACGGCTCGACGCTCGAAACCGACCTCGTGCTCGTCGCCGTGGGCGTTCGGCCGAACACGGACTGGCTCGAGGGCTCGGGCCTCGAGGTGAGGAACGGCGTCGTCTGCGACGCGTCGCTCAACACAGGTCATCCTGCCGTGTACGCGGCGGGTGACGTCGCGCGCTGGCACAACGAGCTGTTCGGACAGGAGATGCGGGTCGAGCACTGGACGAACGCCGGCGAGCAGGGCGTCCACGCGGCCGAGAACTTGCTCGCCGGCCGCGAAGCCGTGACGCCGTTTCTCGGGGTGAACTACGTCTGGTCGGACCAGTACGGCATGCGCATCCAGTTCGCGGGTGTCGTCGCCGACGACGTCGAGATCGTCGACGGAAGCGTGGATGAGCGTCGACTCCTCGCGTGGTATCGAGCCGGCGGGATGCTCGTCGGTGCCGTCGGGATCGACTCGCCCAAGCTGGTCGCGAGATCCCGGCGGCTGATCAAGCAGCGCGCGACGTGGACGGAGGCTCTCGATGCGCTCGCTGCGTGAGTTGGGGCGCCTGGCCTCGGATGATCGCGGCGGCGACCTCGCCGACCATATGGCAGGTCAGGTTCGGGTTGTTCGTGACGTGGCGAGGGAAGACGCTGGCATCGGCGACCATGAGCCGGTCGATCCCGTAGACCTGGAGGCTCGGGTCGACCACCGTGCCGATCGCACAGCCGCCCGCGGGATGCGTGCCGGTGCCGATTCCGTCGCGCAAGCGGTCGGCGAACGGCGTGTCCGGATCGAGGTCTTCGACACCCGCCCCGCGCAGTGCGGTCGTGGCGAGCAGTCGCCGGAAGTCGTCCCAGACGGCGTCGAAGGCGCTGCCCGAGAGCAGCGATCGGTAGCCGTGGTCGATTCGCGGAGCCGCATCGGGTGCGCTCGACGAGAGCGAGATGCGTCCTTCCGGGCCGTCGACGAGCGCGAGGAAGAAGCCGAGCCAGCCGATGCGACGCTCCTCGTCGAAGACGCCGGGGATTGCCCACCAGCCGTCGCCGCGCGCGGCGGCTGCGAGGCCCGGCCAGCCGCCGCGCGCATGCTCGGGCGAAAGCGACACGAGGAACCGATATCCCGGATGCTCGAGCAGCCCGCAGCCGACGGGCAGGTCGGCGGCTGCGTCGATGCCGAGCGCGCGAAGCTCGTCCGCCGGTCCGACGCCCGAGCGGAGCAGAATCGGCGCGCTGCCGTAGGCGCCGGCGCAGAGCACGACCCGGTCGGCACCGACCGTGCACCGCTGCCCGCTTCCGTCCACGTAGGCGACTCCGGTTGCGCCTCCGCCGTCGAGCTCGACGCGGTCGACGAGCGCGCGGTCCGCGATCGTGAAGTTGGAGCGCTCTCTCGCTGCGCGAATGTACGTGACGAGGCTTCCCTGCCGGATCTCGTTGCGCCGGTTGCGCGGCCACGGCCCGGCGACGCCGTCCCAGGCATCGGGCGCGTTGAAGTCGGCTGCGTAGCGGAAGCCGAGCTCGAGACACGCCTCCACGAACGCACGCTGGAACGGAAGCCACAGCTCCTCCGGGTAGCACTTGATCGCGATCTCGCGCTCCACCGCCTCGTAGTACGGCAGCACCGAGGCCCAGTCCCAGCCCACCGCGCCGGCCGCGACCCAGCGCTCGAAATCCTCGACGCGTCCGCGAACGGCGATGCAGCCGTTGATCATCGACGTGCCGCCCACCAGCCTCCCGCGGCGGAGCGGCAGGCGGCGTCCTCCGGGGAGCTCCTCGGAGAGGTAGTTCCAGTCGAGATCCGGAACGGGAGCGCCGGACCCCGCTCCCGCTTCCCCGAACAGCGCGCCGCCCGTGACGAACTCGGGCGGATTCGCGCGCTCATCGGGGAAGTCCGGTCCGGCCTCGACGAGCAGGACCTTGCAGCCGCTGTCCTCCGAAAGGCGGGCCGCGACGGTTCCGCCGCTCGAGCCGGCGCCCACCACGATCACGTCGTACCGCTCGGGCCCCATTTCGTGAGCTTACGTCCCACCGGCTCCGCCACGGGCCTCAGACGACAGGAGCATTGACATGTCGCGCATCTCGCTGGACGGACAGGTTTCGATCGTCACCGGAAGCGGGGCGGGCCTCGGCC
>Ga0209514_10005461_pt1 | contig 16219 bp, 12 predicted proteins | sample Subgrocontami58m_FD_187452 | JGI IMG/M metagenome (GOLD analysis project Ga0209514, IMG submission 187452) | Subsurface groundwater microbial communities from S. Glens Falls, New York, USA - GMW37 contaminated, 5.8 m (SPAdes) (version 3) | ecosystem: Environmental > Aquatic > Deep subsurface >...
TTCTGGTCAATAATGCCGGCATCGCTGCCGACGGTCTTTTTATGATTATGCCGGAAAGCGATTGGGACAGTGTGATTCAAACAACTCTGAAAGGCTTTTATAACGTGACCAAGCCGGTCATAAAAAAAATGGCGGTAAAGCACCGGGGAGCGGTAGTTTCCATTGCTTCCGTATCAGCCCTCATCGGGAACCGGGGGCAGGCAAATTACGCCGCGGCGAAAGGGGGCTTGATTGCCGCCAGCCGCGCTTTGGCATCCGAAGTGGCAAGACTGGGCATCCGGGTCAACGTCGTGGCGCCGGGTCTTATTGCCACAGACATGATTGCCGCCGCTCCCGTGGAGAAAATTAAGGAAATCATCCCGATGGCGAGAATCGGGAAGCCGGAAGAGGTGGCCAGGGTGGTGCGTTTTCTCTGTTCCGATGATGCCTCTTATGTCACCGGGCAGGTTATTTCTGTTAATGGCGGGATGTATTGATTGCCTTTATGAAAGCAACTAAGAGAAAATGTACATATTTAGTCCTGATCGTGACGCTGCTGCTTTGCTTTTCCCGGCCAGGCTGGGCGGATAGCTGGGTGGAACTTCAGCAGGAATCAGCCAAGATGAAATCGGTCGCCGCTCATTTCTCCCAGAAAAAATACTTGCAGATCCTCACCAAACCTCTTTTGTCAAATGGACGTTTTTATTTCCAGGCACCGGATGCCGTCAGATGGGAATACACCTCGCCTCTCAAAAGCGTTTTGCTGCTGCGCCAGGGAAATATCAAACGCTACACGATGGGTACTAAAGGCTTTGTCTTGGAGGCGGGAGGAACCATGGAAGCGATGCGTTTCGTTCTCCAGGAAATCAGCCGTTGGAGCAAGGGCGAGTTCACCCAAAGCGAGTATTTTACGGCGACTTTGAAGCAAGGCCAGGAACCGCAGATCATCCTCACCCCTAAGGAGAAGGAACTCGCGACGATCATATCGCGCATCGTGGTAACCCTTGCCCCGGAGAAAAGGGGATTCATAAAGTCTCTGAAAATATTTGAAACTGAGCATAATTACACTCTTTTTGAATTTACCAAGGTGCAAACCAACGTAAATATCAGCGAAAGATTGTTCCTGGAAGCTGAATGAAGGCATTATTATCGCTCGGCCGCGGGGTCATTTTAGCCGTTTCGATCCTACAGGTTATTTCCTGCCGCTCCCTCCCGGTTATTAACCCGGCGCCGCCGGCTGCTGCCATAAATCAGCAATGCGGACAGCCGTTTTTCGCATCTCCCTATCGCTTCGTGCATAAGATCGAGGTCGCCTTGCCCGGTGGTAAAACGGCGACGCTGCTGGGCATTACGCGCGTGGAACCGCTTGCGAGATCAGTGAGCAGCGCCATCACCACCGTGGAGGGTTTTCTGCTGTTTGAGGCACGTTACGATAAGGCCTTGCACGTGTATCGGGCCTTGCCGCCATTTAATACCGGGAATTTTGCCGAACAGACCATGGCGGATATCCGTCTCATTTTTCTTTCCCCGTCAGGACCGGCAGCAGACTCCGGGGTGCTGGAGGACGGGGCGGCAATCTGCCGCTATGACGGTGAGCATGGCAAGATTGTCGATGTTATCGTGCACCGGGATGACACCTGGGAAATCAGGACATATTCCGGCCGTTCGCTGCTGCGGAAAATCAGCGCCTGGTCCGTACGGGACCGGCTGCCCGGTATCTTGGAATTGACCGGTTTCGAAGCTGTGAGGTATTCCTTACGCTTTACCTTGATCAGCGCGGAGCCGGTTGAGGAAAGCCTGAATATTCAATAGCAAAACGACGTGTGCCGGAAGAGGAAACGGTTATGAATTTCAAACTGATCTACCCGAAATGGCGAAAACTGGAAAAGCAAACGGAATTTCACCTGCCGCCCCACGGCCCCGTTGTGTTTGCGGCCACGCTGCCGCCCGATGTGGAAGTCGATTTTATAGACGAAAATGTCGAAACTCTAAACTTTGACGATGCTCCCGATTTCGTGGGAATATCAGTGATGCTGACCAGTCAGATCAAGCGGGGGTGGGAAATTGCCGACAGCTACCGGCAACGGGGCATCAAGGTGATCTTTGGCGGTATCGCCGCGATGCTGCATGCCGAGGAAACCATGCGGCATGCAGATGCCGTCTTTCTCGGCGAGGCGGAAGGCAGGATGGCGGACGTTTTTAATGATTTCCGAGACGGCCGGCTGCAGCAATGCTACGATTTCATGAATGATCATCCCCCTATTGAATCTGTGGGAATGGCGCAAAGAAGCATCTTGAACCGGGAATTGTACAATTATAAAGGCGTCCAGATGGTTGATCTCATTCATGCCTCGCGCGGCTGCCGGTTTAACTGCTATCCCTGCTGTGTATCCTTTTTGGGCGGGAGGAAGTTCCGTCCCCGCCCCGTTGACCTGGTGGTGGAGGAGATGGCCGGGATCAGCAATAACCGGCTGTTCGTGGTAGACAATTCTCTTGCCCAAGACAAGGAATGGGAGCGTCAACTCTTTAAGGCAATGATTCCCCTGAAGAAAAAATGGTGTTCCCATCCCATTGAAGACGATGCCGAGATTCTTGATCTTGCCGCCCAGGCGGGGGCCTGGTACATATACCAGGCGATTTTCGACAGGTCGGACTACATCCGGGACCGCATCCGGCGCTATCAGGAACATGGCATCGCCGTGGAAGGCACGATTATCCTGGGGCTCGACGAACAAACGGAGGATGACATCCGGCGGCTCGTGGATTTTCTCATGGAAATCAAGCTCGACCTTGCGGAATTCACCATTTTAACTCCCTTTCCCCACACTCGTACCTTCGAGGATATGCATCGGGACGGTCGCATAATTTCCTACGACTGGAACGATTACACCGCCGATCAGGTGGTTTTCCGGCCCAAACATATGACGGTGGAAAAGCTGCAGGAGCTTTACAGTTATGCCTGGGGAACATTCTATCGGGACGAACCCCAGACTTTTAAGATGTTCAAATTATTGCAGAAGGTCAGCAAAAAAGAAATGGCTGACGGCACCTACCGGGGGCGCAACCGCGAACTTTCGGAAAGTCGATTCGGCAGGAAGTAAGAGAGGTTGGGAGGTAAGACGTGAAGCAGGCCCTTATTGAAGAAATAATCATTAATCAGCGTCCGTTGACGTTTGACCAACTGCTCGCCGTGGCCAGGGGAGGCGCCCAAGTAACTCTCAGTCAGGAACCTTCCTTCCGGGAGCGCCTCAGCCGGAGCGAAGCCCTGCTTTACGCGGCCGTCCGTGACGGGGTTCCGGTTTATGGAGTCAACACGGGGTACGGTAAATCCTGCGGGAATCGCCTGACCCCGGAACAGGTATTGCAGCACCGGAAAGACAATATCATCCGCTTTCATGGTTGCGGCACGGGAGAACCCGTCGACATCGAGGCTACACGCGCGGCGATGCTCTGCCGGCTCCTCTGCCTATCCCGGGGGTATTCAGGCGTCTCCTGGGGGCTGCTGGAGCAGTTGGCAGCCTTTCTCAACCACGGCATTACGCCCGTGGTCCCTTGTGAAGGTTCCGTGGGGGCTTCGGGAGACCTGACGCCCATGTCTTACATCGCCGCGACCTTGACGGGGGAACGGGATGTTTTTTACCGGGGGCGGTGCCTGCCGGCCGTTGAGGCGCTCCGCCTCGCCGGTCTTGCACCCTATGCCTTTGCTCCCAAGGAGGCCATTGCCATGCTGAATGGTACGTCCGTCATGACGGGGGTGGCTGTCTTGGCCCTGGACAGAGCCAGCCGGGCGCTTGGGGCGGCCATCTGGGCGACGGCGCTCACCGTCCATGCCCTGAAGGGTAAGGTTCTCCAATTCCATCCCACCATCGGCGCCGCCAAAGCCTTTCCCGGACAGATTTACGTGGCTAAGCGTCTGACGGAACTCTTAAGGACGGAAGGAAGTGTTGCCGCCATTGAGTCGCACGCCCTGGAAAATCTGCAGGATCCGTATTCCATCCGGTGCGCTCCCCAAATCATCGGTGTGCTTTATGACGCCCTGACGTGGATCAGGCAATGGGTCGAAACGGAGGCGAATAGCGCCAACGACAACCCCCTTTTTGATCCGGAAACAGGGCAGCCGCTCATGAGCGGTAATTTCTACGGCGGTCATATGGCTTTTGCCATGGATGCCCTGAAGGCGGCCGTGGCGTCTTTAGCCGACATGTCCGACCGCCAGGTGGCGCTGCTGGTGGATCCCCACCTGAACCGGGGACTCCCCGCCGATCTGGTGCGGGTTCAGGGGGAAGAATTCACCTTCCATCACGGCTTCAAGGGCATGTCCATCTCCACGTCGGCACTGACGGCGGAGGCGCTGAAATTGACCATGCCGGCCGCCTCGTTTTCCCGTTCCACGGAATCCCACAACCAGGACAAGGTCAGCATGGGCACGATCGCGGCCCGCGATGCGGAGCGAATTTGCACCTTGACGGAGAGAGTGCTGGCGATCCACCTCCTCGCCGCCGCCCAGGGCTGCGAGATCAGAGACAATCTCGAGGTGCGTCCGGAGCTTGTGCACATTGTCGATCACATCCGCTCCCTATCGGCAGCTATGCTGGAAGACCGCGAAATGGACGTGGACATCGAACGCCTTGCCCGCGCGATCGCTCAGGCCGACTTGTTTGCTAGAGAACATAACGCCCCATGAAGCAAATCCGCCCGCTATCCGGCGGTCTTTTGGTCTTTCGCCATGATTGATAACTTCCGTCCGGCTCTTGTTGCCGGTGTCGAACGTCTCACCGCCTGGGCGGACACCCTCGACCGCATCAATGTCTTTCCCGTTGCCGACGGAGATACCGGTCGTAATCTGGTCATCAGTCTGTCTCCCCTGCGTCTGCCCGAAAAGGACACCCATATCCTGGCACGGGAACTTCTCCTGGCGGCGCGGGGAAATTCCGGAAATATCGCCGCCGCCTTTTTCGAATGCTTTATTGCTGCCAGTTCCCTGGCTGACCTGCCGGCGGCCATCAGCTTGGGGCGGGAGCGAGCCTGGCAGGCGGTTACTGATCCCCGGCCGGGCACCATGCTGAGCTTTATTGATGAGCTGGCAACGGTTTTTTCCGAGACCACGGTTCTGACCGACATTGAACGGATGACCGGGGCAATCGCCCAGCTGGCCGTTGCCGTCCGTGCGACGACGGAGCAGGAGCCGCAGCTTCGCAAGGCAGCGGTGGTGGACGCGGGCGCCCTGGGATTATTCCTGTTTTTTGAGGGATTTTTGCACATCTTGGCTGCGGGCCGGCTGCCGTTACGTCCCCTGACGGAAACCTTTCTGAACTGTCTGCAGCTGGCCCCGTCCTACCGGGATGATCCGGAAACAGGCTATTGCGTGGATGCAGTACTTGACAGTGGCGTCATTACGGAAGAAACAGGTCGTCTGCTTGTCTCTCTGGGAGAGTCCGTCATCGTAAATCAGAACGATGCCTATATGAAAATTCATTTTCATACTCAGGACCGGGAGGAAGCCCGACAAAGGCTCGCCGGTCTGGGGCGGATTATCGGTTGGGCAGACGACGACTTGCACCGTCAGACATCGTCCTTCGGCAACGTAGCTTGCGAACCGGGTGTCCATATCATGACCGATGCGGCTGGTTCCCTGAGTCGGCAGGAGGCGAAGGATTTAGGAATCAGTCTTTTGGACAGCTACATCACCATCGGTGAGCATTGCCTGCCGGAAACCTATTGCCGCCCGGAGGAACTATACGGCGCGATGCGCTCCGGCCGGCGGGTGACCACCGCCCAAGCCTCCCTCTTCGAGCGTCACCAGATATACGCCGGCATCATGAGTCGTCACCGGCGCGTTCTCTATCTGTGCGTGGGATCGGCATATACGGGTAATTACCGCGTCGTCATGGACTGGAAGGGTAAAAATGATCCGGAAGACCGTCTCGCCGTGCTTGATACCGGCGCGGCCTCCGGGCGGCTTGCGGTCCTGGTGCTTGCCGTGGCGGCCCGGGCTCGCGAGTCCGAAGCCGGGCCGGTGGTTGACTTTGCCCGGCAAGCCGTGGCCCGCTGCGAAGAATATGTGTTTCTCGACCGCCTGGAATATTTGGCCGCCGGCGGCCGGCTGTCGAAAACAAAGGCCTACTTCGGCGATACGCTGTGCATGAAACCCATCATAACCCCTACCGCCGCCGGGGTCCGCCGGGTGGGCGTGGCCAGGAACCGGAAGGAACAGTTGAGATTCGCTTTCGATGCCTTGGCGCGGGCTCTGCGTCATGATTCTAAAGCCCTGATTATGATGGAATATTCAGATAACCGCTCCTGGCTGGAGGAGGTCAGCGTCGATGTGGCCCGGTCTTATCCGGAAGCCGCGATCAGCGTGCGTCCTCTTTCCCTCACCTCCGGGGCGCACATGGGGCCCGGAACATGGGCACTGGCCTTTCTGGATGGTGTCAGCTCTTGACCAGGCACCTATCTCTTACTTTTTTATGTTTCAAGAAGCGGACTTAAGAACGTCTGTAGCCCATTGGTTCAGGCTCTTTCCATGAGCTTCAGCCATCATTGCTGCGTGGGCATGAACTTCAGGGGGAACTCTTAACAGTAGTTTGCCTGAATAGGGTTTTTGTGGCGCTCTTCCCAGCTTTTTGCATGTAGCGAGATAGTCGTCTACAGCCTCAAGAAAGGCGGCACGCAACTCGTTGACGGAATCGGCGTGAAAACCAATGACGTCTTTAATTCCTGCGATGTGACCAATGAAGCATTCATCTTCGTCGCTGTATTCAATCCTGGCGGCATAACCTTCATAAATCATTGTGTTCATGGCTTTACTCCTACGTTCTCCAAAAAGGTTTTTGCGTCTCTAACTTGATATGGTTTTGCCTCTTTTGCCGGATGTGGTCGGTGAAATACGACGATTATGCCGTTCAAATTAAAGCGAACCCGTGATCCGGCACCCTCAATAGTCTGTGCGCCTAACGAGACAAAAAGAGATTCAATTCGCCGCCATTCCAATGTCGTTGGAACCGGCTGTGAGAAAATATCATCCAGAGTTTTTCGATGGGCTTTATTCATGTCGGGATAATAACCCTGAAGCGACATGATTTGCAATCATATTATGATAGCGTTTTTTGTTTGCAGTTGGTTCGTTTAAAAGATCTCGCGTTTCAGTGGATGCCCGGCCATCCAGTCGCGCAGGGCGGCGTCAATGCGTGATTGCCAGCCAGCTCCGGTAGATTTGAAGTATTCGACTACATCGGATGATAAACGGATGGCTGTCGGTATCTTGGTTGTCTCTGCCTTCGGCCTGCCGGGTTTGCGGACAACCTTTGCCGATGCAAAGAAATTTTGCACCTGTGCCGGATCGTTAGGATCGTACAGATCTGTATCGGAATCGTATGCAATGGGGGTATCGGCTGCAGCGTTACGCTGTACTCGTTCCCAGTCAGTCTTTGAATTCTTTTTCAAGCCAGGCATGGTAAGCATCCCTTTCATTCTTGTGGGCTCTGCGAAAACTAATGACTCTTCGTCTTTCGCCAGGCACCCAGATAACCGTAAGTACTGTCATCAATAGCTAGGCGACGTACGCAAAGGTCTGTCGCCGAGCTTCTCCATTACGAATGCTTTCAAACTCCAGTCGATAATGGTTCGATAAAACAAGGCCAGCATCAGCAAAATCAAGATGATGCTTTTCAAGATTTGTCAGCCGCCTTGTTTCGTCCCAGATCATGATAATTATTGTATATACGATAATTAAGGGAAGGGCACAACAAATAACAAACATACTTGAAATAACGCGCAAACAGGGGGGCACCACACCAATTTCTTGGGAAATAGCCCCAGAAAATTGCATGATTGCAAGACTGACCGCCGGCTTGCCCAAAAACACTTTTGCCGAGGTTGCTTTATTTAATTTGGCAAACGTGGCATGGGTACCGTAGTGTTCCGCAAAAAAGCGGATAGCCATCTGGAGATACTGCAAGCGCGAAACATAATGTTTAAGTTGTCGTTGCAAATGCTCAATAATTATGGTTTTATCTGCAAAAATTAACGGGATGACAATATGCCGACACTGAACTGGCTGAGCCGCGAACATGATCTGAATACATCCCGGACGGCAGCCTATCGCCTGCTGGAGGCGGCACCCGAACTTTCTTACGGTGAGGCGGCAACGGACAACATGTTGATCCAGGGCGATAACCTGGAGGCTCTCAAGGCACTGCTCCCCTACTATGCCGGGGCGGTTAAGTGCATCTACATCGACCCACCTTACAACACCAAAAGCGCCTTTGAACATTATGACGACAACCTGGAGCATAGCCAATGGCTGGCAATGATCTACCCGCGTCTGGAGCTCCTCCGGGAGTTGCTCGCCGAGGACGGCAGCATCTGGGTATCCATTGACGACAACGAAGGGCACTACCTCAAGGTCATTATGGATGAGATCTTTGGGCGGAAGAATTTTGTCGCCAATGTTCTCTGGCAAAAAAGGACATCGCCGGATGCGAGGCTTTCACTCGGGGCAGCACATGATCATATCATCGTTTTTGGAAAAAATTATGCAACCGTGAGCTTAAATAAACTTACGGTGACAAACGAAAGAGCGGCAAATTATAAGAATCCAGACAACGATCATAGAAGTTCTTGGGCATCTACTGATTTTACTGCGCAAGGCTGGCGTCCTAATCAAATGTATGCAATCACGACCCCCGCTGGTGTTATCTATGAGCCACCGGGAAGTAGATGCTGGGCAAATATCGAGTCAGAATTTCTTAAACTCAAAGAAGATGGGCGGATTTGGTTTGGTAAAGACGGCAAAGCACGGCCACGTATCAAACATTTCCTATCTGAAAATACAGGTGTCAGCGCTTGGACGTGGTGGTCCAATGATGATGTAGGCCACAATCAAGAGTCGAAAAAGGAGATCATCCAATTATTTGGTACGGCTGAAGCTTTCGACACACCCAAACCAGAACGATTGTTGAATCGTATTATTGAACTTGCCTCCGACCCCGGCGACCTCGTCCTCGATTCCTTCCTCGGCTCCGGCACGACCTGCGCCGTGGCTCAGAAGATGGGACGGCGCTATATCGGCATTGAAATGGGCGAACATGCGGTGACACATTGCGTCCCCCGTCTCCGCAAGGTAATTGAGGGCGAACAGGGCGGTATCTCGCCTGCCGTCCATTGGCAGGGTGGCGGCGGCTTCCGTTTCTATCGCCTGGGGGCGGCCGTCTTTAATGAAGAAGGCAAAATCAATCAGGGCATTGCCTTTGCAACGCTCGCGGCCCATGTCTGGTTCTCGGAAACGAAAACCCCGCTGAAGGTGAAGGCCGCTTCGCCGCTCTTAGGCATGCATGCTGGGACGGCCTATTATCTCCTTTACAACGGCATTCTGGGTGACAAACGCCCGGCGGGAGGGAATGTCCTGACCAGCCGTCTCCTTCGCGACCTGCCGCCCTTCCCCGGCCCGAAGGTGATCTATGGGGAAACATCCGGCCTCGGACCAGACCGGCTGAAAATGGAAGGCATCACGTTCAAACAGATCCCCTACGACATCAAGGCGCGGTGAACCATGCTGAAGCTGAAAACCTATCAAAAAAGGACCTTGGACGATTTGCAAACCTATCTGGAAGCAGCCCGCACCATGGGCCCGGCTAGGGCCTTTGCCTCCACCGCGGAAGATGGCGACACTCGGCGCCGGCCCTACAAAGCGATTGCCGGCCTGGAGGATATCCCCTATGTCTGCCTGCGTCTGCCCACGGGCGGCGGCAAGACCGTCCTGGCCTCCTACGCGATCAACATCGTGGCCAAGAGCTACCTGGAACAGGACTTTCCCGCCGTCCTCTGGCTTGTCCCGACGAACGCCATTCGCCATCAGACCCTGGAGGCCCTGAAGAAGCCGGGCCATGCCTACCGGGAAGCCATCGATAACGCCTTTGAGGGCCGTGTCGCCGTCTTCGATATCGGGGAGGTCGAGCAGATCAGGCCCCAGGACATGCAGGAAAAAGTCTGTGTGATTGTGGGCACCCTGGCCACCCTCCGGGTCGATAAAACGGAAGGCCGGAAGATCTACGCCCACAACGAGAATTTTGAGCCGCACTTTGCCCGCGTGGCTCCCACCGCGCCGGGGTTGGAACGGATCGAAGCGGGACCGGATCGGGGCAAGATCAAATTTTCCTTTGCCAATCTGCTCCATCTACACCAGCCGCTCGTTATCATGGATGAAGCCCATAACGCCCGGACCTCCTTGACCTTCGAGGTCCTGCAGCGCGTCAGTCCCGCCTGTCTTATCGAATTCACCGCCACACCGGATCGAAGCGCCAGCAGCGGCAGCAACGTGCTGGTCCATGTCTCCGCCTCGGAACTGAAAGAGGAAGAGATGATCAAACTGCCGATTGTGTTGACGGAACATGTGAACTGGCAGCAGGCCATTTCCGATACCATTCTGACGCGGAACAAACTGGCAGGCGTGGCCGGTGAAGAAACGGATTTTGTCCGGCCAATTGCCCTTATCCAGGCGGAAAACAAAAACCGGGAAGCGAACGTCGATGCAATAAGGAACTACCTGGTGGATGTGGAGAAGATTGCCCCGGAGAAAATCGCCGTCGCCACGGGAGAGCAGCGTGAGTTGGAGGGCATCAACCTGCTCGATCCGCACTGCCGCATTGAATACATCATTACCGTCGAGGCGTTGAAAGAGGGGTGGGATTGCCCTTTTGCCTATGTTTTCTGTTCAGTGGCCAATATCCATTCCGGCAAAGACGTGGAGCAGATTCTGGGCCGCGTCTTGCGCATGCCTTACGCGAAGCGGCGGCGGCACGATGATTTGAACAAGGCCTATGCCCATGTCTCCTCGCCGGGCTTTGCCCAGGCAGCAAACGCGCTGCATGATCACCTGGTAGCGATGGGCTTTGACGAAGTCGAGGCCAACGCCTTTATCCAACCGTCGGAAGTGCCCCTGTTTTCAGAAAGTGACTTGCCACTTTTTGCCGTCCGAGCGCCTGCCCCCTTTACCTTGACCATGGAGGAAGCGCCGGACCTAACCTCTTTGTGCGAGCTGGTGGGTAAGGATGCCGTAACGGTGTCCGGTGAGGAATCCGGCCAGGTATGCGTGACGATCAGGGCGGAAATTACCGAGGCAGTAGAACGGGAGTTGGTACAGGCGGTCCCGGAAAACAGGCGCCAGGAAGTTAGAAAAATCATTCAAATCCATCGCTATCATTACCAGCGGCCCCTGTCGCCGGCGGAACGGGGGGAAAAGATCGTGGTGCCCCAAGTCTGCATCAGCATGCAGGGTGAACTGGAGCTGGCCGATAGGGAGTTGTTTCTCGATCAGGCCGGGTGGAATCTCCTGGATTATTCGTCTGACCTTATTCCCGACCAGTATCCCCTTGCGGAAGAGACGCAGACCTTTGAATTTGATCTTCAGGATAAGCGCCTGGTCTGGCATGCCTTGGCAGCGACGCAACAACTGGACTTGAATCTCGTGGAAAGCCACTGGTCGGAGTTGCAACTGGTGCGGTGGCTGGACAAGGAGGTACGGCAACCGGATGTCCGCCAGGAAGTCATGCTGGAGTTCATCCGCCGCTTTGTTGCTTCCCTGCTGACAGGCCATAGGCTGGAACTGGCGGCGTTGGTACGGAATCGCTTTACCCTGGACAAGATCCTTTTGGAAAAGATCCGGAATTACCGGGAACAGGCTTGTGCCAGAGGGTATCAGGAAACGCTTTTTGGCCCGGCGGTGGCCGTGGAAACAAGTTATCAGTTTGCCTTGGTCTTTGATAAGGATCATTATCCGGCCCGCGACTGGTACCGGGGCAGCTATCGCTTCCAAAAGCACTTTTATCAGGACATTGGCGAATTGCAGGCGGCGGGAGAAGAATTTGAATGCGCCCGGGATTTGGATCGCCTGCCCCAGGTTAAATATTGGGTAAGAAACCTGGTGAAGACCGAATCTTCCTTCTGGCTGCCGACTTCTACGGACCGCTTCTATCCGGACTTTGTGGCGGAACTCCAGGACGGCCGGATTCTCGTGGTGGAATACAAGGGCGCACCCTACGTTACCAACGACGATTCCCAGGAGAAGCGGAACATTGGGGAATTATGGGAGGAACGGAGCCAGGGAAAGGGATTATTCCTGATGGCGGAAAAACGGGATAACCAAGGCCGCGATGCGTATAGGCAAATGGCGGATAAGGTCGGAGCATGAATGGCAATCGCCTAAAATTTTCGTTGACAAAAGGTATCAATTGATACTATCTTATGAAAAAGCCGACGCATAAAGAAATCAGCAATAAAATCCGACAGGCACGGGAAGCTCTCACCAACGGGAATCTGGCCATAGCAACACCGGATATTATCGCTGCTGATGCTCTGGAGTTGGATTATGAAATTGAAGAACTTCAGGCTATTCTCGATAAATTGCTGGTCCAGGCGAAACCCGATGATTACACGGGGACTTTTCCACCACAGCGGGCTTATGTTGATGATATCTTCCAGAGTGACCTCTTCGCCTTTTCGTTAACGAGTTCTTGTTTCGCCTGTAAAATTTATTTCAAGTTCGCCTTGAAAGACGACACCCTGTGGTTAGTATCCCTGCATAAGGATCGACCGGGGAAAAGAGGGTAAAAATGGAAAAAAAGAAGATGACCTGTCCCAAATGCCGCCGGGCAATGCAGCGGAGAGAAGAAGAAAAAGAAATCACCTTTCGGGGGATAAATATTTGCTATACCGGCACACGCTTTGTGTGTCCGGAATGCGGATTTGAAGCGGGATCGCTTGAACAAACAGCAAGCGTTCAGAAGAATATTTCCGAAGCCTACCGGCGAAAAATGGGATTGCTAACAAGCGGTGAAATTATCGAGGGGCGAAAGAAGCTCAAATTTAGCCAAGAGGAATTGGCCAAGCAGTTGCACATCGGTATTGCCAGCCTTAAACGGTGGGAAGGATCCTCCATCCAAAGCAAGTCCATGGACAAGATGCTCCGTGCCGCACTTGCCGGTGATTGTGTCTGCGGTGATCCCTATACGGGCAACAGGACACTTTCCATACCCCGGGTAAAACGGGTGTTGACTCATTTTGAGGCCAGTCTGAATAGAAAGATCCTGAAGAAACATGACCGGATGCTTTTTGCTGCCAAATACCTGTGGTACGCCGATATGGCGGCATTTCGCGAGTATGGTGAAGGAATGACCGGCGCCACCTATGCCGTCCTCCCCTATGGGCCGCAGATGAACAATTACAAAGACCTAATTGACGACATCCTTAACGCGGACGTAACGAAAGCGGAGCCGCTATCCGAAGGGGAAGAAAGAATAATCGCAAAAATTGCCGCCACCTTTCCCAAGGACAGAATGGCATACGATGCCGCCCATCGCGAGCAGGTGTGGGAAGAAAAACCGACGGGTACCTTAATCCCCTACACCGATGCCGTAAGACTGACAGAGGTTTAATTGTCAGGTAAATGCAAGTGTGATCTGAGGAAATTGTCAAGCTGAGGTTAGGGATGAAGCTAAATCAATAAACGCTATCTTCCCAGGCCCAGCAAGAGGCCTCATTGGCAAGATAGACCAGATATTCCAAATACTAAGGTGGCGATTACCTTTCCTGAGCACCGCATTGATTATGAGATGAAAAGTGGAAAGTAAAGATGGTACATTCTCAATTCATATTGAGTTATCGTGTGCTTCCTGAATTAGAGCATCGCGAAAAATTGGCGCCTATCCAGCTTTTCGAATGGTAATCATTGGTTAACTTAAAGGAAGATTGACAATCTTCAATGCTTGTGACATATTATCCATCACTTCCAGAAAAAAATATAATTTGAGCATCCCGCAATAGCCCCTTATACGGGCTTCTCATGAGGAAGTTTACGGCATGGCAAGAACCTGGCCCAGAGGATCGGAGTGGAGAAAGTGGGATCTCCATATCCACGCGCCCGGAACGAAACTCAACGATCAATTCACTGCTCCTGTAGGTAATGTATGGGATGAATACTGCCAGCGCCTGCACGACTCCGATGTGCAGGCGTTCGGTATCACTGATTACTTCTCCGCAGATGGGTACTTCTCCGCATGCGCAAAATTCGAGGAGCGCTACCCAGACTCCGGCAAGGTGTTCTTTCCGAATATCGAGCTAAGAACCAACGATGTCGTCAATAGGGAACAGGAGGAGGTCAACATACATTTGATCTTCAATCCCTTCAGACCAGACCATGAGGACAAGATCAAGTCGTTCTTGGTGTCCTTGAAGACTAGCAAGACGGATGGTGCTGGCCGGAATATCAAGGCGTCGGAGCTGATGAAAAAGAGCCTCTTCGAGGAAGCGACGACGACACGCGCGTTCATCCGCGAAGCCCTTGAGGAAACCTATGGTAAGGGTGCTGAACTGCTCGATTGCGTTCTGATCGTCACAGCGGCGAACAATGATGGTATCCGCGCCGAGCGCGGAAAAAAGCGCAAGCTCCTGATTACTGATGAAGTGGACAAGTTCAGTGATGCGTTCTTCGGTAACGCGGGAAATGTGGAATATTTTCTTTATAGCAACCGTGCCGAAGACAAGACTGAGTACACTGCGCCGAAACCCGTTCTGTCTGGGTGCGATGCCCACTCCCTTTCGGAGTTGGACGAGCGTCTTGGCCAAGTCGTTTCTGACAGAAGCAGCGGTATCGTGCTGGAGCCGACGTGGATCAAGTCTGATCTCACGTTCGAAGGACTAAAGCAGATTATCTTCGAGCCGCAGAACCGTGTGTTTATCGGTGGAGAACCCGAGATTGAACGCCGCGTCCGCGAGCATAAGACGCGGTACATCGAGTCGCTGCACATCACCTGCATTGACGGATATCAGCAAGATCAATACGGCAAATGGTTTTGCAACGAGCAGATTGCCCTCAGCAAAGAACTTGTCGCAATCATCGGAAACAAGGGCAGTGGCAAGAGCGCGGTTACGGACATCATCGGGTTGCTCGGCAACAGCCACAACCAGACATCGAAGGGCATATCGGGAGGAAAAGCAGAAGAGTTGTTTTCCTTCCTGAACAAGAACAAGTTTCTTAAAGGTGGCTGTGCTGGGGCATTTAAGGGCACGCTTCACTGGTACGAGGGGGAGCCGGACAGCAACACCCTCAACGCACAGGTCGCGCCGCACCTGCCGGAGAAAGTCGAGTACCTTCCGCAAAAGTATCTGGAGAGAATCTGTGCGAATATAGCGGACGACGAGTTCCGGGCGACGCTCAACGAAGTCATCTTCCGCTACGTCAAGCCTCAGGACCAGTTCGGCAAGACCAATCTCGATGACCTTGTTAAATACCGCACGCAGCAGGCTGGGGAAGATATTACACAAAAGACGCAAGAACTTCATCAGGCCAATGCGAAAGTTGTTTCAGTCGAGGGGAAACTGACGGAGGACTATCGCAAAAAACTCGAAGAGAAGATTAAGCTCAAGAAGGAAGACCTTGAGGCCCATGCCACCGCACGGCCACAGGATAAACAGAATCCCGAGGCGACTGCCGGGACTGCGTCGGCAGAAACAGCACAGGTCGAACAGCTCACGCAGAGTATTGCGGGGCTTGCTGATCAGGTTGCGCAGCTTGAGGCCGAGCAGGTCGAAGTGAGCCAGACCGCCGAAGAACTCCGGCAGGTCCGACAGGCAATAGAACGCAACGCCGCAGCGCTGACCGGCCTGGAAGCAAAGTATCGGATATCTCTTAACGCCGCCGGTCTGGCCTTCGATCAGATCATCAAGCTCACCGTGGATTATAGCACTCTCGATGGGGTCGTCTCTGCTAAAGAAGATAGATTACGGGAAATCGATACCTTGCTCCTGACTAAGGACCAAATCGCCGCAACGTTCGAGGCCGCCGCGGAATCGGCGCGTACGGCAGCGATGGCCGGAAGTCTCGTGTGCCAGAAAGCGGTGCTGGAGGCTCAGAAGGCCGAGGTCGTCGAGCGGTTGGGGAAGCCCGCGCGCGAATATCAGGAGTATTTGAACGACCTGAAATTATGGATAGACCGGGAAAGGGAACTCCGCGGTGACGATCATAACCCCACTACAGACACTCTGAAAGCGCTGGTGAAGGAACTGGATATGGTAAACACGACTTATCCGGAGGAGCGGAGCAGCGCCCGTTCAGATCGGTGAGCACGGCCACAGAAAATGATGGACAAATGATCTAATTTAGCCAAGAAGAGCGAGGGAAAGGGAAAGGAGCCCCCTCGCGTATCTTGGCCGATTCGATGAAGGGGCTCCTGCCTACAAACAAAGG
>Ga0209514_10005462_pt1 | contig 16217 bp, 15 predicted proteins | sample Subgrocontami58m_FD_187452 | JGI IMG/M metagenome (GOLD analysis project Ga0209514, IMG submission 187452) | Subsurface groundwater microbial communities from S. Glens Falls, New York, USA - GMW37 contaminated, 5.8 m (SPAdes) (version 3) | ecosystem: Environmental > Aquatic > Deep subsurface >...
GAACCTTCGAACAACAATATTCTCACCTATCTTGGCAATCACCGACGTAATATAAGCACTTACAGTGCTCTTCGGGTCCTTAACAAAAGGTTGTTCCAATAGACATATATCCTGATAAAATTTTTCAAGCCTGCCAGAGACTATTCTTTCTACAACATTTGCAGGCTTATCTTTCTCTTGAGCACTCAGTAACTCCTTTTCTTTCTCAATCAAATCCGACGGCACGTCTTCTTTCCTGATATAGAGAGGGTTTGAGGCAGCTATTTGCAGCAACAGGTCTTTTACGAGTTTCCTGAACTCCTCATTTTTAGCAACGAAGTCAGTCTCGCAATTGACCTCTATCATAACCCCGATTTTGCTGCCAGGATGGATATACGACTCTATGCATCCTTCTTTCGTCATCCTGCCTGACTTCTTTCTCGCAGTATCCACCCCTTTCTTACGCAGTACATCTATAGCCTTATCTATATTACCACCCGATTCTTCAAGGGCCTCTTTGCAATCGGTAATCCCTGCACTTGTTTTATCCCTTAATTGCCTTACAATCTCTAAAGTAACTGCCATCTAATCACCTTTCCTTGCTTAGACCCTTACCTTATGTGGAATGGGGAAGGTCTATCCTTGTGGGGATTAAACCTTTACTGTAGTCGTCCTTTTCTTTATCTTACTAACAGTCTTCCCAACACCCAAACTCTCCTTCTTCGCGGAAAGCTTCTTTTCTAAAACAACCTCTTCTTCTTCTATAATCTTTTCGGTCCCCTCAGGCTTTACCTCAACTTCTTTCGGCACTTCTGTCGCCTTTTCTTGTTCTTTGGATACAGGAGGCCCTGCAAGCCTTCTCCTGCCTTCAATCATACTGTCAGCAACGAGGCTGCTTATCAATTTGACTGACTTTATAGCATCGTCATTACCTGGCATAACATGAGTAACCTTATCAGGGTCACAGTTCGTATCCACAATAGCCACTACAGGTATAGAAAGTTTGTTCGCTTCCAATACAGCTATTTCCTCTTTTTTTGAATCTACTACAAACAGAACCTGTGGGAGTTTGTCCATCTCAGATACGCCACCTAATACTTTCTCAATACGGGACAACTCTTTCATAAGCATGATTACCTCTTTTTTTGATAAAGAGGTAATGCTGCTATCATCTCTCATCTTTCTCAATTCTCTTAGCCTGTCTATGCTCTTCTTGACGGTTTTAAAATTGGTAAGCATACCGCCTAACCACCTCTGGTTCACATATGGCATACCACACCTTGTAGCCTCAGAAGATATCGCCTCCTGAGCCTGCTTCTTCGTCCCGACAAAAAGCACGTTCCCGCCATGGGCAGCGATATCAGTTAAAAATGAACATGCGGCATTTATACACTCTAAGGATTTTTGCAAATCTATAACGTGTATGCCACTCCTCTCGCCGAAGATGTATCGGCTCATCTTGGGATTCCACCTCTTTGTCTGATGTCCAAAATGCACACCTGCCTCTAAAAGATCCTTTACAGAAACTTCTGCCAATTTACTCCTCCTCTCCCATAATGAATTAGATTCTTCGCTCTGCTCAGAATGACATTATTACTGCTATGTTGTCATTCCTTCACTTCGTTCAGGACGGCGTCTGAAGGACCCTTGAGCGAAGCGAAGGGGACTGAAGAATCTCAACATTGAAATTCCTATTTTTAAGCATTATACCATAAGTATTTTATTTTTCAAGAAGTTTTTTATTTGCATTTGCAATACCTATCTTCTTTGCCTCATCATAAACCTTCCAAAGCGGAATGGATTTACGCTCGGCAATCTTTTTACAGTCCTCGTACTCGGGAGAGATTATTTTGACAGCACCATTACTCTCGCCTATCTTAACCCTGCACTCCCCATACTTTGTCTTAACCTTTACAATTCTCCGATTCAATTTCTTTCTTGCTTCCCTGTGGTACCTCACACCAAATGTAGTGGTTTCTGAAAATATTATCCCGGTAACCCTGTCAATGAGGTGCTCTTCAAACAGGACAGTCAGCAGGACTGCAGGCCTGGATTTCTTCATCTGGATAGGAGTTAAATAGACGTCAAGTGCGCCGGCGTCAAACAACTTTTTAAATAAATGTTCATAATTCAGAGGCAGCATGTCATCTATATTTGCCTCAAGTGCTATCACACTATCCGCTATATAATCCTCACAAGCCTGCCCTATAATCACTCTCATCATGTTAGGAACGTCATCAGAACATCTACTGCCTGCACCATAGCCTATAGACTCTATCCTCATCTCCGGAATCTCGCCCTGATGAGCCAGTGCAGTGACGATACCTGCACCCGTAGGCGTTACAAGTTCGTCCGGTTCCCTTCCCAATTTAACGGGAAATCCTTTAAGTAACTCAACCGTAGCAGGAGCAGGGAGAGGAAGGATACCGCCCCTCGTATTAACAGTGCCTCTACCTAAAGGAAGGATAGACGAATAGACCCGCTCTATCCTTAGTTTATTAATACCGATTGCTGCACCAACTATATCTATTATAGAATCCATATCACCTAACTCATGAAAATGTAAATCCTCTCCTGGCTCGGCATGAACTATGGTTTCAGCCTTTGCAAGATTATGAAATATATCCGTGGATAATTTTTTTACCCGTGGCTCTAATGCGCTATTATCTATCAGGTTCAGAATTTCCTTTAAACTCTTAGAATGGCGGGATTTGATTTTCGTATCCAGAAGAACATCAAACTTTGTGCCTGCCAATCCACCCCGCATTACTTTTTTAGTGGTTATACGGTAACCCTTCAATCCTAATTTTGCCAACTCCCTTCGTAAGATATCTATCTTCAACCCGCTGTCTATCAAGGCACCGAGAACCATGTCCCCGCTTATACCGCTGAAACAATCAAGATATAATATCTTCATCTATTAATCAAACTCGCAAAATATCCTGCCCCAAACCCATTATCTATATTTACAACAGCCACTCCAGGTGCACATGAATTGAGCATAGTTAAAAGGGCAGCAAGCCCTTGAAAACTCGCCCCATAGCCTATGCTCGTAGGGACCGCTATTACAGGTTTTGAAACCAGCCCCCCTACCACGCTTGCCAATGCACCCTCCATCCCGGCAACGACGATTATTACACTGGATTTCTTCAATAGTTCATTCTTATCTAATAACCTGTGTATGCCTGCAACACCAACATCGTAAAGTTTGTCTATCCTGTTTCCCATAACCTCTAATGTAATTGCCGCCTCTTCAGCGACAGGTATATCTCCTGTCCCGCCAGTTATTATCAAAACCAGACCCTTACCTTTCCCCTGGCGGGGAGGGTTCCCACTGGATGGATGCTTCTTGAGATATATCACCTTTGCAGCCTCATTGTAACAAAGAGCAGGATATTTAGCCACAAGCCGCCTATATATCTCTTCTGTCGCCCTCGTAAGTAAAAGCGTATCTTCCTCTTTTAGAATATTATCTGCTATCGCCTCAATCTGGCTATGAGTCTTTCCCTGGCAATAGACGACTTCTGGAAAACCCTTTCTCAATGTCCTGTGCCCGTCTACTCTGGCAAAACCTAAATCTGTATAGGGTAAATCCTTCAGTTTGTTCATGACCTTATTAAGAGAAATCTTCCCGGCTCTAAAACCTGCCAATAGGGTCTTTATCTTAGCCTCATCCATCTCATATCCACCTTGCCCTCTCAACACCCTTGAGATGCATTATATCTGAGAGGATGACATCATCATATTTCTCAGTAGTCAATTTAAGAGTTACTTCTAATAGAACTAACTCCTTTCCTTCAGAGTCTTCAGACCTCTTCATCTCAAAATCCCTCACCTCTACACTATAATCTGATAATACCCCGCGAATCTGCCCTATCTGGGTAGCATCACCTCTGGTAGTGACTGAAAGCACCTTATACCAATCCCTCCTTATAAAAGACTTCTCTACCCTGGTAAGAACGAACAGGGTAACGAGGGCTATCTCTGTAGTGACCAATGCACCTGTCGTAAATCCAGACCCTATTGCCAGGCCTATACCTGCTACAGCCCACAGGCTTGCTGCAGTTGTAAGCCCTATAACAGATGCCCTGAATCTTAGTATCGTTCCTGCACCGAGGAATCCAATCCCGCTCACTACCTGAGCCGCTATCCTGGCAGGGTCTATGTTTACCCCCTCATTCCTGTATATATCAAATATATGCATAGAAGTCAACATGATAAGGGTAGACCCCACACATACAAGGATATGGGTCCTGAGTCCCGCTGCCCTGCCATGTGCCTCTCTTTCAAGTCCAAGTAACCCGCCAAGCAGAGCCGATAGAATCAGCCTCCAGATAAGTTCATAATCCGATACCATACTCTTCACCTCACCTCTATTCTACTGCATTTCCAACTCTGGCTGGGCAGTAAGAGTTAAGTCAGAGACCTCACCTAACATATACCTTTCATATCCCAGGCCAGCCACCATCGCTGCGTTATCCAAACAAAGCGGGACTGATGGAAAATAAACCTTGATACCAGCATCCTCTGATACAATTCTAAATTTTTCTCTCAATCTGAGATTGGCAGTTACCCCGCCACCTAAGACTATATCCCTTAGACCATTCTCTTTACAAGCAAGGATGGCATTTTTTACAAGGACATCTACTATGGCTTCTTGAAAACTCGCACATATATCATTGATAATAGAATCCTTTAATTTACCAATCTTTCGGCAATAGTATAATACTGCTGTCTTCAATCCGCTGAAACTAAAATCTAATCTGCCTGTAATACATGGGCGAGGAAAGTCTATCGCCCTTGGGTCCCCTTCCATTGCCCTTTTTTCTATGATAGGACCACCTGGATAGCCCAATCCTAATATCTTTGCAACCTTATCAAAAGCCTCCCCAGCAGCATCATCTAATGTAGAGCCAATGACCCTGGATTTACCTATCTTCTCAACCACCAGAAGCACGGTATGCCCACCCGATACCACCAACCCTACAAATGGAGGTGTTATTCCGGGATTTTCCATCAGGCAGGCACAGATGTGAGCCTCTACGTGATTTACCCCGATGAGAGGAATGTTTCTGACAAGGCTTAATGCCTTGGCAAAGGATATGCCTATGAGTAATGCACCTACCAGCCCAGGCCCGGACGTAACCGCTATCAGATTAACATCATCTAAGGTAATACGGGCATCATCTAATGCCTCACCTACGACGTGATTGATATATTGGACATGGAATCTTGAGGCTATCTCAGGAACTACGCCGCCAAACCTTTCATGAAATGCAATACTGGATGAGACCACATTGGACAATATTTTATCCCCATCCGCCAGGTCGGATGTTCCACCTTTTATAACGGACCCGGCAGTCTCATCACATGAGGTTTCAATTCCAAGCACAAACACCTATTTCACCAACTCAGATACATAGACAAATTTGATGCCCTTCTCCTCCATCTTAGGCAATATCTCCTTCAGGACAGACAATGTCGTTGTCTTATCATGCCCTATCCCTATAGCCTCACCATTTTTTAATGCTATATTGCAGAGTTCTTCTATCCTGCGGGATATCTTATCAGAAGTTGTCCCCTCACCCTTACCCAAATCCACATCAAGGAATACATCCCTCTTTGCAAATTTCAAACCCAATTTATTGCATATATCAGGGCAGACAGAGCCACCTGTAGTTACACTGTCAAAAAAGAATAGACCTCTGCCCTTTATTTCACTTAAGACTATTGTCATCAACTCTGTATCCCTTGTAGCCTTAGAGCCCATGTGATTGGATACACCGAGTATACCAGGGACACTCATAATTGCCTTATCAAGCAACTCCCTCACCTTTTCACGTGGCATATTCCGTGAAATCATCCCTGATTCCGGCCTCTTTGGATTAGAGGATGGCTCCATAGGCATGTGTAATATAATTTCATAGCCGCGTGCCTTAGATTCTCTTGCTACATACTCAGAATAGGCAAGGTGAGGCAAGATAGCCAATGTGATGGGTCTACCTATATCAAAGAACTGTGTCAGGTGGTGTTTGTTATACCCCCAGTCATCTAATACTATGGCTACCTTAGCAATAGGCTTGGAATGGGAATTCCTGTTTTTTATGCCAAGCAGTGATATGCTTAGGATTACTAACAGTCCAACAAAAAAGAATATCTTCTTCATCTAACCCTTGTTTCCAACATTGGTGCTGTAATCTTCTTATAGACCTTGATACCTTTTAGTATGTCTAAAGCAGTTGATAATTGATTGTCATATGGGGTAGGTTTCTTAATCTTTAACTCTTTTTTCTCTTCTTGGACAGGAGGGTGACCCTCCTCCTTCTCTATCTTTTCAAATACCTCTTCAGATTTTTCAACCTTTGCCACTTCAAGTTTCTCTTCAAGTTCAACGGTAAAATCAGGGATTATCCCTTCCCCGTGTATAGAGCGGCCGCTTGGAGTAAAATATTTGCTCGTGGTAAGCCTTAAGGCAGACCCATCCTTCAATTCAATAACAGTCTGGACAGAACCCTTGCCAAATGTCTTGGTTCCGACAATGATACCCTTATGATTATCCTGAATTGCCCCGGCAACTATCTCTGATGCACTGGCACTACCCTCATTCACTAATACAACCATCATCGGATAATCATGATGAGTTAGCTTCTCATGTGACTTAAACTCCATGTCCTGTCCTTTGATGCGACCTTTTGTATACACTATCATCCTGCCACCCGGAAGGAATTTATCTGATACCTGGACAGCAGTATTCAAAAGCCCGCCAGGGTTATTCCTGAGGTCAAGTATAAGGCTATCCATACCTTCTTTCTCTAATTTCAAAAGTGCGTCCTCTAAATCCTTTGAAGTCTTTTCCTGAAATTCTGACAACTTTATATAACCTATATTATCCTCTAATATGCGGGCATCTTTTACACTCCGTATCTTTATTATTGCTCTCGTAATGGTAAAATTCAGCAACTTATTTTCACCTTCCCGCAATATGGTAATGGTAACATCTGTCCCTGGCTTGCCGCGCAGTTTTCCAACTGCATCCATAATACTGATGCCGCGTGTAATCTCATCTTCTATCTTCACAATCTTATCCCCAGCCTTTATCCCTACCTCATAAGCAGGCGTTCCATCCATAGGGGATATAACAGTCAGCAGTTCATCCTTTACCCCTATCTCAATGCCAAGCCCGCCAAATTCACCCTCTGTCTGGAGTTTCATCTCATTATAGAACTCGGGTTCCATGAACTGGCTATGCGGGTCTAATGCAGACAGCATCCCCCTTATGGCGCCATGAATCAATTTCTTAGGCTCAATCTCATCAACGTAATTATTCTGTGTAATTGTCAGGGCATCTGTAAATACCTCTATCTCGTTATATAACTCTTCAATAGCCTTCCTCTCAGCCGTACTGCCCGGGCTTAAAGAAAAAGCCAAAACAACCAGCACAACCCACATCATTAGAACCCTATTCCACATATTAGCCTCCTCCAAGAAAATCGCCTTCGGCGATAACTTACCTCTTTGTCATTCCCGTGTAAACGGGAATCCAGTAAAATTATACCTCATGGATTCCTGCTTTCGCAGGAATGACGCGAAGGAAAATGCTTTATACTTCCCTATATTCCAACCTCTTTCTCAATACCTCATTGACCATCTTTGGATTTGCCTTACCTTTGGTCTTTGCCATAACCTGGCCTACGAGAAATATGATTGCCTTTTCTTTCCCTTTCTTAAAATCACTGACAGACTTTTCATTCTCTCTGAGCACAGCGTCTACTATACTCTCTATCTCCTCACTGCCTGATATCTGTGAAAGACCCTTCTCAGAGACTATTTCTGTGGAGGATTTGCCTGTCTCAATCATCTCTATAAGGATATCCTTTGCCATCTTGCCGGATATGTCTCCATCGTCTATCAATCTTACCAATTCTCTTAATTTATAAGGTGTAACTTTCAGGTCCTGTAACTTTAAGCCCCTCAACTTTAACTGATAACTGATATCACCCATGAGCCAATTTGCCAGTGCCTTTGGTTTATCATGCCCCTTTGCAGCTCCTTCAAAATAGTCTGCAAATGTCTTCTCAGAGGTCAATACCCCTGCATCATATTCACTCAAGCCATACTCCAGGACAAGGCGGTTTGCCCTCTTATGTGGTAACTCTGGCAAAGTCTCCCTTATTTCCTCTATTTCACTTTCAGGGATAATAAATGGGACCAAATCCGGCTCCGGGAAATATCTATAATCATGCGCCTCTTCCTTACTGCGCATAGATATGGTGAGCTCTTTATCAGCATCCCACAGCCTCGTCTCCTGGGTTATACGCCCACCTTTTTCAACGAGTTCATTTTGTCTTAATATCTCATACTCCAATGCCTTTTCTACCCCTTTAAATGAATTCATATTCTTTACTTCTGTTTTGACGCCCAATCCCGCCTCGCCTTCAGGCCTTATAGAGACATTAGCATCACATCTCAGGCTGCCTTTTTCCATGTCACAATCTGATACCTCAAGATACTCTAAGACGTTCTTTAAGAGTGTGAGATAGTCATGTGCCTCCTTAGGTGAATTTATGTCAGGTTCTGTAACTATCTCTAAAAGTGGTATACCTGAGCGGTTAAAATCCACAAGGCTTGAGCCATCCATGTGCATAAGTTTGCCTGCATCCTCTTCTAAGTGGACACGCGTTATCCTGATATTCTTGTTAACATTATTTGTTTTTATCTCAAGGAATCCGTCCTTTGAAAGAGGCCATTTATACTGTGAGATTTGAAAATTCTTCGGCAGGTCAGGATAGAAATAGTTCTTTCTGTCAAACTTCACAAAGTCTGATACCTTACAGTTAAGTGCCAGTGCTGCCTTTAAGGCATATTCTAAGGCAGTCTTATTCAAGACAGGAAGTGACCCTGGCATACCCAGACATACCGGGCAGGTTTGTGAATTCGGCTCCTGTCCAAAGAGCGTACTGCATCCACAGAATGCCTTTGACTTAGTAGAAAGCTGGAGGTGCACCTCTAACCCTATAACTGGTTCATATGTCATTCTAATCTATCCTTGGCCTCATCCTGTGCCATTCTGTATTCTGCTCATATGTGTAGGCAACCTTGAATATTGTCTCTTCACCAAAAGGGGCTGCCAATATCTGCAAGCCAATAGGGAGTCCTGAATTCGTCCATCCACAGGGAATAGACATAGCAGGTATCCCTGCCAGATTTGCCGATATGGTAAATATATCTGACAGATACATTGCAAGAGGGTCATTTAACTTTTCACCAATCTTAAAGGCAGGCGTAGGAGATGTAGGTGTCAGGATACAATCACACTTTTTGAATGCCTCATCAAAATCCATCTTTAACATATTTCTAACCTTTTGTGCCTTTAGATAGTATGCCTCATAATAGCCTGCACTTAAGGCATATGTCCCGAGTATTATCCTTCGCTTTGCCTCACTCCCAAACCCTTCTCCACGTGTGGCGTTGTACATATCCATTAGTGACTGTGAACTGTGAACTGTGAACTGTGAACTGCGAAATCCGTACTTCACCCCATCAAACCTTGCCAGATTAGAACTTGCCTCAGCAGTAGCTACCAGATAGTATACACTGATAGCATATTCTGTGTGCGGAAGTGAAACCTCTACACATTCGCCGCCCAAAGATTCTAACAGTTCAATCGCACCCCGGACGCTCTCTTCAACTTCTCTATCCATCCCTTTAATAAAATATTCCTTAGGAATACCTAACTTCACCCCACGAATGTTATTTATTAAAGACTTAGTATAATCAGGCACAGGTATATCTGCAGAGGTAGAGTCTTTCTCATCATAGCCAGCTATAACATTCATAAGGAGCGCTGCATCCTCTACATCCTTTGTAATAGGTCCAATCTGGTCTAAAGAGGAGGCAAATGCTATAAGTCCATATCTTGAAACCCTGCCATACGTGGGTTTTAATCCTACAACGCCGCACATACTCGCAGGCTGTCTGATAGAGCCTCCAGTGTCACTCCCGAGAGCCATTATTGCCTCACCACTTGCAACTGCTGCGGCAGAACCACCACTTGAACCTCCGGGTATCCTCATCTTATCCCATGGATTGTGTGTTATCCCATAGCAAGACGTCTCTGTAGATGAGCCAAAAGCAAACTCATCCATATTCACCTTACCCATAAGTATGGCACCTGCAGATTCTAACTTATCTATCACAGTGGCATTGTAAGGGGGTTTAAAGTCAGATAATATCTTAGATGCGCAGGTAGTATTCTCACCCTTTACACAGATATTATCCTTAATGGCTACTGGAATTCCTTGCAGACTGGTAGTGGCTAATAATCCCCCCACTCCCCCTTTAGCAAAGGGGGGGATTGAAGAGGGGATTTGAATAGAAGATGCCTTCTTTCTCATCCGCTCTCTATCTACTGAAATAAAGGCATTTATCTTCTTGTCTGTCTTATCTATCCGCTCTAAGAGTGACTCTGTTATATCTAAAGGTGTCCCTTCTCCATTTTTAATCTTGTCCCGTAATTCATGGGCAGTCATCTCATATAACTTCATTCTATAACCTTTGGCACCTTAAAAAATTTATTCTCACTCTGCGGGGCATTTTGAAGCACTTCCTCCACAGGCAAAGAAAGCCTGATTTTATCCTCTCTATACACATTCTTGAGTGGTAACACATGGCTCAAGGGCTCAACCCCCTCTGTATCCATCTCATTCAGTTTATTCATGTATGTGAGGATACTATCCAATTGACTTGCCAGACTCTCCAATTCCTTATCAGTCAATTTGAGCCTTGCAAGGTTTGCTACATATTGAACATCCTTTGTTGTAATATTCATCAGTTAACCCTCTTCACCATACTTCTATGAAAATAGGGGCATGGCATGCCATGCCCCTACTATCAAATACATTGGCATTTTCTAATTTAGTACATCCCTCCATGTCCGCCTGGAGACATAGGAGCCTCTTTTTCTTTCTCAGGTGCATCTGTCACTAATGCCTCTGTCATCAAAAGGAGCGCTGCTACGCTTGATGCATTTTGTATAGCAGTCCTTGCCACTTTAGTCGGGTCAATTACACCTGCCTCCATCATATCCTCGTATTTATCATTTTCTACATTATAACCTATATTCTTCTTTTCCTTCTTGACATATTCAACTACTACAGAACCTTCCTGCCCTGCATTATTTGCTAATTGCCTTATCGGCTCCTCCATGGCACGCTTCACTATACCTACCCCAATCTTCTCATCACCCTTCAATTCCAATTTTTCCAACTCAGGGATAGACCTTAAGAATGCCACACCTCCGCCAGGTATAACCCCTTCTTCCACTGCAGCACGTGTAGCATGCAATGCATCCTCAACCCTTGCTTTCTTCTCTTTCATCTCAGTCTCAGTAGCAGCCCCTACCTTGATCACTGCTACGCCGCCTGCAATCTTTGCAAGGCGTTCCTGTAGTTTCTCTTTATCATAGTCAGAGGTAGTCTCTTCTATCTCATGCCTAATCTGGGCTACCCTGTCTTTAATTGCAGACGTCTTCCCACCACCTTCAACTATAGTGGTATTCTCCTTGTCAATCACTACCTTCTTTGCCCTTCCCAAATCCTCTATCTTTACATTCTCAAGTTTAATCCCTAAATCTTCAGAGATACATCTGCCGCCAGTAAGGATAGCTATATCTTCAAGCATAGCCTTACGCCTGTCGCCAAACCCGGGCGCCTTGACAGCAGCACACCTCAACGTCCCTCTGAGCTTATTTACCACTAATGTTGCTAATGCCTCACCCTCCAACTCTTCGGAAATAATCAGGATGGGTTTACCTGACTTCGCCATACTTTCTAAAAGCGGCAGGATATCTTTCATCCCTGATATCTTCTTTTCATATATCAGGATATAGCAGTCTTCCAATACAGTCTCCATCCGCTCTGCATCTGTTACAAAGTATGGGGAGATATATCCCTTATCAAACTGCATACCCTCCACAACTACCAATGTAGTCTCTATGGATTTTGCCTCTTCTACTGTAATAGTTCCGTCTTTGCCTACTTTATCCATAGCATCTGCAATAATATTTCCAATAGTAGTATCTCCATTGGAAGATATGGTAGCTACCTGGGAGATTTCTTTTCTATCCTTTACAGGCTTTGAAACCTTCTTCAGAAATTCAACAACAGTTTCTACCCCTTTCTCAATCCCGCGCTTCAGGTCCATGGGATTGGCGCCTGCAGTAATATTCTTCAACCCTTCTCTAAATATGCACTCTGCCAGGAGTGTGGCAGTCGTGGTCCCGTCACCTGCTACATCGCTCGTCTTGGATGCCACCTCTTTGACCATCTGGGCACCCATATTCTCATATGGGTCCTCAAGTTCAATCTCTTTTGCCACAGTAACCCCATCTTTGGTAATAGCAGGTGAACCATACTTTTTGGCAAGCACTACATTACGTCCCTTGGGTCCCAATGTCACAACTACTGCCTTAGTAAGTTTGTTTACACCTGTAAGAATCTTGCGCCGTGCCTCTTCACTAAACAATAACTGCTTTGCAGCCATAACCTTACCTCCTCACAAAAAGAATGTGCTTCGCTAACTCACAATTGCCAATACATCTTCCTCACGCATTATAATATACTCCTCACCGTTCAATTTCACTTCTGTGCCAGAATACTTACCTATTAGAATCCTATCGCCTGCCTTAACCTCTAACCGGATACGTTTTCCATCCTCTCCCCATCTGCCGGGACCTACAGCAACTACCTCACCTTGCAATGGTTTCTCTTTTGCTGTATCAGGGATTATAATCCCGCCCTTTTTCTTCTCTTCCTCTTCTGAACGTTTCACAACTATCCTGTCTCCTAATGGCTGAATATTTACCTTCATACATCCACCTCCTACAAGCAAATTATAGAATAACCAAGACTAAAAGTCAAGGAGAAAATTTCTCCAAATACTCCCATCGCTGATATACCTTTTGGAGTTCGTCTGACAGGGGTGCGGACCTGGCCCTGGTTTGCGCGATTTCCGCGGGGTCTCGCTGGTAAAAAGAAAGATCCGCTAACAGGCTGTAGAGCGCTTTCTGCTCCTCTTCTAATTTTTCAATTTTTAAAGGAAGGCTGTCTAATTCCCGCTGCTCTTTATAGGTGAGTTTACACGGGACAACAGGTTTTTCCTTTTTTAGTGGGAACCCTCCCCGCCAGGGGACAGGTTCTTTTTTGGCCTTGATTTTTGGCGGCTCAGAAGTTGATATCGGATGGTACTGGCTTAACCAGTCATCATAGCCTCCGGGATATTCATTAATTGCCCCGTCGCCTTCCAGGGCAATTGTAGAGGTAACCACGTTATTCAGGAATGCCCGGTCATGGCTGACTAAAAGCAGTGTACCGGAATACTCAAGGAGTAATTCCTCCAGGAGTTCCAGGGTCTCAATATCCAGGTCATTGGTAGGCTCATCCATCACCAGCATATTAGAAGGCCTGGAAAACAGCCGGGCCAGGAACAGACGGTTGCGTTCTCCTCCGGAGAGGACTTTTACCTGCGTGCGGCTGCGTTCAGGCGCAAAAAGAAAATCCTGCAGATACCCCAGGATGTGTTTAGGCTTGCCGTTAATGATTATAGTCTCGCTTGTGCCGTTTATATTCTCGGCAACAGTCTTGTCTTCATCCAGTTGCTCGCGCAGCTGGTCGTAATAAGCAATCTCCAGATTTGTTCCCAGGGTGACTTTTCCTCTATGCGGGTCAAGTTTCCCCAGTAAAATGCGCAACAACGTGGTCTTGCCGCTGCCGTTCGGGCCGATCACCCCGATTTTATCTCCGCGCATAACCTGAGTGGAGAAATCCCGGATCAAACACTTATCGCCGTAGCTAAAACTCAAGCAGGATGCCTTGATCACCTGGTGGCCGGAAAGAATGGATTTTTGCACGCGCATGCGCACCTGGCCTTCTTGCTTGCGCTGGGCTTTCTTCTCTTCCCTCAGCCGCTCCAGGGCCTTGACCCGGCCTTCATTACGGCACCTTCTGGCCTTAATCCCCCGGCGGATCCATGCTTCTTCCTCGGCTAACTTTTTATCAAAATGGCCCCACTCTGTTTCCTCGATATCCAATGCCGCCTGTTTGCGCTCAAGGAAAGTCTTGTAATCGCATGACCAGCTGTAAATTCTCCCCCGGTCAAGCTCGACAATCCTGGTGGCTAAATGCGTCATGAACATCCGGTCATGGGTAACAAAGAAAACCGTACCCGGATAATTAGAAAGAAATCCCTCCAGCCAATTAATTGAATCAATATCCAGGTGATTGGTGGGTTCATCCAGGAGCAAAACCTCAGGCTTTAACACCAGCGCCCGGGCTAAAAGCACCCGGCGTTTCTGGCCGCCGGACAGGCAATGGAAATCGCTCTCCGCGTCAAGCTTCATCTGGGCAATAACATACTCGACCTGCTCATTCACATCCCAGCAGCCGGTGCGGTCTAACTCGGACTGCAGGACATCCAGCCGTTTCAATAATTCCGGCGTGTGTTCTGTATGAAGACGATGAGTAATCTGGTGGTACTGGCTTAAAAGATCGGCTCGCTCCCCTAAACCGGAGAGGACAATATCAAAAACACTTCCTTTCATATCAACAGGAACTTCCTGCGGCAGGTGCGTGACCTGGATACCTTTTTGCCAGATGACTTTTCCGTCATCAACCGCAAGCTGGCCAGCCATCACCTTCATCATGGTGGTTTTCCCCGCCCCGTTTCGGCCAAGCAGGGCAACCCGCTCGCCGGGCTCCAGCTGCAGGCTTAACCGATCAAAGATAAGCGGGCCGCTAAACTTAAGGGTAGTTTCCTGTAAACTAATTAATGCCATATGCTATACCATAAAAAATAAGGCCCGACACTATACTATAGCCGGGCCTTATCCCACAAGGATAGACCTTACCCATTCCACATAAGGGAAGGGTCTTACTTGCATCAAGGTTATATCTTTGCTACTTTTGTTGCTTGAGGACCCTTGGTCCCCTCTTCGATTTCAAATTCAACTGCTTGTCCTTCGCTTAAAGATTTGAAACCTTCGCCTTGGATTGCATTGTGGTGAACAAAACAATCTTTGCTTCCATCATCCGGCGTTATAAACCCATAACCTTTTTGGTCGCTGAACCACTTAACTTTTCCTTTTACCATTACTTACTACACCTCCTTTTCACTAAATTATAGTAAATAACGGCAGCAACAAAAAAACGCAAGGCGAATTTTCTTTTTCCTTGCGGTCTAAGACTTCTACTCCCCTACTTACTACTAAATTGATTATACTCCAACTTTCTCTGTTTGTCAAGCAAAAATTATACATGAAAATTATACGCCCTTGACCGATTAGTCGCACATCGAACGAAATACAAAATAAACCAACCCCTGAATTCTATGTCTAGAGCTATGTCTCCTATCTCAACAAAGCCTGTGCAGTATAAAAATTATAGAATGCCTCAGGGATAGTCGCTTTGATCCGCCCCAGACGTTCCATATGACCTGAAAGTGACAACGGAACCAGACGCGATACTTCTTCCGGTTTCCAGCGCAAATTCGACAGCTTTTTGCTTTTCGCGCCTCTTCTCAAAATAGCCGCTAACAAGGCCGCGCGCGAGGCCGCGATCTTAGCATCTTCAAGACGAAACGCCAGACTCACAAGATGGCTATCAATCTTCTTAATCCCATCCTGCAGAATAGCCACTTCCTTCCCCGCGGGTACCCCTCTTAAACCAATTCCACAAAGCTTGATGCCCGTCTCAAAGGTATCATCAAGCGCCTGTTCCCGGGTATAAGCATTACCCCGATAGCCGATCTCCGCATCTGCTATCATCTCATACGCCCGGGCCACCACAGCGATGTCCTCCGCCACCGCAAAGAGCTCACCGACATCGAACAGTTGTTTGATTATTTGCATGCTTGCCTGTGGATTATAGCGAACACCGATGGTATTCGGATGAGCCCGCAGAGCAAAGCCATCGCGTAAATACTCTTCTCCAGAAGAGCCGGATCAACTCGACCAAGCTCTTCCCGCTTCCCCTGAATCCAGCCTTTTGTAAAACATTTATTTTCAATCATATCGGTAATAAATCCATCAAATCCACTTTTATCAAATAAGTGGAGTTAAGTTACTATACCATGAAAGAACCCTTTTCCACGCGCAACTTCCGCCTTTTGGCATAACTTAAAAGCGTTGCTATATCCACACGGCCGCTTTCCAAAACATTCGACCGAACGCGATAGCATTCCTCCAC
>Ga0209514_10005463_pt1 | contig 16215 bp, 13 predicted proteins | sample Subgrocontami58m_FD_187452 | JGI IMG/M metagenome (GOLD analysis project Ga0209514, IMG submission 187452) | Subsurface groundwater microbial communities from S. Glens Falls, New York, USA - GMW37 contaminated, 5.8 m (SPAdes) (version 3) | ecosystem: Environmental > Aquatic > Deep subsurface >...
GGATGCGGGCACGTTGAATTCGACGATTGCGATTTCCGATGCCTACGCGATTCGAGATCTCAATGTGCAGCTGAACATCACGCACACCCGCTTGTCGGACCTGGCGGTATATTTGCACAGCCCGAGCGGGGCGGTGATTCAATTGGTGGCTGGGTTGAGCGGGACGGCATATCAGAGCACGATGTTTGATGATGAAGCCAGCACGTCGATCACAGCTGGGTCGGGAACATTCACCGGTTCGTTTGTGCCGATGGGGAACCTCACGAGTTTAGAAGGCCAAAACGTGACTGGCACTTGGACACTGGAAGTCAGAGATACCAAGAACAGCCAGACAGGCGCCCTCAACAGTTGGTCGCTGATCATCCAGCACTAAGTTGGCAACGCCGGGACGGCTGCTCCGCGAGGACGACCACCGTTACTGATTTTTCTTGAGGAGGGCAGGGGAATCCAATTTCGCCAGTATTTTCGTTTTGATGAAGCTTGTTTGCGCCACGATCTTTCCTTTTTGCCTTTCGGGCTGGCGAACTTGATAATAACCCCGGATGAGATTTAACCCGGGAATTGCCTGTGCTGGGGCGGTGATTTTCGCGGCGGCGAGTTTCTTTTTTGCGCTGGCCGAGACTGCTTTATTCGCGCTGGGGAAATGGCGGGCGCGGCAACTGGCTGAGGAATCGCGCGAGATTGGCGATGTGCTCGTCGGTTTGTTGAAAACGCCGCATGAATTCCTGGCCACGCTCGTTCTCGGCAACACCTTCGCGAACGCCGGCCTTGTGGGAATTGCATTTTGGGCCGGAGCCTCCGGGGCTTGGCCGATGCCGCAGGCCTTGGCGGCGTCGTTTGTATTGATTTTATTCGGCTGCGAAGTGCTTCCGAAAGCGCTGGCGGTGCGCGCGCCGGAACGCTGGGCCGTGCGGCTGGCGCGGCCGATTCAATTGTTGCTTTCGATGGCGGGCCCCTTGCGCCGGGTGGCGCAGCAACTCGACACGTTGGTAATCCGATCCGTCGTGGCGGAATCGTTGACTCCCCACGCGCCAATCACTGAGGAGGAATACCAGGAGCTCGTCGAGATGGCGTACCAACAGGGAACCCTGCGCGAATCGGAGAAGGAGATCATTCTTCAAATTGTCAGCCTGGATCAAAGGACGGTGGCGGAAGTGATGAAGCCGCGCGGGCAAATGATTTCTGTGCCGGACGACTTGCCCGTGGAGGAAATGGTCGCGTCGGCGCGCCAGCATCGGTTGCGCAGGTTGCCGCTCTATGATGAAACGCCCGACACGATTGTTGGCATTTTCAACGTGCGGACATTTTTTTTGGATCCGGAAAAGGACCTGGCCAACGCGATCGAGTTCCCATCGTTTGTGCCCGAAGCGATGAATCTGCTGCAGTTGTTGAAGAGTTTTCAACGGCAGAAACGGGGACTGGCGGTGGTGCTCGACGAGTTCGGGGGCACCGCGGGTTTGGTGACGATGGAGGACATCCTGGAAGAAGTGGTGGGTGAGTTCCGGCGCAAGGCAGATGAGGCGCCGGCCTTCGAATCCCTGGGGGACGGAGTCTGGCGGATGAGCGGCGCGATGCGGGTGGAGGATTTTCGCCGGGAATTTCCGCAGCTGCCGGAAGTTGAGGACGTGGCCACGATGGGCGGCCTGATGTTGCGAGAGATTGGGGTGGTGCCGCAGCAAGGGGCCTCGGTTGCGTTTGCCGGGCTGCGTTTGATTGCGGAGAAAGCGGACGAGCGGCGCATCCGAGAACTGCGGGTGGAAATAATTCGAAAAAAGAAGGGGGCATAAGGCCTCACTAGGCAAATGAATTTGAAATTCGAATTTCGATTTGAGCACGGCCGGACTTAGGCCAAAATCATGCAACGCATTTCATTGTTGGCGGTGTTTCTGGGCGTGAGCCTGGCGCTCTCGTTTATTTTTTCCGGCATGGAGGCGGGGGTGTTCGGGCTGAGCCGATTTCGGATCCGCCAGCAAATGAAGCAAGGGAACAAGCGGGCGAAAGTGTTGTTTCAATTTCTGGCCAACACCGAAAATTTCCTCTGGACGATTTTAATTGGGAACACGCTGGCGAATTTCGTGGTGATATTGCTGGTGGTCAAAGCGCTGGCGGCAATGTTTGCAGGCTCGAAGGTGGCGCTGATCGTTTCGTTCATCGTGGCGGTGTTTTTGTTTTATGCGTTTTGCGATTTGCTGCCGAAGATGATTTTCCAGCTGTTCCCAAACCGGCTCTGCCTCTCGCTGGCGGTCCCATTCCGGCTGTTGCACCTGGTCTTGTCGCCACTCGTTCGGCTGGTGGAATGGATCGCTTCGGGGTTGCTGCGGATATCCGGAGGCAAAACGTACAGCGGCCATTTATTTGGCAACCGCGCTGAGCTGCGCTTGTTCGTGCAGGAGGCCTCCTCCGAACTGCTCAGCTCAGAGGAGAAGGCGATGATCAGCCGCGTGCTCGAACTGCAAACCGCCACGGTCCAGTCGATCGCCGTGCCCATCACAAAAGTAATTGCGGTGGCGGCGGAAACGCCGATGCGCGATTTGCTGCCGATTTTTCGGGATCATTCGTTCGCGCGGCTGCCGGTTTGGACGGGGGAAGGAACTGGCCGGAAAATGCGCGGCGTGGTCGCCTTGGATTCGCTGATTTTCTCGCAAACGGATGAGCTGATGAAGCCGGTGCGGAACTGGATGCAACCGGCGCTGGTGTTGGCGGAAGATGTGATCCTGGAGGAAGGGCTTCGGCAAATGCAGCGGCACCGGCAGGGGCTGGCGGTCGTGCTCGGCCGGGATGGGCGTGAGCTTGGGATCACCACGTTGCGGGACATTCTGCGATTTATTTTTGGAGAAGTGACACTCTAGTGAGGCGCGCCTCTGACCAGGCGAGGTTATCGACAGACTCAAATTCGAATTTCCAAATTCGAAACAAATTCAAATCACCAAATGACTCAATGACAGAAACGGCTGTGGTTTTCGGCGCGTCTCCAACCCTCTGATCCCGGGAGTGATCAACGGGAAACAGGATGCGCCGACCCGTTTTGGTCATTTGGATTTTGATCATTCGGGTTTGTTTCGGATTTCGGATTTCGATATTCGAATTTGAATCGAAGGGCAAAAGTTGACTCAAATGGAATTACTTTTGAGGTTCAAGGAACCTAGGAAATGATTTTCGAAAATGCCACCGGGTGGTTGCTCCGCTTTGCGATAGTTTTGACGCTCGTCTTTTTGAATGGTTTTTTCGTCGCGGCCGAGTTTGCGCTCGTGAAAGTTCGGCAAACGCAGCTGACGCCGTTTATCGCGAGGGGCCATCGGCGCGCGCGGCTGGTGCAGCGGGTGATCCAGCACTTGGATGTTTCCTTGAGCGCGTGCCAGCTGGGAATCACGCTGGCGAGCCTGGGTTTGGGATGGGTGGGAGAGCCGATTTTTGGCCAACTGCTTTCGCCGGTGATGCGCTGGTGGCACATTGAATCACCCCAGCTCCAGCACACCCTGGCCTTCGGCGTGGGGTTCAGTGCGCTGACCTTTTTGCACATTGTGGTGGGCGAACAGGCGCCGAAATGGCTGGCCATACAAAAGCCGTTGCCGACGGCGCTCTGGGTTGCTGAGCCGCTGGAATGGTTTCGCCGGTTTTCTTATCCCTTCATCTGGTTGCTGAATTCGGCCGCGACCGGTTTATTGCGCCGAGTGGGCTTGGAACCCGGCAGCGAATCCGAGAAAGTTCACTCGGAGGAAGAACTGCGGTTGCTGCTTTCCGCAATGCCGGGACGCGCGGCTGCGACGACGCTGGGGCGGAACCTGGTTTTTAATGCGCTGGATTTGCGGCGGCGGATTGCGCGCGAGGTGATGCGGCCTCGCCATGAGATTGTGGCGCTCGATGCCGAAGCTGGCATCGGCGAATGCCTCGATGTTGCCGAGCGCACCCGGTATTCGCGGTTTCCGCTCTGTGAAGCCGGCGATTTGGATCGGACGCTCGGGGTGATTCACTTCAAAGATTTGTTCGCGATGCGGCTGAAAGTGGAACGCGGGGCGGATCTGCTGCCGGCGGCGCGAAAGTTGTTGTACGTTCCCGAGACTGCCCGGCTGGACCGGTTGCTCGAGCTTTTCCTGGACCGGAAAGTTCATTTCGGCATTGTGGTGGATGAATACGGAACGACCGTTGGAATGGTGACGCTGGAAAATGTTTTGGAAGAGTTGGTCGGACAGATTCAAGACGAGTTCGATCAGGAGAAACCGTTGCTGCGCCAGATCGACGAACGAAATTGGGAGCTGGCCGGCAATTTGCCATTGCACGAGCTCTCGGAGTTAGTGGCCCAGAATTTGGCGGAGGAGGGAGTCACCACGACCAGCGGTTGGATCACGCACCAGTTAGGCGGTTTTCCCAAGGTTGGCAATGTCGTGCCTTTGGACGCGTACGAATTGCGCGTGGAAGAAATGCACGGACCGCGTGTGGCGCGGCTGCGGTTGGTGCGGCGGGCGGAGCCGGCGCCGAGTGAAGGGTGAACGAGAGAAAGGCGAGTCAGGCGAAGCTTCGATGACTGTGTTGCGATTATGAGCCTTTTCTTGCTCATGCTCTCCTGTTTCCTTTTTCGAGCAAGAGCAAGACCATGAGCAAGAGCAAGAGAGCTCTGCTTCAGTGCGCCTGCGTTCACGGAGAGTTGCATCGCGCCGGCTTCAGGCGCGGCGCTTTTCTCCAGCAGAGGATGCCAAGAACGGCCAGCGCCATGAGAGCCCGGATGGAAGCGGCCGGCGGATGGTTTCCAAGAAAAGCGCCTTCCGCGGCGAACAGATTTAATCCGGCCCAAAGCAACGGGCTGACATGGTCGGCGCCTTCGAGTCGACGTTTATCAATGCTCCAGGGGAAGCTCAGCAGCGTCGCCGCAAGCAGACCCGCGAGAAAATAGAGCTGATGGAGCGGGGCCGTGGCAGCAGTTTGCTCCGGTGGAATTCGCCAGAAATTCACTTGAATGTTCGTATCGAGTTCGATCCTGGCAAAACCCGTTTGCAGGCACACTCCGAGAATCAAACCCCAGGCCAGAATCCAAATTCCTTTCTGCTTCGCATTGCTCAATTGAACCAGCAAACGCGCGGCGCTCTGAGAGGTGAGAGCGATGGCGGTCCAGAGAAATGGAAGCACGAGCCAGTGCCACTTCGGAACAATCAGTGCACTGGCCGATTCGCCGCGGAACCGCAGGCCCGCCACCAGGCCGAAGGCGGCGATGTGAATGACCACGACGACCAGGATATTTTGCCAGGGCAACCGGACGCGCATGGCTGTGATGCACACGAGCGAAGTGGCAGCGGCGAGGCCCGCTTCACATTCGGCCAATCGAATGGGAGCTCCTGGCTGAAGCCAAAGGAGGACAGCGGCGGCGCCGAGCGCGACGGCCCAGAGGAGCGCAAGCAAAGCGAGCGCGCGGTCAAACGGCCAAACCGCAAGGCTTGGCTGGAGTTCAGGCTTTTCTTCGAGCTTCGGCAGATCCTGCATCTGGATGAATCGTGGTGGATTCAGATTTGCTTTTCAACGTCACGATGGTGGCTCCGGCGCCGCCGTAATATTCTGAAGCCAGCGCGAATCGGCTGACATCCGGATGGCGGCCCAGAATGGAATGGACCGTGCGGAGAAGCGTGCCCGTGCCTTTGCCGTGAATGATGCGGAGTTGGAGAATGCCTCGATCGCGGCAGGCTGCGATGTAATCGAGAAGGAGTTCCTTGATTTGGCGCGGCTGAAAAGTGTGCAGATCGAGCACGCCATCGATTGGAATTTCCACGGGCTGGTCTTCAGGATTCATGGCGAGTGATTTGTGGCTAGGTGACCGCGTCAGGGGCAGGAATCCCAATGCGACGGTTGCACGGCTTCGTTCGCGAATGCGAGGATGCACGGCTTGGTCCGCCTCCTCACGTCGGCGGCTACACGCACGGGTTCGTCCGCCTCCTCACGTCGGCGGCTACGTGCATGGCTTGGTCCGCCTCCTTCGGCGGTTACGAGTAGCGGCCTCATGGGATCAGGCATTCGGGTTTTGATTCAGGCAAATCCAGTATCGATGAAGCACCTGAAGCCGGGCGCTCAGTTCATCGATGCCCTCGGGACGGACGAGGAACGAATTGGCGCCTGCGTCGTACGTTGCGTTGATGAGATCGGGGGCAGTCCGGGCGGCGAGCGCGATCACAGGAAGCCGCTTGAGGAGCGGCTGCGACCGGATCCACCGGAGAAAGTCCAAAGCAGATTCGATCGGTTCGGCCAGGTCCATCAGCACGAGCGAGGGGAGCGGATCGCGCAACCGATCGGCGGACGCATCCTGTCGTTCGAGGAATTCTCGGGCGGTGTGGGGATCGGAGAATTGCAGCAGCGGATTGAGGGCGCCGGCCCGTTTGAAGCTGTGGATAATCTGGCCGGGTTCATTGGCGGCGATCAACAGGATGGGTGACCGTTCGGTCATGGACTCCTTTGGATTGCCTGCGCCTGGGTGACAGAAATCATGTCCACGCCTCCTTTTTACCAGAGCGACTCGAACTCAGGGTTGGCTTGAAAGAGAGCTTGCCGGATTAATTCGGCTTGGTTGCGGCATTTCAGCTTCCGCATCAGGTTGGCGCGATGATGTTCGACCGTTCGGGAACTGATCTTCAAACGCTGGCCGATTTCGGCGTTGGTGCGGCCTTCGGCGATGAGCGCGAGGATTTCGTTTTCGCGGAGGGTGAGCGCAGCGGACGGGCTGCGGAGCGTGTCGTTGGTTTTGCGGAGGTACGATTCGATGGCGCGTTCGGAAATGGGAGGGCTGAGGTAATGGCGGCCGGCGACGACTTCCTGGAGCGCGTGGACGAGGTTTGAGGCGGTGCTCTGTTTGAGGACGTAGGCGAAGGCGCCGTTGCGAAGCGCTTCCAAAACGTAAGCCTCGTTCGAGTGCATCGACAAGATGATGGTGCGGGTGGGCCCGGTTTTCTGGATTTGTTTGAGGACTTCCAGCCCGTTCAACACTGGCATCATCAGATCGAGGACGAGGAGAGTTGGTTTGAGCCGCTCGACGAGTTGAACGGCTTCCAGGCCGGTGGACGCCTCGCCGACCACCTGGAATTCAGGCTGGCGCTCGATCAACAGGCGCAAACTCTGCCGCATGAGCGTGTGATCATCAGCGAGAACGATCGAAACCGGTGTGCGGCGGGTTTTGGGTTCGGTCATGCGAGTCACGACGACATCGGGAGCAGGGCTCGCACCCGGGTTCCGGCGCCTGGTTGGGATTCGACGCGCAAGCTGCCTGCGAGCAGAGCGGCGCGTTCTTGCATTCCGGAAAGTCCACTCGACTCGGGGTGCGCAAGGGCCGACGCGGCGTCAAAGCCGGCGCCATGATCGATGACTTCGATGTGCAGAAATGTTTCCGTGACGATGAGGCGGACCTCGGCGGAATTGACGGCGGCATGCCGCGCCACGTTCGTGAGCGATTCCTGCACGATGCGGTAGGCGGCGGTTTCGACGCGCGGGGCGAAGCGTTTTCTTTGCAGACCGGAATGTTCGAACGCGACCTGAACGGAGGTTTGTTCGGTGAATCGTTTGAAATGCCAGAGGAGGGCGGGAAGAAGCCCGAGGTCATCGAGCATGCCAGGACGAAGGTCGAGTGAAATATCTTGCACGCGCTTGATCAAATGATCGACGTCCTCGCCCACTTTATGAAGGTGATTGGGCAACAGATCGGGCGGCAGGAAATGGCTCGTTGCGAAGCTCAACTTCAGGCTGGTGAGCAATTGCCCGATCTCGTCGTGCAATTCGCGAGCTAAGTGGCGCCGTTCGGCTTCCTGAATTTCCAAGAGGCGATGCGAGAGCCGCAGCACGCGTTCGTGGTTTTGTTTTTCGAGCGTCAGGTCGGTGGCGATGATGCAGATGCCCTCGATGCCGTTCGACCCGAGCGGATGGCTTGAAAAATATGCGGGCACGCTGTTGCCGTCGCGGGCGCGGAGGGCCACTTCGCGTTTGCACTTGAGGCCGTTGCGGCACTCTTGCATCAGTTCCTGAAAGGGCAACTGGGTGGCCGGCGAGACGAACTGCGCCATCGGCAAGCTCATCACCTCTTCGAGGGGGGCGCGGACCATTTCAGCGAAGCGGCGATTGCAGTAAATAATGATTCCTTGGCCGCTGAGAATGGCAGCCCCTTCGGACATGTTCTCGACCAGCACGCGATAGGTGTAATCCGCCCCCTTGAGCGTGAACACCTGGTCGCCTTTTGGAGTTTGGACGACGACGGCGTCGATTTGTCCGCTCCGAATGGCGCGAAGAGTTTCTTCGGCTTCGAGCAAGCGGGTTTGGATATTGGAGCCGTTTGGTTGATGTCCGGAATGGCTGCGGCGGGAAAGAGCAGCCGGTTTTTTGGAGCGGCGTGGGGACCTTTTCACGGCAGTTGCAAACGTTTCAGGATTTCGGCATTGGTCAGCTCTCCGATGCACTTGGCAATGGGCGGCGGAGAAAGCTTGATCAGGGTCGGAGCGGCGATGACTCCGCCTTCACCAGCCAAATGGGGCTGCTGAAAGAGATCGATCACTTCCAGTGAATATCCGGCGGGGAAGAGTTGGTCGAGGAGCTTTTTCACCTGGTTGACGGCCTTGACGGAGCGGACGGTGGTGCCGCTGATGAACAGGCGAAAGGCATATTTTGAATTCTGGTGGAGGCAGAGGGAGGCCCCGCCAGGCTGGGCCGCGGCCTTTGCAGCCCGGCGGCCGCGTTTTGGTTTTTCCGGCATAAATTCGTTTATTGCGCCTGCCGCAAATCCATGCCGACCAGCACGCGTTCGGTGTGGGAAAGATCACCAATGATCTTCCGGACGGGGGCTGGGACTTTGCGGACGAGGGTTGGAATGGCCAGGATCTGGTCGCCCTGCGCGAGCTGCGGGTGCTTTAAGAGATCGACCACTTCGAGCCGGTATTTTCCTTTCAAATGTTGCTCGCAGATTTTTTGGAGGTTCGAAATTGCGGCGATCGAGCGAGGCGTCTCGCCTGCGACATAAAGCCTGAGTTCCCAAAAATTGGGATCAGCGAGCGGCTCGGGCGTGGGGCGTTTCCTTTTGGTGGCAGTGGGCTTCGGCATAGTAGTGCGGGGTTTAGGCGACAGGGAATAAAATCATGGATAATGTGGGCGGTCAGCGCCGCCGTGCTGGCGCGTCGGTGTTTCCTTTCGCGGGGGAGACAGCTTGGCGGCTGCGGGCCAAGTCAGCACGAACGCGGGCCATCTGAGCGGCGCGTAAATTTTCTTGGGCGCGCAGCGAGGCCAATTCTTCCTCCTCGGCCTGGAGTTCCAGCTGCAGGTTTTCCATTTGGGCCTGGAGCGTTTTCCGTTTGAGTTCGAGCGCTTTTTGGCGGCGTTGGATTTCATGGCGCCGGGCCAGCTCAGTGGCTTGTTCGGCCGCTTCCTGGCTGAGCCGCGCTGAGCCGGTCAGAACTCCTTCTGGGCCGAGGTACGCATCGGTCAGGCGAAGCCCATGTGGGGTGATGGTAAATTCGCGGATTTGATTGGAATGCTGCATGCCGCGGGATTTCAGAACGTAAAGGCCGCGGTTTCGTTCTCCCCAAAGCTCGATGTCGCGGAGCAGAATCCAGGTATCCATGAGAGAGGAGAAGCCGACGTCGGTTGTTTCGAGGTTATTCGCGGCGGACCCCAGGCTGTTGAAAATGGATGTGATTTGGTTTGCTTTCAAAAAATCCGCGAGGCGCGTCAGCATCGCTTTGACTTCTGTGTCGGAGCCGACGCACAAGAGGTTATTCATCGGATCGACAACGACCATTTTCGGACGGAACGTCTTGATCAATTTGTGGACGATGGCCAGGTGCATTTCGAGGCCGTGAGCGTTTGGGCGGGTGGTTTCAAACCGGAGCAGGCCTTGATTAATCCATGGCTGCAGATCCACTCCGACCGAGCGGAGGTTCCGGAGGATTTGTTTTTGGGATTCCTCGAACGAGAAAAACAAGCAGCGTTCGCCGCGTTGGCAGGACGCCTGGGCGAAGTGGCCGCCCAGAATAGTTTTGCCTGTGCCAGGCGTTCCGGAGACGAGGATGCTGCTTCCGCGGTAAATGCCCTTTCCTCCGAGCATCTCGTCCAACCCTTTTAATCCGGTGGAAACGCGTTCGTTGGGGACCGGATAGCTCAGCCGGGCGGAGGTGATCGGCAGGACGGAAATTCCATGTTCGTCAATGAGGAACGGATATTCGTTGGTGCCGTGGAATGAGCCGCGATATTTCACCACCCGCAATCGACGGGTGGAAACCTGATCGTGGACGCGATGGTCCAGGAGAATGACGCAGTCGGAGACATACTCTTCCAATCCATGCCGTGTGAGCGCGCCGTCGCCGCGTTCGGCCGTGATCACAGCTGTGACGCCCTTATCTTTGAGCCATCGGAAGAGGCGGCGGAGCTCGGAACGAAGAATGGCTTGATTGGGCAGGCCGGCGAAAAGGGTTTCGATCGTGTCGAGGACCACTCGTTTGGCGCTGATCGAATCGATGGCATGTCCGAGCCGGATGAACAAGCCGGTCAGATCGTATTCGCCAGTTTCTTCAATTTCGTTTCGTTCGAGGTGGACATAATCAACCAGCAGTTTGTTTTGTTTGGCCAGGCGTTCGAGATCGAACCCGAGCGACGCGACATTCGAGGCGAGATCGCGGCCGGTTTCCTCGAACGACATGAACACGCCCGGTTCGTTGAAATCGAGGCAGCCGTGCACGAGGAATTCCATCGCGAACAATGTTTTTCCGCACCCGGCGCTGCCGCAGATCAAGGTCGGCCGGCCTTTGGGCAAGCCGCCGCTGGTGATTTCATCCAATCCTTGAATGCCAGTTGGGCTTTTTGGGAGCGAAACGGGCTGGCTCCCTCGCTTGATCAGTGTTGAAACCTTCATTGCGACCTCACATCAAAAACTCCTTCAATTCGCCGGATCGGAAGGTCCGGGGCTTGCTTGAGGTTTAACTGGTAGGCATCGGTCTTTCAAGACGCACAAATAAAATTACTGAATGGCCCTACCGGTGAATATAGGTAGTTTCTCGCTACCTTTCTCCGTAGCTTTACCTAGTGAGGCGCGCCTCAGACTAGGCGAGTTCACCAAAAAGTCGTTCGCTCTGATTCCAAACGGCGTTTTCCGCCCGCGCCTCACTGATAGATTCCTTGAGGCGGAATGCTCCGAAATCGGTAAGCTGAAAAGTTGACTCAGATGCAATAGCTTTTGCGGTTCAAGGAATCTAGAGCGAGGAGGCGCGGTTTCTGGGCGCATACCTGGGCGGCTCGTCGGCAGGCTCGCCCACCATCGATGGGATGCAGGTGGGGCGAGCGTACTCGCGAGCCGCAAGCTCACCGGAGGGCTTCATGTTTTGCAGCCGCGTGTTTGCAAGTTGCAGAGTTGAAAAGTCACTTTTGCGCGAGAACTGGCGCAAGAGCTGGCAGAAACGGAGGCAGAGCTTTTTCCCTGGCCGATTCACGCTTGGCAATGAGCGCTGGGAGGGATGGGTTGACTCACGGCATCCCTTTTGCTAAACACCACACCGTCCGATTCTCTGATCCTCGTTAGAATTGGTGCTGCGCCGATCCGCCGCGAGCTGAGGACCAGTTAAGGAACCGGCCCAGTCCTAATCCAAACGAACCCCTCCCGTTTATGATGCGCCCCCTTCATTCTCGATGTGTCTACAGCTTGCTTTGGTCGCTGCTTGGTTTAGTCGCCGGACAAGTTTCTTTTTTGCCGGCCGCCGCATCCGTTCGCGCGCCGGTGGCGGATTACAAGTTTCAAGCCACGCTCGCGAGCAGCATCAGCGGCGCGCCTGCGCTGACGAATTTAGGCACGGGCAACATGTTCAAAAACGTGACGTTGGGAGGCGCTGCACGAACAGTCCTAAGCTTTCCGCAGAACAACGGGCTGAGTCTGGCGCCCACCTCCCAAATCATTGCCAGCAACGTTTACTCCGTCGCGGTCCTATTTGCCTTTGAAAATGTTTCCGGTTACCGCCGTGTTTTGGATTTCAAAAACAGGAGCACCGAAGCTGGCTTGTATATTAATTCGGGCGATCTTTCGTTTTACACCGTCGCTTCGGGAGGGCTGGGGCTGTTGCCAAATCAATGGCTGCAGCTTGTCCTGACGCGCGACAGCAATAGCGTGGTCAACATTTACGCGAATGGCGTCGGGAAGATGACCTTTACCGATGCGGGTGGCGCCGCCGTGATGGGCCCGGAAAATGTCCTGCGTTTTTTCCAGGACAATGCGCTGGGCGCGGGGGGCGAAGCGTCCGCGGGATTGGTTTCGCGAATTCAAGTTTATAACGCGGCGCTCGACGCGTCCGAAGCAGCCAGTCTCGACTTGGCGTCCGGCTTCGGCCCGGCATCATCCAGCGGACCGGTTCTGTCGGTGAACTCAGCTCTGCTCGATTACGGCCTGGTGAAGGTTGGCCAAACGTCATCGCTCGCTTTGGTTTTGACGAACGCCGGCGCCGCGACCCTCACCGTGACCAACCTCGCTTTGAGCGACAGCCATTTTCAGGTCATGGGCGTTACCGTTCCATTTTCGATCGCGCCGTCAGGCGTAAAATCCATGACGGTCCAATTCACCGCCGACGCCCCAGGCCCGCGGACGGGAACTCTGACGATCGGCAGCAACGATCCATCGATGCCGGCATTGCCCGTCTGGCTGCAGGCTCAGGCCGCGTTCACCGCGGGTTTTGTTATCGAAGCGGAGGACTTTGATTTCGGCGGAGGCCAACACAAGCCCGATGCGGATCAGATGCCGTATTTTGGCGGCGCTTATGGCGGCCTCTCCGCCGTCGCGGAAATCGATTACCACGATCCGGGCGGCAATGAGAGCGGGTATTATCGGGCCTCCGATCAAGGGGTCGCAATGGGCGGGATTGATGACCGCAGCCGCGGGAGCTACGAGGTGCACTCGGATTACAAGATCGGCTGGAACGACACTGGGGATTGGTTCGATTACACGCGGAATTTTCCGGCTGCGCCGCACGACTATTACATTTTTGCGCGGCTCGCCTCGGCCGGCTTGCCGAATGCGATTCGATTGGATTTGGTCACGGCGGGCGCGGGCACGACGAACCAAACCATCCGCAAAATCGGTGAGGCACGCGGCCCCGCTTCCGGGGATTGGAATCGATTTTTGACGGTGCCGGTGACGGACGAAGGAGGCAACCTGTCGACCGTTCAATTGAGCGGCAGCCAGACGTTGCGCGTGACGATGCTGGACGGCGGGAACGAGGATTTCAATTACCTGACCTTGGTTCCGGTGGCCAGTTTGGCGGACGCACCTTGTGCGGAAGCGACGGCGGGATTGGTCAGTTGGTGGCGCGGCGAAGGCGACGTGGCGGACGTGGCCGGCAATAATCCCGGCACATTGTCGGGCGGCGTCACATTGGTGACGGGCGAAATCGGGCAAGCTTTTCGGCTCGATGGCAAGGACAGCACGATAAAGATTCCGGCTTCGAGCACTCTGAATGTCGGCCAAGCTGGGGGCCTGACGTTGGAAGCGTGGATCAAACCAGACGATGTCACCAAGCAAGCGCCGATCTTCGAATGGAACGGGTCCGTCTTGGGCGCGCATTTTTGGAATTATCCCGCGCCGGGCCAATTATTCGCGAACCTCATCGATACTGCCGGGAGTTACCACATCCTGAACTCCTCGCCCGGAGTTTTGACCGCCGGAGTTTTCCAGCACATTGCGCTCACTTATGACAAAGCATCGGGCCTGGCCACGCTTTACCACAACGGTTTGGCAGTGGCTCAGCAGAATTTCGGTTCGTTCACGCCGCAGACGAGTCACGATTTGTACTTTGGGCAGCGGCCAGGGGACCGCCGTTACGCGGGAGTGATTGACGAGACCGCGTTGTACAACCGCGCCTTGAGCGGCGCGGAGATTGGCGCGATTTATCTGGCCGGGGCTTCAGGCAAGTGCGGCATCAATCAGGCTGCGCCGCAGATCAGCAGTTTCGCTCCGGCGACCGGAATTCCAGGAACCGTGGTGACGATCAACGGCTCGAGCCTGGGCGGTTTGCTCGAAGTCAGGTTCGGAACTGTCCCCGCAAAAGACTTCCGCGTTAACGCGGCCGGCACGCAGATCACTGCCACCACGTCTGCGGACGTTGCGACCGGCTTGATCACGGTGAAAACGGTGGCGGGCCAGGCGAGTTCTGCCACGGCGTTTACTGTTGTTTTACCGGATTGCGTTCCGGCGCCGGCGGGACTGGTCGGTTGGTGGAGAGCGGAAGGCGATGCGGCCAACTCGAGCGGAGATGCGATAGGCGAATTGCACAACGGGATTTCCTTCGCGAGCGGGCAAGTGGGACAAGCATTTAATTTGGACGGCGTGGATGATTTTGTCGGGACAACCTTGGACGTGCAGCCCAGCGCGATGCCTAGCACGACTTGGGAAGCCTGGGTTTACCCGACGCGGATTAATTTCAATGGCCGCCAGCAAATCTTCAGCAGCGACGACAGCGGCTGGGATCGGTCGCTGTTGATCGAAGCGAATACGGGAAACTTTGGAGTGTTCACCGGCACGTCCGAAGTTTGGCAGCCCGTTGCTGTCACACCGAACGCGTGGCAACACATCGCGCTCGTTTATAAGGCTGATGACATTGAATTTTATAAGGATGGCGTCCGCTATTCTCGCGGCGCGGCTGCGGTGGGGCAGAGCACAGGCTATAAATTGCAGATCGGGCGCAATCCGGGCTTTGGCGAATATTTCCAAGGCAAAATCGACGAAGTCTCGATTTACGACCGCGCTCTTTCAGCGAGCGACATCCAAGCGATCTACGCGGCCGGCCGGACGGGGAAATGCAGCTCGTCCCCCAACGCCGGAAGCTATGCGCTGGCAAGAATCGAAGTCAACCGCACATTCGGGAGCGCTGGGCTGGCGGCCGTGAGCACTAATCCGGCTCAGGAAACGCTTGGCGCAGGCGTCCGTTCGTTCGTGCTCGGCTGGAACTTTAAGTGGCCGGATCCCACCAGCGGTCCGAATCGGAACATTAGCAGTGCGACCACCACGATGACGCAGCTGCCTTCGAGCGTGGACCCTGGCGCGAGCGCCACATTTGGAGCCACCATGGCCGGCAGTTGGGACACGACTGGGTATGGCGTTGATCGCGACCACACGATCAGTTTGTCCGGAGCAGCTGGGACCAACCAGTTCTCGAATGTGGGCGATCCGAGCAGCGTGCAAACCGGTCAGTTCGGCACGACCAACACGGTGATTGTGCCAGAGCCGGTGAACGGCGAGATCTCCCTCGTGGTGGATGCGGGATTGCGTTTTGGCGGCGATCACACCGGCGCCATGACGATCAAATTTGTCTATGCCAAATCGGCGACCCCAACGGCCCCACGATTGGCTTTATCAGCCACGCAATTGAGCTTCGGCAAAGTGACGGCAGGGCAGAACAGCGAGTTGACAATCGTTGTCACGAACACAGGCACGGCCGCGCTCACGATCGCGTCGGGTGTTTCGAGCAACCGCGCGTTTGTTGTCACGTCGCCGGCTTTTCCGGTTTCGGTTGCCGCTGGGGCGGCTCAAACTCTCCGTGTGCGGTTCGCGCCTTCCACGATCGGCGCGCAAACCGGCTCGTTGATTCTCACGAGCAACGATCCGATCGAGCCGACCGTCAGCATCAGCCTGAGCGGGGAAGGGATCGACACAACGATTGGAAATTGTGTCACGGCGCCGGCTGGGTTGGTTGGTTGGTGGCGCGGCGAAGGAGATGCCAAAGATTCGATCGGAACTGCGAACGGGCAGCTGGCGAATGTGACGTTTGCTTCCGGGAAGGTTGGCCAAGCTTTTGTTTTTAGCGGCAACAATGCTTCCGTGACGATGGCGGATTCGGCGGCGCTGCGCCCGGCCAAGTTGACCGTCGAAACGTGGGTGCGTTTTGAATCAGTCGAACCGGCCAGCACGGGCGCGAGCTACGTTTATTTGTTGAGCAAAGATTTGGGGACCGGCGGGCATTTCTTCACTTCGTATTCGTTTTTGAAAGAACGAGCGGCCGGGGTTGACTATCTCGATTTCCGCTACGCTTCCCTCGATGCCGAATATGGCTTGCAATCAAAAACGGTCGTGAGCCCGGGAGTCACGTATCATCTCGCCGCCACGTTCGACGGCGGAATCGCCAAGCTCTACGTCAACGGCGTTCTCGAAGATACGATTTCGTTGCCCGGCTTTACGCTGGCGTATGACGCAAGCCCGTTGCGGTTCGGAGTGGCGGCCAATCCTGTTGCGGTGAA